>WNFH01001974.1_pt1 | contig 14161 bp, 17 predicted proteins | sample 5400411 | NCBI WGS metagenome assembly WNFH01 (sample SAMN13153347, study PRJNA577476) | soil metagenome | isolation source: 200 cm saprolite under Douglas fir tree site 2 hole 3 | place: USA:California | collected 2015-04-18
GCTTTCGGTGAAGTAAGCAGGGACAGTATCTGTTCCTACCTGGAATATGTAGTTTCCAAAGAAGCATCGTGTTCAGCAGGAGCCAATAGCACACAACCAGCAGTATCTGCACAGGTTATCAGCAATGCATCCGACCCGGTGCCCGCACCCGGTCTATCTGCCAGTAAGCAAACATTATTATTTATTCTGCTTGCCGTAGCTCTGCTTGTGGGGATTGCAATGGCTTTTCTGGTCGATTACCTTGATGATCGCATTCATAGCAGGGATGACGCGGTCCATCTACTCCAATTGCCCGTGTATGGAGAGGTGCCACGCGCCCCAGCGGTAGGGCGAACCAAGGCAAAATCATCTACGGCGTAAAGATACTTTTAGGTGGGGTAGGTAAATGATCCTGGCACCCACAAGGGATGCCACAACATTTCACCTGATCTCCCTCCATATCGGGAATAACAAGTAAGGCACCCCCTGTGGGTGCCAGGGAGTAGAGGAGCATTCCCCGTGGGTATTCGCTCACAAGAGCAGGTCGCACTGCTCACTGATTATGACGCCAGTTCCGCGTATAGCGAGGCCTATCATACACTGTACGCCAATATCCGCTTTCATTGGAGTAGTACACAGAGTAAGCGACATACGCTACTTCTCACTACCCCCTCAACATATGCCGGCCAGGCAACGGTAGCTACGAATGTAGCGATCACAGCTGCCCAGAGCGGTACGCCAGCGATATTGGTAGATGCAGACTTACGAACGCCAACAATGGAGCAACGCTTCGGACTGGAAAAGAGCAGCGGTTTAAGTGATCTTCTGCTTGAAGTGTCTATTACAACAGAGAAGATTGAACAGTACTTGAGGAACACATTTATTCCAGGTCTTCGCCTGCTCAGCGCAGGTACGGCGACCGAAGGAGCAGCAACGTTACTCCTATCGGCGAAACTACAGGATGTTTTAGGTAATATTTGTCAATCCCTGGAAGAGACAGAAAGCAAGCCCAGCATCGTTATTTTCAATAGCCCGGCGGTGCTAGTGGGTCCTGATGCTTCCCTGATCGGTGCGCTGGTAGAGCAGACGATTTTGACTATTGCCAAAGGTCGCACAACCCGTACCCAGGCGAAGCGGGCACAAGAGCAGCTACAACGGGCCCATACAAACCTGACCGGCCTTGTTCTGTTGGATGGATAGTTATTCTGTCAAGCAACATGAGTAGTGCAGTAAGATACTTTTTTCTCTTTATAAGGAGGATAGATAATGCCAGGACACCAAGACCAGGGTGGAAAGCCCTGGGACCGTGCTTCCAGTCAACATCTTGCCGCTATCAATGGAAATGGGTCAGGAAAGCAGCGTGGTATACCTCCGCGTCCTCCGCATATGACTCGTATCGATCATCCTCCGGTAACGCCGCGGGTCGGGCGACCACAACGTGAAGCTCCTCGGCGAAAAAGCTGGCGAAGGCGCCTGCTCTTCTGGGGTATCCTTTTTATAGTGTGTGGTGTGCTAGCCTGGATTATTGGCTACGGAGCGTTTAATTTTTTCGCTGCCACCAGCTCAGCCTTAGGTCCAGCCACCACCGCCACCGATTTTCTTACGGCCCTTAAGAATCAGAACTACGACCAGGCATACAACGACCTGGACGCTGTGATTACCGTGCAGACCGCTCCAGACGATTTTAAGCAGCAGGCGCAGGCTGACGACCGCTGTTACGGCGTGGTGACAAATTACAGTGAAGTGGCGGATAGTGCGGTTCAGAACAATGATCATAGCTATACTTATAGTTATACTATCACCCGCAGCAAGCTCCCGAAGCCGTATACTCTCCATATGACGCTGCAACAGGGTACCTATGGTGACTGGAAGATCAGCAGTTACGGCAATAACAATGATTTGGGGCCAGGCCAGCCCCCCTGTAGTTAGAAAAACCCCAATTTTTCAAGGAGGAAAATAAGAAATATCACCTGACGGTAATGCGCCGCCTGCTTTTGATCGCGGGCTGGGCGGCCCTTGTCGCGCTGCTTTCCAGCAGCGTCCTTGCCACGGTGGGTCTTGGATTTACACCGGAGCACATCCCCTCCCTGGCGGCTCCGCTGCAGTTTATTACCGGACAGCTGACGTGGCTCGCGCCCCTGCTCTGGTTCGTGGCCCTCGGCCTCTGCCTGGCTCCGCTGATTCGAAGTCGTGCAGCCACTGCCGCGCTGCTGAGTGGTATCTGGATCATCGAAACCATTTGGAAGGATTACTTTGCCTACTACGATTGGCTTCATCCGGTGTTTCTCTTCCCGACGACAACGCTGCCCCTGGTCGGGCCGCTCCCTCAAGTCTATTATACTTTATGGCTGAGCAATCGCTTCGAGTTGATCGGGACGGCACTGGTGTTGCTACCCATCGGATGGCTACTACTACACAACCCCGAAGGGCTATTGAAAGGGTCGAGTGAAGAATAACATGAGTCAAATACCTGTTTTCTTCGGCGTGCTGCGTTACGAGTTTTGGATGCAATTTCGCCGCCGCGCCCTCTGGATCACCATCATCTGCTTCATACTCTTTATATCATGGCGCGGCTTTGGGGGTATTTTTCGTGAACTGATTGGCAATCCATTCCACTTCCAGTTGCTCCCATTCATCGCTGACTGGACATCGTCGATAAATGCCATCTTTCTAATCGCGATAGGTGTCCTGCTGGCTGACCGTTTGCCGCGGGACCGGCGGACGAAGGTAGATGAACTGTTTACGACCATGCCTGGGAAGTTAAGTACACGCTTAGTCGGCAAATACTTGGGCAGCACTCTTGCCACGCTTATTCCTGTGTTCGCGATCTACAGTATTGGCATCGGCTGCATTCTCTATCAAAATCATGACCTGTCGATCATTCCCATGGCCCTGGCAACCTTTGCCGTCATCGCGCTTCCAGGAATATTGTTCGTCGGTGCCTTTTCGATTGCCTGCCCCTCGCTTCTGTGGGTGCCGCTCTACCAGTTCCTCTTCGTAGGTTACTGGTTCTGGGGCAACCTGTTGAGCCCAAGGGTTGGCATCCCAACGCTCAGCAAAACGATTCTCACACCAATAGGGGGATATATGGCTACAGGTTTCTTTGGAGATCCCTATGGCCAGCCCGGTGCCACCCCGCTGCAAGGGGTGGAAAGCATCATTCTCCTACTTGGAATTACCGTCCTGGTCATGGTGACGCTCTGGGGCCTTATGAAATGGCAACAAGCACGACAGTAGAACAGTTACATCTTATAAAAAGGCTATCATTTTCAACATAAGCAACAGGAGAAATTTCAATATGAAAATCGAAGTTACCCATCTTAACAAGGTGTATCGTGGTGGGGTACAGGCCCTGAATAATGTTGACCTGACCATCCCCAGCGGCATGTATGGCCTGTTGGGGCCAAATGGGGCCGGCAAGACAACATTAATGCGTATCCTCGCCGGTATTCTACGCCCGACCAGTGGCTCCATCGATGTTGGTGGCCATGATGGCAACACCGAGAAGGGACGCACGGCTATCAAGCAGATGCTGGGCTATCTCCCCCAGGATTTAGGGGTCTATCCCGATTTGAATGCACGCGAGTTCCTCGATTACGTGGGCATTCTCAAAGGGATGGATGATCGCAAGATACGCCAGAAACGAGTTGCGGAATTGCTTGAGGTTGTGTCTCTCACCGACGTGGCAAACCGCAAACTCAAGACGTTTTCCGGCGGTATGAAACGCCGCATCGGTATTGCCCAGGCACTGCTCAACGATCCCCAACTGCTGATTGTCGATGAGCCAACGGCAGGACTTGACCCGGAGGAACGTATTCGCTTCCGCAACCTGCTATCAGACCTGGCGGGAGACCGGACGGTGCTGCTTTCCACGCATATCGTGGAGGATATCGCCCAGACCTGCCGGAATCTGGCGATTATGAAGAGCGGGCAGGTGATTTTCCAGGGAACAACGGTGGACTTAACCAGTGAAACTCGCGGTAAGGTCTGGATAATCACCACGGATGGGCTGAAACCACAGGGGAACTTTACGGTTGTCTCGACGCTGAACATGGGTAGCACGGTGCAATATCGTATAGTAGGGGAGCTTTCCGCACGGGCCGGTGCCATTGAAACGGCCCCCAGCCTGGAGGATGGCTATGTCTGGTTGATGCGCGAGCAACGCACACCTTCGGTGAGTGTTCTCTGAAAGAGGGGAGCGAGGTGAACGTGTTGTGGTATAATTGATTAAATCGGCGCGTAAGAGGACATCATGCCGCGAAAGATACGGCAACTCAAGGCAGATTTACGAAAAACAGGAGCATATCAGATATCACAAGAGGGAAGCCATACCAAATGGAAACATCCTCTTGTGCCAACGAGCACGCTTATTCTCTCTGGTCATGATGGTGATGATGCCAAACCGTATCAGGAAAAAGCTGTGCGCGACTTGCTTAGAGAGATTGCAGAGGCAAGACGGAGTACTGAGTTATGAATGAACAACATCTTCATTATTCTATGCTCATTGAGTGGTCTGAAGCAGATCAGGCCTATCTGGTGACATTGCCAGAATGGGCAAATCGTGTCATGATGCCAGCAACACACGGCAGTACTTACAGTGAGGCAGTCCAGCATGGACAAGAGGTACTTGAATTGCTCATGAACAGTGCCATACGAGACGGAGAACCACTTCCTCCACCAAAAACGCATGTAGCAGCATAGATATAAACACTGAAGTATCGTCTTGCTTGAACCGTGAACTATGAGAAAACTGACGCTCTATATCTGCCTGGTAATCCTCATCATTTTCGGTGTGATGGCGTACAATTACGCCAACAATGTTGCGTCCACCAGTGGGGACGCATCCGTCACACCTACTCCGGCACCGTGGCAACCGGCGCGGCTGAACATTCCTGCAATACACATTGATGCCCCCGTCATGAATGTGGGAGCAACGGCGTCGGGAGCAATGGACGCGCCTACTTCGAAGGCGATCCACTCAACGTACTGGACTAGCGTCTTCTGGTATGATCTGGGGGCGGCACCGGGACGGGCAGGAAACGCGGTCATCGCGGGACATGTGGATCGCGTGGGAGGCGACCCGGCTATCTTCTGGTCATTGAGTAGCCTTGCGCCCGGCGATAAAGTATCTGTGTTCACCATAGAAGGCAAGCAGTTACAATTCGTGGTCAATCGCGTCGTTACCTACGCTGCCACTGCCCCTGGGCAGGATATTATTACGGCTGTCTTTGGTCCCAGCAAAGGGCATCATCTCAATCTGATCACTTGTAGCGGGGTCTGGACGGGCAATGGTTACGATCAACGGCTCGTCGTCTTTACAACACAAATTAGCTGACCGGTTAATTGATTATTCTTTCCGCCAGCTACGAAAGACTTCAAGTAGTTCCTGTTTCGTTTCTGGAAAGACGGGTTCCTCCGTCAAGTGGCGCAACATGCTGATCGTTGTTCGTACCTGCTCTACATAGTTGGTACAACCGGGACATGCTGCGAGATGGGTCTCGAATTGTACACGAGTCTCCGGCAAGAGCGATTGCTCAAGATAGTTCGTTACCAATTCCACAATTTCTTTACAGGAAAGCTCATCGGAAGTGGTTATATCAGTCTTCGTCTTCTTCATACCAGTACGTTGCAGTAGCCTCCTGAACAATGCCCTTGCTCTCGTGATCATTCTCAGGCCTGCCCTTCCTCGAAATACTGCTCAAGCACACGGCGCACCTTTGATCGCGCACGATGGAGCAATACCCTCTGATTAGTCTCAGAAATGTTCAGGAAGTTACAAACCTCGTCAGACGGCCATCCCTCTATATCACGCAGGGTGATCGCCACACGCTGATTGGCTGGCAAGGCCGCGATCGCTCCCAGGATACAGGTGCGTGTCTCTTGCGAAAGAAGGCGATCTTCGGGCATCTCATCCCAGTTACGGGGAAGAGAAACCCAGCGGCCCGGTGCAACGGGATGATCTGGCGGCAAGAAACGTTCAGGGTCTACGGCTGGTTCGCTTTGATTAGCATCGAATTCTGGCAATGATGAGAAGGGAATGCTGCGACCTTCGCGCAATGCACGGGTTTTAGCACAATTGGTGAGAATGCGAAAAATCCAGGTCTTGAGCGAGGAGCGTCCCTCAAAGCGGTTGAGACCTTGAAGTACTCCCACCCAGGCCTCCTGCACGACCTCTTCCGCCACTGCCTGACTGGTCACGAAAACCTGCGCAAGACGCAGCATGGAGGTATGATATTGATCTATGAGCCAGACAAACGCAGCTTCATTGCCATCGCGTAACAACTCGACCAGGTGCCGGTCATTGGCCGGTGCGCCCGAACTCGCTGAACCTGGTGAGGGAGATACGGCATTTTTTTGCTGGACGATGGCAATGTCAGAAAAGCTCTCTGGCGGTAGTACACCATCGCTCATCGGCTTGTCTCCTGCCCTTCGAGATAAAAGTTCCCTATGAGGGACCTGTCGCTCTAGAAAGTTCTGTGTTCTTTTCAGAGTAGCGAAATAGATTGTTCTGCCAACGGAAGTATACTTGAACACAAATGGACAGTCAAGCAAGTTTGGATATCAGCGAAAAAGCACAACAATGCGAGCCTTTGACAGAGTCAAAGGCTCGCATTGTTGTGCTTTTTCGCTATATCACTCGAAGGACGAGAACAGGTTATTCAGCGACTCGGCAAGGGTGGGGTGGGCAAAGACGCCATCGCGCAGCGTGGTATAGGAGAGTTTACCCATCATGGCTATTTGTAATGCGGCCATAATCTCGCCTCCCTCGATACCGAGGACAGCACAGCCGAGAATGTGTGAGGTACCGGCATCGACGACGGCTTTCATGAAGCCGCGGGACTCGTCCATCTCTAATGCTCTGGCGACGTAGTTCATGGGCATTTTGGCTACTCGAATGTTGCGACCCTGTACACGTGCCTCTGATTCAGTCAGCCCGATACGGCCCAGTTGCGGGTCGATGAACACTGTGTAGGGTACCAGGCGGTCGTGTATGGTGGCATTCCCATGATCGAGTAGGTTAGTGCGTATGATGCGGAAGTCGTCGTAGGAGATATGGGTAAAGGCAGGACCACCCTTCACATCGCCAAGGGCATAGATACCTGGTACGTTGGTCTCTAATTTCTCATTTACCTGAATAAAGCCGTGCTTGTCGGTTTGTAGACCTGTCGCCTCAAGATTGAGCCAGTCGCTGTTCGGCGTGCGGCCCGCCGCCATGAGCAAGTGTGACCCTGTGAGGGTACGTTCTCCGGTTGGAGTCTTTACGGCCAGCTGAATACTACCATTACTCATCTGCCCGGCGTGCAATGGCGTGGTTTCCAACAATACTTCTATGCCGTCTTCGCTCATGATCTTTGCCACTTCGTCTGCCACATCGTCATCCTCGCGTGCCAGTAAGTGTGCTCCCCGTTGTATGATTGTCACCTTACTGCCAAAGCGGCGGAACATCTGGCCGAACTCCAACCCGATATAGCCGCCGCCGATGATCAGCAGGTGATCGGGAACCACGTCCAGTTCCATGATGGTTGTCGAATCCAGTGCGGGGACGCTATCCAGTCCACTCGTAGTCGGCTTTGCCGGGCGAGCTCCCGCGTTGATGAAAATGGTGTCAGCAGTTAATTGTCGCGCCTCGCCAGTTTTCAGATGGACTTCTAGCGTCTTCTCGCCGGTGAAATGCGCTTCTCCCATCAAGAGATCCACTCCTTCAGTATTCTCGATACGCTGCTGGCTGCCATTGCGAAAACTGTCTACAATGTCGCGCTTGCGCTGCCGCACCACGGTCATGTCCACCGTTACCGGGCCAGTCTGTACACCGTAGTCAGCGGCCCGGCGAGCCAGATAGGCCACTCGACCACTGGCAACCATGGTTTTAGTGGGCGTGCAGCCCTCATTAATGCAAGTACCACCGACATGTATCCGCTCTATGATGGCGGTTCTCCATCCAGCTTTTGCCAGCGCGGTGGAGAGCGGGCCTCCTGCTTGACCGGCACCAATTACAATTGCATCATACTGTGTTGTTGTCATAGTCTTGTTTCTCCCTGTCTATTGCCATTGATATTTACCTTATACTCATTATAGTTCATAGATGAGTATTTGCATATTCGGAGCCGAGGGTACACCTACCTTTTATCGTTTACAAGCAGTCTACTCAGGCTTATACTATTGTCCAGACTCACACAGATTTGTTACAAACAGGGAACAATCATCTCCTCCGGCTTTTGATTTGTTCCCTGCTTGTAACGAATAGGTGCGAATCGGGACTAAGAAGGTGAAGCATACATCATCACAGTCTCTTCAGGAGCATTATAAAAAATATCTATCAAATCACTGCGAGGTCGTTATGCCTGATGTTTCATTTTCCGGATTACTAATTGTAACAGTGGTTGCCTTCATGGCTCCGTTTTTACTGAACCTGACACCAGCACGCCGCCTGCCAGCAGTGGTGCTTGAAATCGTGGCGGGTATCGTCATTGGTCCGTCAGGGTTGGGCTGGGTCAGAGTTGATTTGCCGATCCAGATTCTTTCCCTGCTCGGACTGGCCTTCCTGCTCTTTCTGGCAGGTCTGGAAGTTGAGCTTGAGCAGTTGAGAGGCCGCCGCATGATGAACATCGGGCTGGCTTTCCTGCTTTCGTTCGGACTGGCCTTGCTTGTCGGGTACGCGCTCGGTTTTGCCGGGCAGGTAAAGTCACCGCTGCTGATTGCTATTATCCTTTCAGCGACCGCGCTTGGAGTAGTAGTACCTTTGCTGAAGGATGCAGGTGAAATCTCTTCAGATTTTGGACAGATCATCGTCGCAGGGGCGATGGTCGCTGAATTGGCCTCAATCATCCTCCTCTCGTTGTTCTTCTCCGGTGAAGCTACCAACACAGGGACGAAGCTTGTGCTGATTACGGGCTTCATCCTTTCAGCCGTTGCGTTCGCGGCTGTCGTGCTGCGACTGGAGCGATCAATGCACTTCTCAGCAGTCTTGCTAAGGCTCCAGGACACAACAGCGCAGATACGTGTTCGAGGTGCCTTTATGTTGCTTGTCGCCTTTGTCGCGCTGGCTGCGACACTGGGGCTCGAAACCATTCTGGGAGCCTTCATAGCGGGTGTCTTGCTTAGATTCGTCGATGGGGATAGGATGATGACGCACCCGCAGTTCCGGCTCAAGCTGGAGGCAATCGGTTATGGCGTTTTTATCCCGATCTTTTTTATAACGAGTGGTTTACAGTTCGACCTCGCGGCACTGTTCACAAGCCCATCGACTATACTACGCGTACCAATCTTCCTGGTGGCCCTGTTGCTTGTGCGTGGAGTGCCTGCCCTACTGTACCGGCCACTGGTCGGAAATCGCCGGGCAATCGTCGCCGGACTACTGCAAGCAACATCGCTTTCTTTCATTGTTGCAGCGTCACAGATCGGCCTGCAACTCGGTTTGCTCACCAAAGCAACCGGGGCAGCACTGATCGCTGCCGGCTTGCTGTCGATCTTGATTTTCCCGCTCCTGGCACTGACACTGCTCCGGTACAACGATGTGTCCACCATAGAGCCAAATGAAAAGCTGAGTGTGTCCCATGATTCACAAAACATTTCCTCAAACGGATAAAGGGCAGATTGCCCGCGTGACCTTTACTCTGCCGGTCGGAACCTGGGCCGACGCAATATACCTGGTAGGCGAATTTAATAACTGGAATGAGTCTTCACATCCATTCCAGCGCAACCGTGAAGGGGCATGGATTATCACCGTTGACCTGGAATTGGGCCGTTCCTACCAGTTCCGTTATCGACGAGATGGGGAATGGATGAACGATAACCAGGCAGATGCCTATGTTCAAAATCCCTACGGCAGCGATAATTTTGTGGTTATAACCGACCCACCTTTGCATCAGCATAAAGAAGAAAAGGAATGATTATCAGGAAAAGGCATTCTCTCCGGTGATGGCCTGGCCTATGATGAGGGTATGGATGTCGTCGGTGCCCTCGTAGGTATAGACGGACTCCAGATTGTTGGAGTGGCGACTAATCGGATATTCCAGGGTGATGCCATTGGCACCGAGGATCGAGCGGGCTTCACGCGCCGTTTTGAGTGCCTCACGCACATTGTTGCGCTTGGCAACAGACACTTGAACGGGATGCAGTAGCCCCTCATCTTTCAGGCGCCCAAGCTGCAAGGAAAGGAGTTGGGCCTTCACCAGTTCCGTGGCAATGATGGCGAGCTTCTGCTGGACAAGCTGGAATCTGGCGATGGGGCGATTGAACTGAACGCGGGTTTTAGCGTAGTCAAGTGCCACTTCGTAGCAGGCTCGTGCCGCGCCCGTCGCTCCCCAGGCGATGCCGTAGCGTGCTTCATTCAGGCAGGAAAGCGGCCCGCGCAGCCCGCGTACATTGGGTAACATGTTCTCGGTTGGTATGCGACAGTCTTCAAAGTGTAGCTCTGAGGTGATCGAGGCCCGCAATGAGAGCTTGTGATGGATGTCGCTGGTAGTAAAGCCTGGCGTACCTCGCTCCACGATGAAACCGCGGACACCATCCTCGGCGCGCACCCAGACGATGGCGATTTCCGCTATGCCGCCATTGGTAATCCACATCTTGGTACCATTCAAGACATAGGTGTTGCCATCTCTTCGCGCCGTGGTACGCATACTGCCGGGGTCGCTGCCGGAATCAGGCTCGGTCAATCCAAAACACCCTATTACTTTGCCTTGAGCCATCTGTGGCAACCACTTTTGCTTCTGCTCCTCTGAACCAAAAGCGGAGATGGGGAACATGGCGAGCGAGCCTTGAACAGAGACAAATGAACGCAAGCCGCTATCTCCCGCCTCTAACTCCTGGCAGGCCAGGCCGTAGCAGACGGCACTCAAACCGGCACAGCCATAGCCATGAATATGCATTCCCAACAGGTCAAGTTCGGCGATTGCGGGGATGAGCTCGCGTGGGAACGTACCAGCCTCGAAGTGTTCACCGATGATCGGGAGGACGCGCTCGCGCACAAATTGGCGCACAGTATCGCGTACCATACGCTCTTCTTCGCTAAGCAGGCGATCGATATTATAAAGATCAGTTGCCGACGGCATCTGTACCTGACGTTCAACTGTAGTATCTGCCATAAAAATATACTGCCTTTCTCAATTCTAAAGTACGCCTTTACGATTGTAGCACATTCTCTGAAAAGATGTGATACAGGGCGAGATTATCATCGGAACCTCTTTTCGATACTCATAGCACTGAAACAAGATACTGAATTAATCGTATCATCCTTAGAAGGAAGAAGCATCACGAGGAAAGCTTTCCATGCCCAAATCGCTGAATACACGCTATCGCAGACCTGTATCGAGGTCACGCAGGAGAAAGTCTCGCTTTAAGTTAAGCTTTGCCCAGGTTGGCATTATAGTGGCTATTATTGGCATCATTATCGCCTGGTGGCTAATCACTATCACTAATGCCTCGCAAACGTATGATGTGCGGGGAAAACCATCGCTGAGCGCAGAGTTCATCAATAGCGTGCTGGACCACTATCACTCTCCCGCAGCCGGGAAAGGACAGGCATTATACGATGATGGCGTCAAATATGGCATCGATCCTGCCTACGCACTGGCCTTTTTTATGCACGAAAGCTCTTTTGGCACAACCGGGGTTGCCAAAGTGACTCGTTCTCTCGGCAATATCCGGGCCAGCAAAGGATACCAACAATTTGAAGGATACCGCATGTACATGACATGGGAAGAGGGTTTTGAGGACTGGTATAAGTTGATCGCGGTACAGTATATCGCACAATGGAAATTGACGACGGTGGATGCAATCGTGCCTGTGTATGCACCCGGTTCAGATAATAATGATGTGACGGCCTATGTCCAGGCGGTCAAGAATGCGGTTGATGCCTGGCGCAGCGGGTCGGTGGAAGTGTGAATGAAGTACTCTCAATGCTCATGGTTTCCTTTTCCCACCTTTCTATGAAGTTGCCTCCAGTTGTAGAAAAAAGGAAAACCCATGGCGAAAATACATATTGTCGGGGGACCCGGCAGCGGAAAGACGACATTGGCACAAGACCTATCTTCCAGGTTTCATGTCCCTCATTATGATCTGGATAAGGTGAACTGGGAAAAGGAAAACGTCATTGCTATTGCCGAGCAACCAGCATGGGTCACAGAAGGTATCTATCTCATTTGGACAGAACCGATGCTCTATCACGCCGATTGCATCGTGTTGCTTGAGATCTCCTGGCCTGTGGCTGCATGGCGCATTCTTCACCGTCATATCTCGAAGAGCCTACGCGGCACCAATCCGTATCCTGGTATAAATGGTGTAAAAGCACTCTTCAAACTCTTAAAAGATACACGCAGCTACCTTTTAAACGAAGAGAGTTCTGATATACCTACGGTAGATTCGATGCAGACGTTCTTTGAGAAGTATCGAGATATTTCTGAACCACCCACAGAAGAATTCGTGCAGATGTTCTTTGAGAAGTATCAAGATATTTCTGAGCCACCTACAGCAGAGTTCGTGCGTATATATCTTGAAAAGTATAAGGAGAAAGTATTTTTCGTAAGGAACAGTAGTGATCGAGAGCGTCTGCTTGAACTCTTAACACGGCATCGATGACCATCTCCGCTGGTTGAGACAATCCAGCCGCGTAGCAGGGAGTAGGAAAAGAACAAAGGCTGGCACATAAAAATCCACAAAGCAAATATGGTATTATAGAATATCTTTTTGGCAGAAACAGTTTGAAAGAAAAGACTTATGAACAATGCAGTTGAACGCATTCAGGCATTCGATGCGGGGCGAGATCCGCGTCTGCTGCAAATGAAGTACAAGCTCATGCAGCACGATGTGTTCGCCTTTTATCGAGGCACCTGCCACCTCTTTTACCAGGATTGGCCTGCCGACTCGCCGCTAAATGCGGCTCCCTCAGCCTGGCTCTGTGGCGATCTACACTTGCAGAACTTCGGCAGCTATAAGGGGGACAACCGGCTGGTGTATATTGATATCAATGATTTTGACGAGTCGGTGCTGGCTCCCTGTATCTGGGATTTAGCCCGCTTGCTCGTCAGTTTGCTGGTCGCCGCCCAGGCTATGAAAATTCACGAAGCAAAGGACCTGACGCTCTGTAAGTATCTGCTGGAGGTCTACAGCGAGACCTTGTTAAAGCGTCGCGTGCGCACTATTGATGATGAGGACGCCGTGGGGTTGGTCAAAGATCTGCTCGATCGCGTTGAGAAACGCCCGCGTAAAGAATTTCTGGATAAGCGCACAACGGTACAGAGCGATGGTACGCGCAAACTGCTCTGCGATGGAAAACGCTATTATGTCGCCTCCGAGGAAGAGAAAGCGAAAGTTACAGGCTTGATAAACACCTGGAGAGCCAACCAGACCAATCCCCAATTTTACCAGGTACTGGATGTTGCGCATCGTATTGCAGGGATAGGCAGCCTGGGTGTTGAACGCTATGCGATCCTTGTTGAAGGGAAAGGCTCTCCACATTTAAATCATCTCCTCGATCTTAAGGAAGAATCTTTCTCCTCCTTGCAGCCCTATTTGAAACAACGTCAACCAGGCTGGGCGAGTCAAGCAGAACGAGTTGTGGCTGTTCAACGCTGGGTTCAAGCGATGCCGCCCGCTTCACTATCTGCCGTGACACTGCATGGCAAATCCTACGTTTTGCGAGAACTTCAGCCAACTGAAGACAAAGTGGATTTGCAGGCATCTGGAGCTACTTTTCCTCAAGTAGAGCAGTTGGTGAAGACGATAGCCCAGGTAGTGGCGTGGGGACAGTTACACAGCGGCGGACACCAGGGTTCCGCGATTGCCTCCGAGGTGATGGATTATGCCAAACAACCCCATTGGCAGAAAATATTGCTCATTTACGCCGAGAACTACGTTCAGAAAGTAGAAGAGGATTTTCGAGCGTTTTGTGCGGCGCATGGGAAGGGCATCCTTTGATGAATAAGAGAAAAGAGGGTGGAGAGTGCCCTACAAGAAAAGGAGAAAGAGTAGGGTTATCCTGATTGACCATCCACCCATATAGAGTGTATCATATGGACTATGAAATACGCATCTTTCTGGGATTCCTTATCACAACCAATAATAGGACTTGCTCCAATGGATGGAGTAACGGACGCGCCGTGTCGCACTATGCACGGTCTCTATGGCCGCCCCGACGTGGTACTGACAGAGTTTACCAACGTCGAGGGGTTATGGCGCGGCA
>WNFH01001978.1_pt1 | contig 14155 bp, 10 predicted proteins | sample 5400411 | NCBI WGS metagenome assembly WNFH01 (sample SAMN13153347, study PRJNA577476) | soil metagenome | isolation source: 200 cm saprolite under Douglas fir tree site 2 hole 3 | place: USA:California | collected 2015-04-18
CGCGCATTATCAATCTGGATAAATTAACCTACGCCGGGCATCTGGAAAGTTTGGCCGAGTTGCAGGACGACCCCGACCATATTTTTGTCCAGGGCGATATCGCCGATAGCGCGTTAGTTGGTAAACTTTTGACGGAATACCAACCGGACGCGGTGATTAATTTAGCCGCTGAGTCCCATGTCGATCGTTCCATTCTCGGCCCGCAAACATTTATTAAAACCAATGTGGTAGGCACGCTTGCGCTGCTTGCGGGCACACTTCAGTACTGGCAGGGATTAACGCCGCCGGCGCAAGAAAATTTCCGTTTTCTCCAGGTATCGACCGACGAGGTTTACGGTAGTTTGGAGCCGTATGCGCCCGCATTTACCGAGATCCATCCCTATCAGCCTAATTCGCCCTATGCCGCTTCCAAGGCAGCGGCCGATCATTTGGTGCGCGCTTACCAACGTACTTACGGTTTGCCGACCTTGACTACCAATTGCTCTAATAATTACGGTCCTTATCAGCATCCGGAAAAGTTAGTTCCATTAATGATTCTTAACGCGCGTAGCCGCAAGCCGTTGCCGGTGTACGGTGACGGCAAGCACGTGCGCGATTGGCTTTACGTCGAAGACCATTGCGCCGCTCTGCAATCGGTGTTTGAAAACGGACGTCCGGGCGAGACCTATAATATCGGCGGAAATTGCGAGCGCACGAATCTGGAAATTGTCACCGTTATCTGCCGTATGATGGATAATTTGTTTCCCTTAGACGTGCCCCACATTCGCTTGGTTTCCTATGTTGTAGACCGGCCCGGCCATGACCGCCGCTATGCCATCGACTCCAGCAAGATTCAACAGGCGATGGGTTGGCAGCCCAGCACAAATTTTGAACAGGGCATAGCCCAGACCGTAAACTGGTACTTAAGCCATCCAGAGTGGATCACTGCGGTTTGTTCCGAGCAGCATCAGCAGTGGATGGATTTGAATTATGACCGGCGAGGCGCGAGTTAATGAAGGGAATTTTACTGGCCGGCGGCGCCGGCACGCGGCTCGCGCCCCTTACTAATATTATCAGCAAGCAATTATTGCCGGTATACGACAAGCCGATGGTGTACTACCCGTTGTCGACGTTAATGTTGGCCGGCATCCGCGAGATTCTGATCATTTCAACGCCGCAAGACTTGCCGCGCTACCGCGAGCTATTCGGCGATGGCAGCCGTTTAGGGCTGCATTTTTCTTACGCCGAGCAGCCTCGGCCGGAAGGCATCGCCCAGGCTTTTATTTTGGGACGCAAGTTCATCGCCGATGAACCGGTGGCGTTGATCCTGGGTGATAATATTTTTTATGGCCAAGGCTTGGGAGCACAATTACGCGCGCTCGCTTCGGCCGAGAAAGGTGCTACGGTATTCGGATACCGGGTGAAAGATCCGCAGCGATATGGGGTTGTGGAGTTCGATGGCGCCGGCCGGGTCGTCAATATCGTGGAGAAACCGCAGCAGCCAAAATCAAATTACGCTGTGACCGGCCTCTATTTTTATGACCATCAGGTGTGCGACATTGCCGCTTCACTCAAGCCTTCGGCCCGTGGAGAACTGGAAATCACCGATGTTAATCGCCATTACCTCGCACAAGGCGAGCTCAGGGTGGAAAAGCTCGGGCGGGGTGTTGCCTGGCTCGATACCGGCACGCACGAAGCGCTGCAACAGGCGGCCAATTACATCCAGGCGATTGAAAGCCGCCAAGGTCTTAAAGTGGCGTGCATTGAAGAAGTGGCGTTTGAAATGGGGTTTATTAGCCGAGCGCAGCTTAAAGCTATCGCCGATTCGATGGGACATGAGTACGGTGCTTATCTACGCGATGTGGCGGCACAGGCGGGGTTAAAGGAGAAATGATGAAAGTTTCAGATACGCCGTTGGTCGGGCTTAAACTGATAGTCCCTGATGTCTTCCCCGATAATCGCGGTTATTTTGTAGAAACCTATCATGCGACCAAATATGATCTGGAAGGGTTGGATGAGAGTTTCGTGCAGGACAATCTTTCCCACTCCAAAAAAAATGTGCTGCGCGGCCTGCATTATCAATATCCTGGCGCGCAGGGGAAATTGATTTATGTGACGCAGGGCGAGATCTTCGACGTCGCGGTGGATATACGCAAAGATTCGCCGACCTTAGGCAAGTGGTATGCGGTAACCTTGTCCGCGCAAAATCACCGGCAGCTTTACATTTCTCCCGGCTTCGCTCACGGCTTTTGTGTGCTGAGCGATACCGCCGAGGTTATTTATAAGTGCACGGATTTTTATAATCCGGCGTACGAGCACACCCTATTATGGAATGATCCGACGCTTGCTATAACTTGGCCGGTAGCGCAGCCTATTATTTCGGAAAAGGATGCCGGCGGCAAACGTTGGCAAGAAGCCATGTTGCTGGGATAAGCAGTTTGTGAAGATTCTTCTCTTCGGTCGTGATGGCCAGCTCGGTACGGCGTTGAGCAAGCACCTGCAAGGCAGGGATGGGTTTAAAGCTTACGGCAAAGCCGGTCTCGACCTGTGCAATCTGGCGTTTTTGCGCCAAACGATCCTGCAAGAAAAGCCACAGGTTATTCTCAATGCCGCGGCTTATACCGCGGTGGATCAAGCCGAATCCGATCAAGATGCGGCTAATCTTATTAACAGTGAGGCGCCGGGCGTCATGGCAGCCGCCGCGCGCACCGTCGGCGCGTTGCTGGTGCATTATTCCACCGATTATGTTTTTGACGGCAGGGCGTGCATACCTTATACCGAGGACGCACCGGCTCATCCGTCAGGGGTTTATGGTAAAACTAAACTTGCCGGCGAACGGGCGATACGTGCCGCGGGGGCCGCGCATTTAATTATCCGCACCGCCTGGCTATATTCGTCTGTCGGCAAGAACTTCTTACGAAGCATTTTACGTTTGGCGCAAGAACGCGATGAATTGCGTGTCGTGAACGATCAGACCGGCAGTCCGACTTACGCGGCCGCGGTCGCCGAAGCAAGCCTGCAAATGCTCCCGCAGGTTATCGCTAAGGGCATCGACGAAAGCAAAATCGGCACGTTCCATATGACCTGTCAGGGCGCGACAACTTGGTATAGTTTTACTCATAAAATCATGCAATTAGCCGATAAACCTCAAGTCCGGGTTACGCCCATTACCAGCGCCGAATATCCGACCCCGGCACGCCGTCCGGCCTATTCGGTATTGGATAACAGCAAACTTGCGCGCGTGTTCGGCATTACCTTACCGCATTGGGAGCAGGCGCTGAAACAATGTATGATGGAGCATGAATCAGCAAAATAGTTTTGCGGTCCTGAGTGCAGACGGGCCGCTGACGGCGGAGATACCCGGATTTGCGCCCCGCCGCAGCCAGCAAGAAATGGCGGCGCGTATCGAGCAAGCTTTGGCTGAGCACGAAGTGTTCGTCGCCGAATCCGGCACCGGCACCGGCAAGACCTTCGCCTATCTGGTGCCGGCGCTGCTATCAGGCAAAAAAATACTCATTTCGACCGGCACCAAAAATCTTCAGGACCAACTCTTTCGGCGCGACTTGCCTTTAATCCGTGATGCCTTGGGATTTCCCGTCGACATCGCTTTGCTCAAAGGACGCGCTAATTATCTCTGTCTGTATCGTCTTGAACGTACCGAACTGGATCAGGGCGCGGGGAACCGGCGCCGGTTCGCCGAATTGGCCAGGATACACGATTGGGCCGGCCGCACCCGCAGCGGCGACATCACTGAAATAAGCGACGTACCGGAAGACTCGGAATTATGGCCACTGGTTACCTCGACAGTGGATAATTGTCTCGGCAGCGCTTGCAAGCATTACGAGGCGTGTTATGTCAACCGGGCGCGACGTGAGGCGCTGGCAGCGGATATACTGGTGATTAATCATCATTTGTTTTTTGCCGATTTGGCTTTACGCGAGGACGGCTTCGCCCAATTATTGCCGGGCGCGGATGCAGTGATCTTTGACGAAGCGCATCAGTTGCCGGAGATCGCCTCCAATTTCTTCGGGCTTGCGTTGAGCAGCCGTCAGTTATTAGACCTTTGCCGTGATGCGGCAACCGAAGAGCTGAAAGAACACAGCGCCGTCGCCGGTCTGGCGCAGGCGGCGCAAGCAGTGGAAAAAGCGGTTGCCGAGTTCAGGTTGGCGTTCGGCATAACGCCGCATCGCGCCACCTGGAATAAGGCGGCGGGAGAGAACCGCTTTGATAAAGCATTAGCCGGTCTTAAAGCGCACGCGCTGGATTTTTCTTCTCTTTTAGAACAAGCCGCGGTTAAAGGCCAGGGGTTGGCTAATTGCGCGCGCCGCTGTCAGGATTTGCTGGAGCATTTATTGATGATCAGCGAATCTCCACCTGCCGATCACGTCGTTTGGTACGAGACCACCGCGCGCGGCTTTGTGTTGCATCTTACGCCTCTGGATATCGCTGCCGTATTTCGCCAACAACTCGACGGTTACCGGAAAGCGTGGATATTCACCTCCGCCACCCTGGCGGTCGGCGGCAGCTTCGCGCATTTTCAATCTCAATTGGGGTTGGAACAGGCGGCGACTGAACTTTGGGATAGCCCGTTCGATTATGCCAATCAAACGCTGTTATATATCCCGCCCGGTTTGCCGACACCTCCGGCGGCTGACTATACGGAACGCGTAATTGACGCGGCATTGCCGGTGCTACAGGCCAGTCGGGGCCGTGCCTTCGTGTTATTCACCAGCCACCGCGCCTTGAAGCAAGCGGTCGAATTATTAGCCGGAAAAATCAAATTTCCCTTATTAGTCCAGGGCAGCGCGCCGCGCTCCGAACTATTAGAGCAGTTCCGCGCCGCCGGGAATGCGGTACTGCTCGGCACCGGTAGTTTCTGGGAAGGGGTGGACGTGCGCGGTGAAGCGCTCTCCTGCGTTATTATCGACAAGCTGCCGTTTGCGGCGCCGGATGATCCGTTGCTGCAAGCGCGCGGGGAAGCGCTGGAAGCCGCCGGCCGCAGCCCGTTTATGGAATATCAATTGCCGAATGCCGTGATTGCGCTTAAGCAAGGTGTTGGCCGTTTAATCCGCGACACCCATGATCGTGGCGTGCTGATGCTGTGCGATCCGCGCCTTATGAGCAAGAGCTATGGGAAAATCTTTCTTGGCAGCCTGCCGCCCATGCCATGCACCCGGGATGTCGCGGAGGTGAAACGTTTTTTTAAGCAAATGTGCCGGCCTCAGACCGCGCTCACTACCGGTTTCAAGACGCAACATTGAAAATACTGGCGCTCGATACTTCCACCGAAGCTTGTTCGGCCGCTGTCGTCATAGACGGCGCGGTATATGAGCGCTTTGAATTGGTGCAACAGCAACACTCGGCGCGCATTCTGCCGATGGTGCAGGAAGTATTGGCGGAAGCGGAGCTGGCGTTGAGTCATTTGGACGTTTTGGCTTTTAGCCGCGGGCCGGGATCGTTTACCGCGCTTCGCATCGGCGCCGGCGTGGTCCAGGGATTGGCATTCGGCGCGGACTTGCCGGTAACACCGGTATCTTCGCTTGCCGCTCTGGCCCAAGGCCGGCAGGCAGAACGGATACTGGCGGCGTTTGATGCGCGTATGCTGCAAGTATATTGGGGCGCCTATGTCAGAAATAGCGAGGGGATCATGGAATTGCAGGGCCGGGAGATCGTCGTTGCGCCGCAGGAAGCGCCGCTGCCGGATGGCGAAGGTTGGCTGGGGGCCGGCGGCGGCTGGGATCGTCATGGGGAGAAATTGCTGGCGCGTTTAGGTTTTTACCTGGGTTCTCCGCCCTGGCAGCCGCATTGTTATCCACGCGCGCGGCATGTGGCGCAATTAGGCGTGGTTGCGTTCAACCGTGGTGACGCGGTTGCGGCGGAGAATGCGGCGCCGGTGTACCTGCGCGATGAAGTGGCGAAAAAACCAAAGGCTAAAGCTTAATATCAGGGATGACTTTTTCAGAGTTTCCTTAAGATGCGGCAGCGGCGTGCGAATCCGGCCGCTTGGGATGGATGCGCGCCACTTGAATCGCAGTGCCGCGGGTGCGCATGACTTCAACCAGATAACCGTTCAGTAATAAGCTGGTCCCGACTTCGGGAATGTCCTCCAGATATTCCACGATCAATCCATTTAACGTCTTCGGCCCATTGGTCGGTAACTCCCAGCCTAGCGTACGGTTGAGTTCGCGTATGTTCGCGCTGCCATTGACCAGAAAACTGCCGTCTTCCTGCGGATGAATATCTTCCATCGCGCCCGGGGCTTGCGTCCTGAAGTCACCGACGATTTCCTCCAGAATTTCCTCCAGCGAGACCAGGCCCATCAGATCGCCGTATTCATCGACCACTAGGCCGGCGCGCCGCTTGACGGTCTTGAAGTTCAGGAGTTGAGTATGTAATGGCGTTCCTTGTGGAATGAAATAAGGTTCGACAACGGTTTGCATAAAAGTATCGCGGTTAAAATTGCCGCTGTGCATCAAAGGCAACAGCTTGCGCAGATGAACGATACCGACGATATTATCGAGCGTGCCGCGATATACCGGCAGGCGCGTAAAATGGCTGCTCGCCAATCGGCTTAATATATCGTCCCATTCCGCGTCCAAGTCGATGCCCTCAATTTCCCCGCGTGGGACCATGACATCATCGACCGTGATATTTTCCAGGTCTAAGATCGCGAGGAGCATGTCCTGGTGGATTTTAGGAATGAAAGCGCCCGCTTCCATGACGATTGTGCGGAGCTCTTCTGCGCTGAGTTTGTCGCCTGGCTTAGGTTGCACGGAGACGCCGAATAAGCGCAAGAATTGGTTCGCAATGATGTTAACCAGCCAAACTAAGGGGTATAGCAATGTTAATAATGGCCGTAGGACGTAAGCCACCGGAAAGGCGATTTTTTCCGGATGCATAGCCGCCAAGGTTTTGGGGGCGACCTCGGCGAAGATGAGCACTATCAAGGTCAGAAGGCCGGCGGCGATGCCGATCGCCGCTTCGCCATATAATTCCAGGGCAAGCAAAGTGGCGACCGAAGAAGCGGCGATGGTGGTAAAGTTGTTTCCCAGCAGGATTAAACCAAGCAACCGGTCGGGACGCTCCAGCAGCCTGCTTGCCAGTTGTGCGCCACGGTGTCCGGATTCCGCTAAATGCCGCAGCCGGTAACGGTTCAAGGTCATCAGACCGATTTCAGCAGCGGAAAAAAACGCGGATAGAACGATCAGAAAAATCAACACAGCGGTCAACGCGCCGAGAGAAATATCAGTCAAGTTTTATCTGCCTCATGCTTTTGGGGGGGCTACTCTAACATATCGCATCATCGGCACCCGAAACGAGAGTTCCTGGTATACATCGTCATCTCCCTAAGAGTATCTCCAGCACAAACTTGCTCCCAAAATAGGCGAGGGCAAGCAACGTGAATCCGCTCACGGTCCAGCGTATGGCGTTACGGCCACGCCAGCCAAATCGCCAACGGCCGACGAGCAGGATGGCAAAAGCGAGCCAGGCAAATATAGATAGCACAATGTGGTGGGTGAACATTAAGGGTTTACCGAACAAGGCTTCGGAAAAGAATATTCCGCTAATGAGCGTCAAGGTAAGCAGGAAGAATCCCAGTGCTATCAACTGGAACATGAGCTGTTCCATAGTCTGCATAGGCGGCAGGGTGCGCATGAATCCGCCCGGCTGTTTATGGCGCAAATGACGCTCCTGGATCGAAAGCATGAGGCTCTGCACGACCGCAATACTCAAAAGACTATAGGCCAGTATCGAAATGATAATATGGCTGAATAATAACGCGGAGGTATAAGGCGCGGGGATATTCCGGCTCGGCCAGGCCCACGCTGACAGCACGGTTGCCGCCGCCGTCGGCATGATAAAAATTCCCAGATTTTCTATCGGTTTGGACAGCGCGGTTGCTAAGAATAAGGCAACAACTACCCATGCCACCAACGAGACGGCGCTGGTGAAGCCGAGATTAAGCCCGCCGTCCACCCGCATACCGGAATATAAAATGACGGCATGCAGCAGGGCGGCGATAACGCCAAGGCCGATCGCGCTAAGTTTAGCGCCGCGGCCGGTATTGGCGCCGGCCAAGCGCCGCCAAAGCAGCGCGCCGGCTCCAACATACAGCGCGGTGGCAAGGAAATTTAGCACGGAATCAAGCATAATCTAAATAAATATTGAATTAATCACATCATGGCACAAGTAGCCGGGTGATTAAAAGCCGCGTCGCGGCGATGGGCGAAAACTTCCTTATAACAATTTGGGAATTAACCATGATACCCACTATTACCCGGTTTCGGCTTACTGAGTATGGTAAGCGCTTCCTTGTTCCCATTGCCGCTGGTTTAATTGTCTTGTTCCTGGCGTTATTCCTGCAAATGGGTTACGACGATAGTGAATTCACGCAACGCGTTGAGGCGATCGCCTACGATCTGCGTTTAAGGGCGACTTTGCCCAACACGGTCGACGATCGCATTGTGATTATTGACATTGATGAGCCCAGCCTGGCGCGCGAAGGTCATTGGCCGTGGCCGCGGGAAAAATTGGCGAGGATGGTGGACAGGCTATTTGAAAAAGGCGTTGCGGTACTGGCATTCGATATTGTATTTGCCGAAAGCGACGAGAATACCGGCATTACGATTTTAAAGAACGCGGCGGAAAAAATGTTCTCCACCCAACCTGAGTTTATGCGCGCAATCGAAGCGCTCAAGCCGCAATTGGATCGCGATGCCATTTTCGCCAAGAGCTTACAGGGCCGTCCGGTCGTATTGAGTTATTATTTTAATTTTGATGCTAACAGGACCGACTCGGTCGGGATTTTGCCAGCGCCCGCTCAATTGCTGCAGGATCTCAACCGCAAGGGCATCGATCTTCCGGTCGCCGCCGGTTTTGGCGCGAACTTGCCGGTATTACAGGCCGCCGCGCGCGGCGCGGGCTATATCACTACCGAGCCTGATGTGGACGGCAACTTCCGCCGCATCCCCATGCTGGTTCGTTATAAGAATCATTTTTATGCGGCGCTGGCGCTGGAGACGGCACGGGTTTATCTCGGTGCGCAGCATATCCAGCCGGTGTCGGTAAAATTATGGAAAGACATGTATGCGGTGGAAAAATTAATTTTAGGCGACTATGAAGTACCGACGGATCGGCATGGGCGGGTTTTTATCCCGTTCCGCGGGCGGGAAAAAAGTTTTCCCTATATCTCCGCGACCGATGTATTACAGGGCTCCATAGATAAAAAACAATTGGAAGGAAAAATTGTTCTCGTCGGCACCACTGCTGCCGGGCTAAAAGATCTGCGTTCGACGCCGGTGCAAGCGGATTACCCCGGGGTCGAGGCCCATGCCAGCGTGATTTCCGCCATTTTGGATACTAAAGGCGGGCAACCATCGCGGCAGCGCTTTTACCAACGGCCTTCCTGGGCGCCCGGCGCCGATGCCGTTATTTTGCTGATTCTCGGCCTGATACTGGTTTTTCTGTTACCGCGGCTGACCGTGCTGCCGGCGGCCTTTGTTACCCTCGGCGCGGCATCCCTGCTGCTGGGACTGAATATGCTGATGTGGCTGAACGGCGTGGTGCTTGCGCTCGCTATTCCGCTGTTATTTATCTTGGTTTTATTCACCTTGAGCACTGTCTATGGTTATTTGATTGAATCGCGCAGCCGGCGGACGTTAATGGGTGTCTTCGGACAGTATGTGCCGCCCGCCTTGGTGGATGAAATGAGTCAGGGCGCGGAGAATTTCGGCCTGGAAGGAGAAAGCCGGGAAATGACCGTCTTATTTTCGGATATCCGCGGCTTCACGGCGATGGCTGAATCGCTGACCCCCGGCGAACTCAAGAATTTATTGAACCGCTTTTTTACCCCGATGACCCGCATTATCCATGCGCATCGCGGCACGATCGATAAATATGTCGGCGATCTGATTATGGCGTTCTGGGGCGCGCCATTGCACGATGATCAGCATGCCAAGCATGCCTTGGAAGCGGCGATGCAGATGTTGGAAAGGGAAGCGGAACTTAAACAGGAATTTGAACAATTAGGGCTGCCGGCAATCAGTATCGGTATCGGGTTAAATACCGGCAATATGAATGTGGGCAATATGGGCTCGGAATTCCGCATGGCCTACACCGTCATCGGTGATGCGGTTAATTTAGCCTCGCGTCTGGAAGGATTGACGCGCGTGTATGATGTAGGGCTGGTAGTAAGCGAAGCTACGAGGGCCGGGCACGCCGATTTATTGTATCGTGAACTTGACCGCGTGCGGGTAAAAGGCAAACAAAAAGCGGTGACGATCTATCAACCGATCGCCTACAATGACCGCGCTACGCCCGAGTTACGCCAAGAGCTCAATCTTTATCATCAGGCGCTGCGGTTATACCGTGATGCTGATTGGGACTTGGCGGAATTGCAGTTCCTGGCATTAAGCCAAAAATATCCGGAATGCCGGTTGTACCATCTTTATATCGAACGCATACAATACTTCCGTACAAGTCCGCCCGCCCCGGAGTGGCGGGGCGTGTTCGACTATACCAGCAAATAAGGAGCGAATGTTTACTAATCTCAGCGAGCGCTTACAAGCAACCTTAAAGCGATTGCGCGGCGAAGGCCGCTTGACCGAAGATAACATGGCGCAGGCCTTGCGCGAAGTGCGCATGGCTTTGCTTGAAGCCGATGTGGCATTGCCGGTAGTGAAAACTTTTATCGAGCAGGTGCGCACGCAGGCGACGGGCAAAGAGGTGCTGCAAAGCCTCACGCCCGGCCAGGCGGTGATCAAGATCGTCTCTGACGCGTTGATCGCGTTGATGGGCAGTGTCAACGATGGCCTTAATCTGGCCGTGCGCCCGCCCGCCGTCATTCTTGTCGCCGGGCTGCAAGGCTCCGGCAAGACCACCAGCGTAGCTAAACTTGCGCGTCTTTTGCGCGAGCGTAATAAGAAATCAGTGCTGGTTGCGAGCGCCGACGTCTATCGACCGGCGGCCATCGATCAATTAAAAAAGCTGGCCGAGGAGGTGGGAGTCGCTTTTTACCCAAGTTCCCCTGAGCAGAAACCAACAGACATTGCTCGTGGCGCGATTGCGCAAGCGGCAAGCACGCTTGCTGATGTCGTGATTATCGATACCGCCGGGCGACTGCATGTGGACGAAGCCATGATGCAGGAAATCCGCGCCCTGCATGCGGCCATCAATCCAATCGAGACCTTATTTGTCGTTGACAGCATGACCGGCCAAGACGCGGTGAATACCGCGGCGGCGTTTAATCAGGCGCTGCCGATAACCGGCGTGATCTTGACGAAGGTGGATGGCGATGCGCGCGGCGGCGCAGCGTTATCGTTACGCCAGGTTACCGGCAAGCCGATCAAGTTCTTCGGTGTAGGTGAAAAAACCGACGCACTCGAGGCATTTCATCCCGACCGCCTGGTTTCCCGGATTTTAGGCATGGGCGATGTGCTGACGTTAGTCGAGCACGCGCAGCGCGAAGTCGATCAAGCACAGGCGCAGAAGCTGGCGCAAAAGCTCGGTAAAGGCAAAGGATTCGATTTGGAGGATTTTCGCGAACAAATCAGGCAAATGGAGCAAATGGGCGGTATCGCAAGCTTGATGGACAAGTTGCCGGGTTTATCCGCGGCGGCAAGAGAGCAGGTCGACGACCGCCAGACCCGGCGGGTATTGGCAATCATTAATTCCATGACGTCGCACGAGCGGCGCTTTCCCGATATCATTCGGGGCTCGCGTAAGCGCCGTATTGCGCACGGCTCCGGCACGGAAGTGCAGGAGGTGAACCGGATGCTCAAGCAATTCGCCCAAATGCAAAAAATGATGAAACAACTCGGCAAGGGAAATTTAGCCAAAATAAGGCGTAATATAAAAGGGAAATTTCCTGGTACACCGTTTTAGCTGACGAGCGGTTGATTTTTATTTACAAAATAGCGGCATAGAGTATATAGTCGAGGCCGGTTGGCAAATGCATCGGCATACGGGCCGGTCATAAAACAAGGAAAAGGCGAAACATGACTAGCGTGAGTAAAGTTAAAGAACGCCGATCAGGCACCCAGGAAATGATCGCCAAGCTTACCGCCGAGCGCGCGCAGATGTGGGTGCTCTATTGCCAGGTCGCCGGCTTACCGGGGTTTGTCAGAGACAAGCCGATCCCGGCGCTATTACAAGAGTTTTGTCAAATTTTGATCGATTATATCGCGAGCGGCCATTTTGCTCTTTATGAGAGAATTGCCAACGGCGCCGAGCGCCGCCAGCAAGTCGCCGATCTCGCCAGCCAGCTTTATTCCCGCATCGCTCAATCCACCCAGGCCGCGCTCAACTTTAATGACAAATATGATAGCGAAGATCATTGCGAGCATATAGAGGTATTGTCGCAGGACCTGTCCACATTGGGAGAAGAACTGGCAGCGCGTATCGAATTGGAAGACAAACTGATTAAGGCGCTAAGCTAGTTTGATTCAATAGAAAAATAAGTCGGCGACACCGACTGCATTATATTATTAACCCAAAACCAACATGGACGTTATCGGCGCTCACATTGGCTACTATTTTGAGGGAATGGAATATTGCGCGTCAAACGCCTGGCCGCTAACGCCGCGGCTGTCCGGGCGTATTAAATACAAGTAACTAAAATAGCAAGTTCTGGTTCAGAAGCAAATCCCAACCCCTCCCTGCGTGCCGGCCGTCTACCCCTGGTGCGTAATGGCCTCGCAGGCAGCCAAGCTCACCCAGAAACCCCTGCACGCTTTTTAACACAGGCTCCTATAAGACGACAATAAAAATACCCCCAAATCCCCCTAAACTTTTCCTCAAATCTCTGGATAACTTGTCGGTAACACAAAGACCAAGAGTCTTTGGTTACGGTTGCACACAATCAACAACAAACCTGCTCGGGGGCTCATTATGGTCGCAATTGTTTCCGGTAATGGATTGGGGCTGTTTAACAGCTCTTTAAACCTACTCGGGGGAGACGGCCCGGCGGGCCAACCTGGCTTAGGCCGCACCGGTGAGCGCCTTTATATCAATAGTGTCACCGGCAACCTCGTCCTCCAGAACCGCGATGAATACCTCGCCACTAGCGGCTTAGACCTGGCCTTAATCCGCACCTACAACAGCCAAGGCCTGGTTGATGACGACAACGGCGATAACTGGCGCTTAAGCGTATACCAAACCCTCGCGGGCTTAACCGGCACCGTCAATACCCAGGGCAGCACCATCATCAAGACCAATGGCGACGGCGCGGACGCGGTGTATACCTATGACCCCGCCTCCGGCGCCTACGTCAGCAGTGACGGCACCGGTGCGTACAATACCCTGACCTTTGATGCGGTGGCGGGACTCTGGACCTGGACCGACGGCAGCCGGCGCAATACGGAAACCTATAACAACGCCGGACAACGCATTGCGACTAAGGACGTCGATGGCAACACCACCACCTACAGCTATACCGGAAGCTTACTGACTGGGATCACCGATGCCACCGGCCAGATCACCTATTTAGACTATACCGGCAACAACCTCAGCGACATCCGCACCGTCAGTAACGGCGTCACCCAAACCCGGGTGCGCTATAGCTACGATGCCTTAAACCGGCTCACCCAAGTCCAGGTCGACCTCTCACCCGAAGACAACAGTGTTGCCGATGGCAAAGTTTATACCACCACCTACACCTACGACGGCACCAGCCAGCGGATTGCGAGCATCACCGAGGGCGATGGGACCACGGTCAGCTTTACCTATACCCAAGTCGGCAGCGATTGGCGCGTGGCGAGCTATACGGATGGGGCAGGGAAGGTCACCACCCTGACCTACACCACCCCCGCGACCATGGCGACGGCACCGGCCAATAACGCCCTGCTCTCGAATACCGGGACCCAGACGAGTAACGTCAACTACACACTCAATAGCGGCGCCCTTGCCACTACAGATACCCAGAACACCTCCACAACCTACGCCTTAAATAGCGGCGCCCTCTCCACCACCGGCACCCAGACCACCACGACCACGTATAGCTTAAATAGCAGTGTCCTCTCCACCACCGGCACCCAGACCACCACGACCACGTATAACTTAAATAACGCGGCGCTCACCACGCCAACAGTCGGCTGGTCCGGTGCCACGCTGCCCCTGGAGTCCAGCAGCAGTCCTGCCGCCAACCCCAAGGTCGCCTTTGACCAGAACGGCAACGGTA
>WNFH01001979.1_pt1 | contig 14153 bp, 8 predicted proteins | sample 5400411 | NCBI WGS metagenome assembly WNFH01 (sample SAMN13153347, study PRJNA577476) | soil metagenome | isolation source: 200 cm saprolite under Douglas fir tree site 2 hole 3 | place: USA:California | collected 2015-04-18
CATCAGGATGGGTTCGAGAATAATTGCCGCGATCTCGCCGGGATTCTGCTTGAAGCGCAGCTCGACGCTGGCCAGATCGTTAAACGTGGCGATGGGTACGTTGGCAATGCTGGCTTTGGGCACACCGAGGCCGCCGGGAACGGACGTGGGGGCCTTGATGTCGCCGTAGTCTGGGGCGTGGGGCTTGACGCTGACAAGCGCCGTATCGTGCAGGCCGTGATAAGCGCCTTCGAACTTGAGAATCTTGTCGCGGCCAGTGGCGGCGCGGGCCAGGCGGATGGCGTGCATCGTGGCCTCCGTGCCGCTGTTGCCGAAGCGCACCATCTCGACCGGGAAGCGTTCGCAGATCTCTTCGGCGAGCTCCCACTCCATGTCGTGGGGCATGCCGAACATAGTGCCGGTGCTGAGCCGCTTCTCCACGGCCTTCATCACTGCGGGATGGCAGTGGCCGGCCATGAGCGCGCCGAAGCAGAGGTTGTGATCGAGGTAGTCATTGCCATCGAGATCGCGGAAATGCGAGCCCCACCCTTCTTTCACAAAGATCGGATAGGGATCGTAAGCGCGGTAGTTGCTGGCCACGCCGAGGGGTATGCGCTTCAGGTTTTTCTTGTGCGCCTCGGCAGACCTGGGCGTGCGGCGCTCGAAGGTTGAGATCTCATTCTGCAGGTCGGGATACATCCGGGTCTCCAGGAAACTCAGGCCGATTCTTGTGCGGCCATTAGAATGTGCCAGGCGGATGGACCGCCCGGGCTTCAAACCAAGTAACTAGAAGATGTACTTCAATCCGAGCTGTACCAGCCGCGGATTGCGCGCTTGACTGACCTGCCCATACGTCGAACCATCGTTGCAGCTGGAGGTGTTGCCACAGGGATTTAGAAACTGGGTGTGATTGAAGGCATTAAAGAGTTCCGCGCGGAACTCCAGGTGGGTTCCTTCGGTGATTGCCGTGTTTTTATGGAAGGCAATCGTCCAATCCTGGATTCCAGGCCCGCAGCAAATAGTGCGCGGGGCGTTTCCAATCTGGCCGAGTGGCACGGTGGCGTCGGTAAAGGTGTTGGGATCAAAGTAGAAACCGCCATTCTTCCTCGGATCCAGGTGGTGAAATGGAAGAGCCTGATCGGGCTCGCTGAGGAATTCGAAAGACAAGGTTTCCCCGAGCAGTTCGTTGTCCGAAAAGGACGTGATCCGGATCGGGAAACCGGTTTGGAACGTGGTGATACCCGACATTGCCCAGCCGTTAAGGATTTTTCCCTTGGCTCCGCTGTATTTCGGAACCGGGAATTCCCAGACGTAGCTGAGGACGAAACGCTGCCGCGCGTCGAACAATGAAAGACTCCGGGTACGCCGGAAGTTCAGCGGATCCAGAATGTTCTCGAAGCTGGAGGCCTGGTCGATGGACTTGCTGAAGGTGTATGCCGCCCGGAACTGCAGACCCTTGGCGAACCGCTTCTCCAGACTGGCCTGCAGCGAATTGTAGTTAGAGTTGGCGATGGGGTCCTCGGCGTAGATTTCGCTGAACACCGGCGTTCCGTCCGGCGGGCAACTGGCACCAGTCAGGGGATTACACAGGGGCGATGAGTACCGCCGGGTGCCGGCGATCGTCAAAGCCGGAGAACTCGGACCACCCGCAACAGTCGTCCCGTTGGGCAAGTGAAAGGTCATGCCGGCTGGTATCGTGCCTGCTGGAATGTTGTACGTGACATCCTCGAAGAATGTGCCGCAGCCGTTGGTCGGGCCGAGCACGGTGGCGATATCCAAGCAGGTCTGTGGGTTGGCGAAGTTGACGTCATGAATGGCCAACTGGCGGTGTCCCTGTGTTCCCACGTAGCCGATCTGGAGTACCAGGTCGTGCCTCAGCTCACGCTCGATACCGAAATTGTACTGGACCGAGTACTGAGTGCGCATGGCGGGCGGGAACTGTCCAAAGAGAAGAATCGGACGAAAAACGGACCAATCCACCGGCTGGCCGCGTGTCGGGTTCAGGATGCCGTTGAAAGGATTGGGTGAGACAGACCCAGCCTGGCTCACGAACGGCGTATTGAACAATGTGCCGCTAAAGCCGGAGCTGCCGCCGAAGGGGGGTTCGGCGCTGAACTGTTCGAGCACTAACTGCTCAACTGGGTTATAGAACATGCCCCAGCCAGCCCGTATGCTGGTCTTTCCAGAATTTCCAGGGCTCCAGTTAATCCCTATGCGCGGGGCAAACGACTTGTAGTAAGTCGATGTCAAACCACTAGGAACGCCCTTGTCGCCCGGGATGACGAGACCGAGGGGATATACCGAATCTGCCGGACCGCCCGGGTTGCACGACGTCCCCACGGCCACCCCAAGCGTTTGCGCCCCATTCGGTCCTATTACACAGGGAAATATCGTATCCTGCTGCCCCGGACGGAAGGTTTGCACGTGGCGGCCAATATCCACAAGGGGCGTGTCCAACTCCCAACGTAACCCGTAGTTCAGGGTCAGATTGGGCTTGATCTTCCAGCTATCCTGAGCAAAGAGGTACAGTCCGGTGGTGCGGACATTCTCGAACTGTGACGAACCCTGGAGGTACGTATCCGGCAGGCCCAGCAGGTAGTTGCCGTAGAGATCGCCCCCCCCGGTATCGTTGAACCCGCCGCCAAAGTAGGTAAAGCCACCGTTGACCTCAAAAAACAGTTGCTGGTCAAAGCGCTGCCGCCGCACGTCAGCGCCGAACTTGAAGGTGTGCTTACCGGCAACCTTGGTGAAGCTGTCCGACCACTGGAAAGAGTTCCCCACTTGCGGAATATCACCCTCGGCATTGTTGCCAATGTTAACGCCCCCGGCAATACTGACGAAAGGCACGCCTTCGTGCTGCGGCCCCAGGTTCGGAGTGATACCAAACTTGGGGCCCGCGCCCGACAACGTATTCACTGCGGATGAATCCGACGTACCCGTAAAGCAGAACGGCGCTGCCGCACCGGTACAGGAGTTGGTGACGAGATTCGTCTTTTGCGGGTGCTGGAACTTACCCTGGGCTTCTCTCATGTAGGTGAAACGGAACTCATTGACGGAGGTTGGGTTCACCGTCCAGGTGTGGCTCAGGTTCCATTGCTGGATGCGCTCGGCGACGACGCTGCCAAAGCCCGGTACGGTGGCGCCGGCGAACTGGAAGAAAGCAAACGGTTGTACAGTGCGGTCGTCGTTGTAGTAATAGTAGGCGCTGAAGCTCTGGCGGTCGTTGATCTTATGATCCACTCTTGCGGTCATTTGATCTGCGGTGGCCGGACCGATCACGGTAGCCTGGTAGGTAACCCCATCCGCACGGTTGGGCGGCGGCATATACAGATTCATCAGGTTCAGGGCGACTGGATCCATGCATGCCAGAGGGACGATGGTCTGGCCAGAGCTGGTATTAAAGATGCCGCCCGGCCCCCCCCAAGGAGTCCCGGCAGCGATGGCAGCGCCACCTTGTGCGGCAACCGCTGAGGCACACTCAGTTCCCGTCGGCCCCCGGCCATTCAACACTTGGGCGAGGAACGGGTCGGTAAGAGTACCGGCGAAACCGCCAGCGGAGAAGTCGCCACCTCTCTCGGCCTGCGACGGCGGCGTCACCACCGGAAAGGTCGTAGGCTGACGCACCCGCCGCCCTTCGTAAGAGGTGAAAAAGAACGTGCGATCCTTCTTGATGGGCCCGCCGAAGGTGCCGCCGAACTGATTCTGCTGGAACTGGGGCCGCGTGGTTTCAAAATAGTTGCGCGCGTTCAGCACCTTATTCCGGAAGAACTCGTACACATCGCCGTGCAAGTTATTGGTGCCGGATTTGGTGACCACGTTCACCACCGATCCGGAGTTACGCCCGTACTCAGGATCGAAGGTGTTGGTCAAGACGCGGAACTCCTGAATGGTGTCGGGGCTGGGCTGAACGGTAGGAAGATTCACGAATGCGTCGTTGGCATCACCGCCATTAACACTGAAATTGTTGGAGCGCCCGCGCCCGCCGTTGACGGATACTGCTCCGGGCTTATCACTGCCATAGATCAGCGGGTTTCCAAGCTGCGACTGCACACCCGGCTGCAATTGCAGCAATTGATATGTGTCGCGGGAGTTGAGCGGGAGCTGGCTGACGGAACGGTCGTCCACGACCGCACCCAGTTGCGTGCTCGTGGTGTCGACAATTGGCGCTTCCGAGGTAACTTCCACAACTTCCTTGGCTTCGCCCACCTGCATTGTCATGTTTAGGGTGATGACTTGGTTCAGATCGACAGCTACGCCTTTGCGCACATTCTTCTTGAATCCGGAGTGATCAAATTCAAGGCGATAGGCGCCGACTGGGACCTCCGGAAATCCGTAGTCGCCACTGTCATTGGTTTGCGTTTCCCGGCTGACGCCTGTGGCCTCATTGACCAGCGTGACCTTAACCCCAGCCAATACCGCGCCGGTGGGGTCGGCGACGCGGCCCAGGATCCTGCCACCGGTGCCTTGGGCGAGGAGAAGCGTGGAACTTAGGAGACAAAACAGGACAACCATCCAACGGGTCGCCCAGCGTGCTGTCGAGGACGGCATGGAGACCTCCAGATGCGGGGTGAAAGTTTTAGATTTTGAAAACGAGCGGGCTTGCGCCCGGCGCAAACCTTGCTATAATCGCGTAAGGTTAGAGAACTCCCCCGTAGACTGTCAAGCAAAAAATAGCCTTAGCTCCAAACCCGGAAAACACGCGGAGAGTGCAGTTTCGGAAATGAAGGCCGCCAACCCAAAACCTTACTTGAAGATTGGAGACGTGGCCCGCCTGGTCGGCGTTTCGCCTTCGGTGATCCGTTCCTGGGAAAGCCTGGGACTCACGCGGCCGCGCCGCACCGCCAGTAAGTACCGGCTCTATACGACCGAAGATGTGAAGCTGCTCAAGCGGGCGCGGTTTCTGCGTAAAGTGCGCGGTTTGAATGCTCCCGCCATCGTGCAGATGCTGAAGCGGGACGGCTTGGTACGTCCCACGCCAGATGGCGCTGCCCGCGCCATCGGCATTCGCCTGCGCCAGTTGCGTACCAAACGCCGGCTTTCTCTAGCCCAGGTGGCCAAGGCGGTGGGCATTTCGCTGGGATTCCTCAGCGCTCTCGAACGTTCGCACATGAGCGCCTCGGTGGCCACGCTGCGCAAGCTGGCGCGCTTCTACAAAACCAACATCCTCGATTTTTTTGATCCTGCGGAATCCAACAGCCGCGTGGTGCCGCCGGAGAAGCGCAAAGTGCTGGAAGCGGGGCCCGGCGTTCGCATGGAACTACTGGCCTGGGGCAATACGGTCATGGAGCCGCACCTGTTCCGCGTCGCTCCTCAGGCCGGCAGCGGCGAATCCTACACACACGAGGGAGAAGAGTTTCTTTACATCCTGCAGGGTGAATTGCACATTTCGCTGGAAGAAGAGGAATACCGGCTCAAGCCCGGTGACAGCTTCTACTTCGAGAGCTCTACGCCACATCGTTGGAAAAACCCGGGCCGCACCGAGACCTGGGTGCTGTGGGTCAACACTCCGCCGACCTTTTAGCGCGCAGGCGCGGGGAGCGGACACCGAAGGGAGACCGACTCTTGTCCAAGGCCCCGGACTTGCCCTCCACGCTGCACCGTTTGCTTCTCTTCTCGATGTTGCTGTGCCTGTCCGCCAGCGCCGCAGCGCAGGGACCTGCATGGAAGCCAGCGGATACGGTGGTAATCAATGCGCGGATCTACACCGTGAATCCGGCACAGCCCTGGGCGGAGGCGCTGGCTATCGGCGGAGACAAGATCCTCGCCGTGGGAAGCGCGAAAGACATCGCCACATATCGCGGACCCACGACCAAGGTGGTTGACGCTCAAGGCCGGCTGGTGCTGCCCGGCTTCACCGACTGCCATATCCATTTCATGGACGGCTCCATTGGCCTGACCCAGGTGGATCTCAACGGAACCAAGTCTATCGCCGAGATCCAGAAACGAGTAAAGGAGTATGCCGCCACACATCCCAAAGAACCCTGGATCACAGGGATGGGTTGGACGTATCCGACAGTTGGGCCCTCCGCACTGCCGGACAAGAAATTCCTCGACGAAGTAGTTCCTGCCCGGCCGGTGTACCTGGTGGCGTTCGACGGCCACAGTTCCTGGGCCAACAGCAAGGCATTGGCGCTAGCCAGTATTAACCGCGAAACACCCGACCCACCCAACGGCAAGATTGTCCGCGATGAAAAGGGCGAGGCTACCGGTGCGCTGAAGGAATCGGCCGGCGATTTGGTGGGCAAACTCCTGCCCAAACCTAGCCCAGAAGAACGGCTGGCCGCGCTGCGCTTGGGCATGCATGAGGCCAACAAATTTGGGCTGGTGCGAGTGCACAGCGCGGGCCAGGATTTTGAGTGGCTCGATCTTTATGACGAGCTGCGCCACAGCGGCGAACTAACTGTCCGTTTTTACGTGGCGTACTTCCTTGATCCTCCCGAACTAACCCCGGATGCGCTCGAGAAAATCGAGCAGGCACGCCGCACCTATCATAACGAGTGGATTTCCGGTGGCGTGGTGAAAACCATGCTGGACGGCGTGGTCGAAGCGCATACGGCTGCCATGCTTGCGCCTTACAGCGATGATCCCACACAGAGTGGAAAGCTGTTCTGGGATCCCGCCAAATACAAACAGGTCGTTACTGAACTGGACCGTCGCGGGCTGCAGATCTTTACTCACGCGATCGGGGACAAGGCAGTGCGGTTGGCGCTCGATGGGTATCAGGAAGCTGCTGAGGCAAACCACACGCACGACGCGCGCCCGCGCGTCGAGCACATTGAAACCATCACGGCTCAAGATATCCCCCGCTTCGGCAAGCTGGGGGTGATCGCGAGCTTTCAGCCGTTGCATGCCGATCCTGACGAGGACACGCTCAATATCTGGGCGCGTAACGTAGGGCCGGAACGGGCGCAGCGCGCATGGGTCTGGCACAGCATCGAAACCACGGGCGGACGCCTTGCGTTCGGCAGCGACTGGCCGGTTGTGACGCTGAATCCCTGGCCGGGTGTGCAGAATGCGCTCACGCGCCAAACCACCGAAGGCAATCCCCCGGGCGGCTGGATTCCCAAAGAGCGTATCAGTCTCGCCGACGCGATCAAGGGTTACACTCAAGGCGCAGCTTTTGCCGGACACCGCGAAAAAACCGAAGGCTCGCTCGAGCCAGGCAAGCTGGCGGACCTGATCGTGCTTTCGCAGGATCTCTTCAAAATTGAACCGACTGAAATTGGGAAGACGGAAGTGCTGTTGACTGTGGTCGGCGGAAAAGTGGTGTACCAGTCGCCGAAATGGCCGGCAACTCCAGCCGCAATGGAGGCGAAGTAATGAGCCGGCGCTTTCTCGTCTTGCTGCTGTTTCTGTCCGCGATTCTCTTGCTTGGCTCCTGTGGGAAGAAGACACCGACCCTGAACCTGCTGGTTTGGGAAGGCTACGCCGACCCGTCTTTTGTGCGCGGTTTCGAGGAGCAGTACCACTGCAAAGTATCCGCCTCTTACATGGGATCGAGCGATGAGCTTGTGGCCAAGCTGCGCGGTGGGAGCGCGGGGAACTATGATGTCATCTCGCCGTCGAGCGATGTTGCCACTTCGATCGCCTCGGCGGGATTGGCGGCACCGCTCGATCTCACCAAGATCCCCGCCTATAGCCAGCTTTCGCCGCAGCTCACCTCCCTGCCGCTGGTGCGAGTGAATGGGCAAGTCTACGGCGTGCCTTTCATGTGGGGACCGGACCCGATGATTTACGACTTTACGGTTTTCCCGCAGCCGCCGGAGAGTTGGAACATATTCTGGGATCCGAAGTACCGCGGCAAGATTTCCGTGTGGGACGATCTCTCCACCGTGTACATGGCGGCACAGATCCTCGGCTACGACAAGCCCGAACCGGCCCAACTCTACAATCTCACTGACCAACAACTGGAGGCGGTCAAGAAGAAGCTGCTCGAGTTGAAGCCGAACATCCGCAAGATGTGGTCCACCGGTGGCGAATTGACCAACCTGTTCCAGAACCATGAGGTGGTTGCAGCGATGGGCTGGCCGCTCATGACCAACCAGTTGCGCAAAATAAACTTTCCGGTCGGCGAAATCATTCCCAAGGAAAACACAACCGGCTGGATTGATCACTTGATGATCACTTCCGGAAGCGAGAACAAGGAACTGGCCTACAAATTCCTCGAATACATGGTGGAGGCACAAACCCAGAAGAAGGTCACGGATGTAACCGGTTATACTCCGGCGAATCCTCAGGCGGCGCTGCACATGACGCCCGAGGAGCGGAAGAATCTGCACCTGGATGACGTCGACAACTACCAGAAGCACATCTACTTCTGGCAAAATGTGTCGCGCCGGGCCAAGTATAACGAGATCTGGAACGAAGTGAAGGCAGCGCAATAACCTTGCTCGGCTGTAGCGCCCGCTAGCTGACTGCTCACAATGGCGACTACGACGGAACCCGTAAGTCCCAACCGGGCGAAATCGGTGAACGCTTCGCTGCTCACTATTCGCAACGTAGCCAAGTCTTTCGGCCGCACTCCGGTGCTGCGCGACATCTCTTTGCAAGTGTCGGAAGGTGAGTTCCTCACCATTCTCGGGGAGAGCGGCTCGGGGAAGACGACGTTGCTGCGCATCATTGCGGGTTTTGAGAGCGCCGACTCCGGTGAAATTCTGATGGAGAGTGAACGGCTCGACCGCCTCCCACCTTACCGCCGCCGCGTCAACACCGTGTTTCAGCACTATGCGCTGTTCCCGCACCTTACCGTGGAGGAAAACGTGGGCTATGGGCTTCGCGTGGCCAGGTTGCCGAAAGAAGAAATCGCAGCGCGAGTCGAGCAAGCTCTGGCCATGGTCAAGATGACGGCCTACGCCGGTTCCAAACCAGGGAAGATCAGCGGCGGGCAGCAGCAGCGCATCGCTCTGGCTCGCGCCTTGGTGAACCGGCCCCGGCTGCTGTTGCTCGATGAACCGCTTTCCGCTCTGGATGCAAACCTTCGCCGCCAGATGCAGGTGGAACTGAAATCACTGCAGCGGGAGGTGGGGATTTCTTTTGTGTTTGTCACGCATGATCAGGAAGAGGCCATGGTCATGTCGGATCGCATCGCACTGCTGCGCATGGGCGGACTGGAGCAGGTCGCTTCCCCGCGAGAGATCTATAGCCATCCGGCGACGGCTTACACCGCGCAGTTCATTGGCCACACCAACCTGCTGCAGGGCGAGGTGAACGACGGAGTGGCGCATTGTTATTCGCTTTCCTGGCGAACCGGATTGCGGGACGGCCCCGGCCTCTTCTCCCTGCGTCCCGAAAACATCCGGCTGGCCTCGGGCACGGCCAGTAGTGCAACAGTCCGTTTCCGCGGCAAGATTCTTCGCCAGGCGTTTCATGGGGCCACGGAACTTTTGCAGATCGAATGCACGGATGGGCTGGTGCTTTCGATGAGAACCGCCGGCGGGGAAAATTTGCAGGGGGATCTGGACCTGGAATTCTCATCGGCTGATGCCGTACCCGTCCGTGAATCTTAGGTAAGAGGTTAAAGAAGCTAATGTTTTCCCGCGCCTACCGAGCCGCCATCACGCTGCCGCCACTGCTGTGGGTGGCGATCTTCCTGCTCGTGCCGTACGCGCTGCTCTTCTGTTACAGCTTCTGGTCGGTTTCGCCATCGCAGGCGATTGTTCACGCGTGGAGCCTGGACAATTATCGCGAATTGTTCCGCGTGAATGTTTACCTGCAGACGCTTTTCCGCTCAATGTGGATTGCGGCCCGCGTGACGATCTTCTCCCTGCTGCTGGGTTATCCGCTCGCGTATTACCTCTCGTTCCACGCGGGCAAGAAAAAAGACCTCTTTTACCAGTTGGTGATCATCCCGCTGTGGGTCAGCTACCTGGTTCGTGCCTATGCCTGGAAGACAATCCTGGGCAGCGACGGCGTGCTCAACACCCTCCTGCAATACGTGCACCTGACGAAACATCCGCTGGAATTCCTGCTCTACAGCCCGTTCGCGGTAGTGCTGACGCTCACGCACATCTACACGCCATTTGCCTTCCTGCCGGTTTACGCGTCGCTCGAACACATCCCGCGCAGCCTGGTGGAAGCTTCGCATGACCTGGGCGCGTCGCCTTTCCAGACTTTCTGGCGAGTGATCTTTCCGCTTTCCATCCCCGGAGTTCTGGCGGGCGCGACCTTCGCCTTTGTGCTCAGCCTGGGTGATTTTCTGGCGCCGCTTCTGCTCGGTGGACCCAGCGGCATCATGATCTCGAACATCGTGGTCAGCCTGTTCGGAGCGGCTTACAACTGGCCGCTGGGCGCAGCCATCTCGCTGTCCATGCTCATGCTCGTGGTCGGGCTTCTATTCCTGTCAGAAAAATTGGAAAAGAAATGGAGCTTCCGATGAGTGGCGGGAACGCCGCAGTCCGTAACTCCCGATGGCTGCCCTGGCACGCAATTGCAGTCTTCGGTTTCCTGTATCTGCCGATCGTCACGCTGATCGTGTACTCGTTCAACGGCTCGGGTGTCGGCGGATTTCCGCCGCGCAACCTGACCCTGGACTGGTACCGCATGCTTTTTTCCGACGACGCCATCTGGACTTCCGTTCTGAACAGCATCTTGGTTGCGTTTGCTGCAATGGCGATTTCGCTGGCCTTCGGGATTCCGGCCGCACTGGCCCTCGATCGCGCTAATTTCTCCGGCAAGGCGTTGTTTCGCCGACTCGTGCTTTTGCCGCTGATTCTGCCGGGCATTATCACCGGGCTTTCGTTGCTGATGCTGTTCCGCGAAGCCGACGTGAAGCTGAGCCTCATCACCATTGTCCTCGGCCACGGCACGGCCCTCATCTCAGTCGCTACCACCGAAGTCTTCGCGGGCTTGCAGAAACTCGACCGCGCGCAGGAGGAAGCCTCGCTCGATCTGGGCGCTAATTACTGGCAAACGTTTTGGCGGGTGACCATTCCGAATTTGCGCCTGTCCATCATCGGCGCGGCGCTGCTGATCTTCACACTTTCCATGGACGAGATCGCCGTCAGCTTTTTCCTGATCGGACGCGACAACACCCTGCCGCTGGAAATCTGGGGCCGGTTACGGCGCGGCATTACGCCGGAAATCAACGCCATCTCCAGCATCATCTTTCTTTTTTCGCTCGCCGCCATCGTGACCTGGTATCGCCTGCGCGTAGGCGCGGAAGGTAAACCGGAAATCGCCGCTGAACTAGTAGAAACGGCGGCCCAAGGGGACTAGCGCATGAGTACCAATCGCAGGGATTTCATCAAGTTTGTGGTGGCAGGAAGCATCGCAGCCGGTTGCCCCGTTGATCTTTCGCTTTTGGCCGCGCAAACCGGGAATCCATCCACCGTGGAGGGTGAAGACAACAAGATTTGCCACCAAGTGCGCGACGGAAAGGTCTTCACGCGCCCGCCGGCTTCTGGGCGCCATGACATCGTAATCGTCGGTGGTGGCGTGAGCGGATTGACTGCGGCCTATTTGCTGCGCCACCACGATTTTCTTCTGCTGGAAAAGGAACCGCACTGGGGCGGCAACGCTTACTTGATGGAATACCAGGGAAATGCGTACGCCACCGGGTCCGCCTTTTTGGACAAGAGCGAGGCGGCCTACAGCTTTGCCAGGGAGATCGGGCTGGAGCCTCTTCCCGTAAACAGTTGGGACGGCAGCATCATCAAAGGTGAGTTTGTGCCTGACACCTGGGGAGAAGGTCTCGACAAACTTCCCCATCCGGCTCCGGTTCGCGAGAGCTTCAAGAAGTTCAGGAAGGAAATCCTGGCGATTGACCTGCAAAAGCGCACCCAGGAACTTTTCGGGCTTCCCTTCTCCGATTTCATGAAAGGCCATCCCGAGGAAGTGAAGCAGTGGTGGGACACCTACGGGCCCTCCAACTGGGGAGCGACCAGCGAAGAAACCGCGGCAGCGATCGGAATTCTCGCACTGCAATCCATGGCCGGCGAGAAACGCAATGACGATCGCTACACCTGGCCCGGAGGACTGGGCGCGATCACCCAGAAGCTGGCCGAACTCCTCCAGCCCAAGTTCGCCGAGCACATGCGGACGGGCGCAACTACCGTGGCCGTAGTCCCCGATAAGAACGAAGTGCAGGTTACTTATATGCAAGGCCCCGAGCTAAAGACCGTCGCCGCCAAGGCGGTAATCATGGCGACGCCCAAGTTCATCACCCGGCGAATCGTGGACGGCCTGCCGGAAAAACAGAGTGAAGCCATGCACCAAATCCGGTACATTCCCTATCCGGTGGTAAACCTTATCTTCGATAAGCCCGTGTTCAATAAGGGATACGACACCTGGTGCCCGGGGAACACATTCACGGATTTCGTGGTTGCCGACTGGGTGGTCCGCAATCAGCCTGGTTACAAACAGAGGTACAACATTCTGAGCTGCTACACGCCGATGCGCGAAGAGGACCGCGGCTACCTGCTGACCGAAGCGAGCGCGCGGCGGGTTGCCGCCAACGTGCTGCGGGATTTCCGAACGCTTTTTCCCGGCTCGAATGTCGATCCCCTCGAGGTACACCTCTACCGGCGGGGCCACCCCCTGTTCATGTCCACTCCCGGACTTTTCACGCAGGTGCAACCGCTGGTGCGGCAGCCCATGGACCGCGTGTTTTTCGCCAACACAGACTCCCAGGGGCCGGAATCAAGTACCGGCGGTGGTATCACCGCCGCTCAGCGCGCTGTGAAGGAAGTTGAGAGCCGTTTGGCTGGAAAGCCGGTTTCAAAAGAGACTGCGGCGGCAAGCTGATTCGCACTTCTACTGTGAGCCAGTCCCAATTTTTGTCATCCTGAATGTAATGAAGGATCCGCTCTTGCTGATCTCGAGGAAAACAGATTCTTCATGGCTGAAGCCCATTCAGAGTGACAATACTTTGTTCTTGTCCCGTATTAGGTTCCGCACGAGAACATCCCTCAAAACCACAAGCGCATAGTAAAGTGGTAACAGAGCGTTTCTGCTGGCCATCCCTAGGGAAGGAAGTCATCGTTTGAGTATTCGCAACATCGCCATCATTGCGCACGTGGACCATGGCAAGACCACGCTGGTGGACGCCATGCTGCGGCAGAGCGGTACGTTCCGCGCCAACGAAACGCTTGTGGAGCGGGTGATGGACTCCAACGAACTGGAGCGCGAGCGTGGCATTACCATCCTGGCCAAGAACACCGCCATCTTTTACCACGACGTGAAGATCAACATTGTCGACACGCCCGGCCACAGCGATTTTGGTGGTGAGGTAGAACGTGCGCTCAAGATGGTGGACGGGGTGATGCTGCTGGTGGACGCGAGCGAAGGCCCGCTTCCGCAAACGCGTTACGTGCTCACCAAGGCGCTCGAGGCAAACCTTCCGCCTATCCTGGTGATCAACAAAATCGATCGTTCCGACGCGCGCCCGCAGGAAGTGCTGAATGAGGTCTATGACCTGTTTATTGACCTCGACGCCAAAGAAAATCAGCTCGATTTCCCGGTTCTGTACACCAATGCCAAGGCAGGCACGGCCTCCGTGGACATAACAGGCGGCGGTGAGAACTTGCAGCCCCTGTTCGAGGCGATCATCGCGACCATTCCCGAAGCCATGGGTGATCCGGCCGGAGCGCTGCAAATTCTGGTGGCGAATCTCGACTACAGCGATTACTTAGGGCGGTTGGCCATCGCGCGTGTGTTCAACGGCACCATGCGCACCGGTGAGGAGGTTGCCATCGCCAAGCTGGACGGCTCGGTGCAGAAGACGAAGATCACCAAACTTTTTTCGTTCTCCGGTCTGAAGCGGCTCGATATCACGGAAACGACGCTGGGTGACATCATCGCCGTAGCGGGCGTGGAGGGCATCACCATCGGCGAGACCATCACCGATGCGGAGAACCCCGCGCCACTGCCGCCGATCACCATTGATGAGCCCACTATCGCCATGCAGTTCACGGTGAACACGTCGCCGTTTGCCGGACGCGACGGAACTTTCGTTACCTCACGCAACCTGCGGGAGCGGCTGCAAAAAGAACTTCTGACCAATGTTTCCATGCGCGTGGAGGAGACAGACAGCACGGATTCGTTCAAAGTGATGGGCCGGGGCGAGCTGCAGCTTTCGATTTTGATTGAGATGATGCGCCGCGAAGGCTACGAGCTCATGGTCGGTAAGCCGGAGATTGTCACCAAACGCGTGGATGGCAAGCTGATGGAGCCGGTGG
>WNFH01002097.1_pt1 | contig 14151 bp, 11 predicted proteins | sample 5400411 | NCBI WGS metagenome assembly WNFH01 (sample SAMN13153347, study PRJNA577476) | soil metagenome | isolation source: 200 cm saprolite under Douglas fir tree site 2 hole 3 | place: USA:California | collected 2015-04-18
TCAAGGTAAGTCACAGTAAATCCGCAAGTGAAAGTGGTCAGATTACAGAAGCGTCAATCTTACATGGCATGCTCGAGCTTGGCAATGAAGCGCGTCGAGTCTTGCAGGGGACAATGCAGGCTTTTGCTAATCGCGATGCTAAGGCAGCGAGATATATCTGGGAGGAAGATGATGTGGTAGATGTGCGTTACCACCTTGTTCGACATGATTTGATGGCAATGTTGGAGGGTGCACGTGCTATTCCCGCTCTCCATAGCGATGCCCGCATATTACAGCGTGCTACTTATCTGCTCTGGATAGCTCATAAACTAGAACGTATCGCTGACCATTGCACGAATATCTGTGAACGCATTGTCTTTATCGTTGAAGGCGAGACCAACATTAAACATTCAGAGGACCAGGAAGGTTAACTTGGTCCTTTACCCCTTTATTGCCTGCCAGAAGTAGTTTGCCAACTGGGCATATCCTAGGGCACTGGGATGAAATCCATCAAAGCTAATATATGCGGGATGTGCCGTTATCTCGCTTCCATGCGAAAAGAGATCAAGCAGTACCACGTTATATTTTCTCGCCAATTGAGCGATACCTTTGTTCCAATATTGGATTGCCTGGAGCATCTGTGCTTTCTGCGGCGGTGTTTGATTCGCGAAAGCAGGCAAACGTGTCAGATCGGGCAGATCTGCCATTACAATGCGGGCATGTATGCTCGTGTGTAATCGCTGCAGAAGTGTGTTGAGGTCACGCGTATAGTCGTTGTAGAGCACACCATCAACGAAATCGTTGGCGACGAGCCACACGGTGACCAGGTTAGGTGATGTCGTCAGCGCCAGCGGCAATTCTTGTGAGAGCGCCTGGTGCAAGCGAATACCACTGATGCCAAGGTTGATCAGATGCGATCCCTTTGGTAGATGCTCAGCGATCAGTGGCACGTATCCCTGCGATCCTGGGGATTTGCTGCCAACGCCAACTGCATCGGATGCCCCCAGCGCAACATAGATCACGGGCCCATCCGGTAGTGGGATTGGCGTTGACTGCCCCGCTGTACTATGTGGATGGCTACTGTTGCTCTGGGGCGCAGTGGAAGCACAGGCAGACAGGATGAGAACAAGCAGAAACCCTGAAATGCATAAAAAGCGATGGAGTCGTGTTCGTGTCAGCATATCAATTATCTGGTGTAAATGTAAGTATTCCCATCCCTGGCTGAGTCTAGTCAGGTAGCAGCTTGCAACACACGGGCAGTTACCACCCCAATTTTAAGCCCATCCCCTAAAAGGTGATAGGTTTCTGACATTGTATCACACCTTTGATGGCGTACCTGTAGAAAGAGTTACGCTGCTCCGCCTCCTCTATCGATCATCTCCAATTTACCCGTGTTGATATCAATCACCAGGCCATGCACCGGAATTTTTGGCAGATAAGGACTGCTACGAATCACGTTGACGACCTCTTTCACATTGACATGTACATCGTCAAACGCGCCGAGCCAGCTTACCAGGCCCTTTACGCCATCCAGCTCCTCTTTCTCTATCAGCTCTTGAGGATTTACTCCTAATGCTTGCATAGAAGCAGTCAAAACCGTCGAGTTCGCGTGTGCCAATCCACACTGCGTGTGCCCAATCACCGCGATTTCGCGGACACCTAGCAGATAGATTCCCCCTGCAAGCGAACGAATGAGATCACTGGCCCCACCTTCGCGTTCGGGTTCAGAAATAGTTGCGCCAGCGGTCCGTAATTCAAGGACATCTCCGCGTTCCAGGCCCAACGCTTGCTCGAACATTCGCACCAGCCGGCAATCCATGCAGGTTACCACGGCCATGCGTTTGCGCGGAGCGTGTCCAATAACCGGTAATGAATTCTGCTGTACGAAGTGCTCGTTGTGAGCCAGAATCTCGTCAATTACCATAATCAAAACAATCCTCTCGTCTTTACTCTCTAATTCTATCTTGCAGTGTTCACTGGACCGAGGAGTAACTCATTTTGCCATCGAAGTTATATAGGTTTTCTGTCTTAATGAAGTCAAAGCCTGCTTCGTCTATGCGTTGGAGTAGTGCAATAATCTCGGTATGACTTATTGGAGCCCCTCGATCTGGTGCTGTGAAGCGACAGCGCCAGTGATCGGTACAGAAAGTCTCAGGCATACCTCCAGGCCATACTTTCGCACCACGATTGGTAATCATGGTAAGTTCGAGGCCATAGCCGCTGACATCTTTGAAGTGTTCGCCTAATTCATCAGGGGTTCCGCTGTGCCAATCCAGGAACACGTCTACGCCTACTAAATCTTTTCGCTCGCCCGATTGCTCACTTGCGACTGAAGCATACGTGTGATGCTGAGGAGCAGAGGTATAGCTCACCGCTTTGAGCATCATTGGCTGTTGACCAAGACGTGCAATGACCGCCTCAGCAAACTCTTTTGTGCCTACTTTCTCCTTGCTCACCCCTTCGACATAGATATCATAGGTGTGAATGCCGTCTTCGATGGTTCGTAGCCAGGCATTATGCACCAGCGTTGCAACATCTGGTTGATCGATGTGAACTAGCATCATGACCGCAGCGAGCAATAGACCTGAAGGATTGGCGAGGTTCTGACCTGCGCGACGAGGAGCGGAGCCATGGATAGCTTCGAACATTGCGAAACGGTCGCCGATGTTTGCTGAACCAGCCAGGCCAACCGAGCCTGCAACCTGGGCCGCTATGTCAGACAAGATATCACCATAGAGATTGGGTAGGACGATTACATCGAACGCCTCCGGCGTGTCGGCAAGTTTGGCTGAGCCAATATCGACGATCCAGGTCTCGTTTTCGATATCGGGATAGTCCACCGCGATTTCATTGAATACCTTGTGGAACAGTCCGTCGGTTAGCTTCATAATGTTATCTTTCATGAAGCAGGTAACCTTCTTGCGGTTGTGGCTCCTGGCGTATTCAAAGGCGTAGCGTACAATCTTTTCGCTGCCCGGGCGGCTGATGAGTTTCAGGCTCTCGACCATGTCGTGAGTCTGGCGATATTCAATTCCGGTATAAAGGTCCTCTTCATTTTCACGAATGATGACCACGTCCATCGTCGGATGCTTGGTTTCGACAAATGGATAATAGGAAATGCAAGGGCGCACATTTGCGTACAATCCAAAAATTGTGCGTGTCGTTACGTTAAGGCTCTTATAACCGCCACCTTGTGGAGTGGTGATCGGTGCTTTGAGAAATACCTTGGTACGGCGAAGCGATTCCCAGGCACTTGGTTGGATACCTGCGCTGATTCCACGCAGGTAGACCTTCTCACCAACTTCGATCTTCTCAATATCAATACGCGCACCTGCTGCTTGAATGATGTGAAGGGTGGCATCCATGATTTCTGGTCCAATGCCATCCCCGTAAGCTACTGTAATGGGTATATGTGTTGTCATGAGAATTGCTCTCCTGTTTACTGTTGTGATTGACGAGTCCCGTGTGTAGCTTCAGTTTAGCATAGTAGTAACTCCATACACAAGCATTTTTTCTCTGTACGTTTGATTGAAAATCTGTTATAGTTGCTTAGAAACTTCCTCATGTATGTATTATCAGCTCATACGTTTATGTATTATGAAATCATACGTTTATCTAAATAGAAATCTGTTTTGATAAGGTAAAGCGTTGAAGGATAGAGTAGCATCAACAGAATCGGAAGTTGATCTAGAGCGGGTAGAGCCAGGCTATCTTGGTGTAACTCCTCCACCAGGTAAACTTCCTGAGAAAGGGCAACGTACCTGGGTTGATCGCCCTGAACAGTTGCTTCATGTCGTTAAGGCGCTTGGGAAGTCGAATATCGTTGCCGTTGATGCAGAATTTACGCAGGTACGTCTACGCGAACAAAACAACGTTGTGACCTACTCTCAGCGTCTTGCGCTCCTGCAGTTGGCAATTGATGGTCAATGCTTTGTTGTGGATGCTTTACGATTGAACGATCTCTCACCGTTGACTTCTGTGGTAGAGAATCCAGCTATTATTATCTTGCTGCATGGTGCGGGGTCAGATCTGCGTGTCATGGCCGAACGAGGCCTCAATGTAGCTCATTATTATGATCTTGAGGCGACGTGTCGATCGATCTTTGGCCAGCACGAATCCTCATTGGCGGCGATGTTACAAAGAGCCTTTCAATTTCGACTGGATAAAAGTTTGCAGCGTACCGATTGGACACGTCGTCCGCTACCCCTTGCAATGGTAGCCTACGCTGCACGCGATGCTGAGATGACCCTGGCCCTTTACTACTGGCTGGATGAGCATTTTCGTTGGGCATTGAAGATTCATGAGAGTACGAATCAACAGGAACCAGTGGCTTCATGGATTGAACCATTTCTGCGCGGAGCATCGCCCGTTCCAGCGGATGTGGCCGTAGCAGAGGCAATGGAGCAGGGCATTATTCTGAATCAGGAGCAGTTGGTCGTAGATTGTCGCGCTGCCTTGATGAGCTTAACCAATCCTATGCGTCGCAGTCGCTTACTTCGTTTGCTTGCCGACCTGGCGCTGGTAGAACTGTTTCCTGAGATAGAGTCTCTATTATCCGCGCAAACTGCAGAAGAGCGAGCTGCTGCCATCCGCGCTCTGAACCGTCTTGATGGTGCGCGGAGCAAAGCTCTAATACTCCCATTATTGCATGACCCCGTGCAAGACGTGCGCAAGGCGGTGCAAACAGCCCTCCGAACTCCTATAAACAGAGAACCACAGAGTAAATGGACTATGCCTATCAAATCTACCGATGGAACACGTAGATGGACAGTTGGAGAAACAGGCGAGACAAGCAGCGCCGATGAGACAGACTGGAAGGCACGCCTGCGATCAATTATCGACGAGTAGCAAGCCTGGCGACCGCAAGGGTCGCCACTACATTTTTATTTGGCCTGCTTTCTCAATGAGAAGATATGTAGTGGCGACCCTTGCGGTCGCCAGGCTTCCTTGGCAGTCTTGTGCCTACCCAGACCAGTAGTAGTAACATCGATGCAAAGCCAACCCGTCTCAAGCGAATTACCCATTGCACCTCAAGTTGCGGGTCGTTACCGCCCAATCCAAGTTCCCGTACGATCATACGTAGAAGCGCGGGTTGGTGAGGAGATGATGCCATAACAATGTGACCGTTGTCTATTTGTTTGAATTCCGCTGGAGCACTCATATTTTCGGATGTAACAGTGTATGAGCTACTGACGGTGCGCAAGTGATCGGCCAGAGTTGTGAAAAATTGATGAGTGAGTACTTTTATCGTACCTTTAACCAGTGATGCGGGCAGTAGCGCGCCAGCTTTGGTAAGATGCAAAGTGCCTTTATAACCGACAACTGTATTTTCGTTATGTGGCCTTAATTCTATGGCCCACTCACCATGAAATTTGCCTGCTTGTCCCTCGCCCTCGACTGTCATACGATATGATAAAGGATATTCCTGTTCAAGCACAGCGGCTCGTCCTGAATACGCGCCCCTTAACGGAGCATGCCTTATGTGCATGGTAAAAGTGTAGATATCTCCTTCATGTCTTTCCAACCGTCCTATACCTGGAATGGTGTATCGCAGCGTTTGCAGATCCATCAAACCAGCCCATATTTCTTCTGGTGCTGCCTGAAGTGTATACGTTCCCTCGATATTCATCTAATGGTCCTTTGCATAAATGCGATATTTTCTTCATCATTATAGGTGAGGTAGGACTAAGTGGCAATAGGTTGTTTCCTTCAACAACTCCCACGACTCTGGGTGAGCGTCATTTGTTTGCGCGATGCGCACACTCCGTGCAAAACTTGCGTTCGTTTCCTGCAAGGTGTATACTAAGCCCCGTATTATTGAAAGGCGGAAGACAAGTTTTTCTGCTTCCCCCATGAGGAGCGTTTCGGATGAAAGTAATACTGTTACAAGATGTTGAGGGCCTTGGAAAGGCCGGGGACTTAACAGATGTAGCCAATGGCTATGCCCGTAATTTTCTTTTGCCACGCCGTCTGGCTGCTGGAGCAACACCCGCACTTATAGCGAATCACCAACAACGTATAGCTGCTGAGCAGCGCAGACTTGAGAAACAAGTTGAAGTGAATCGCCAACAATCAGAACGCCTGAGCCAGGTTTCGCTCACATTCAAAGCGCGCGTTGGTAGGCAGGGCCGGCTCTATGGCTCTATCACCAGCCAGGACATCGCTACTGGCCTGCGCGAGAGCGAAGGCATTATTATTGATAGGCGCTTGATTGATCTGCCCAGCCCTATTCGTACCGTAGGTACCTTTGAGGTGCCGATAAAGATAGGACAAAAGCTTGAGCCGAAAATCAAGGTAAACGTTGTGGACGAATCAGCGAGTGGTGCCGTTGAAGCAGAAAGCGCTGTTGCCCAGTAAATTAATAGGGCGGAGTCTCGCATCCCGGTAAAGGACCCGCCCCTTGTATACGGGGATGCTATGCCACGCTGGCTCTACTTTTTACTCATAATGGCCGTTATTGCCCCCCTGATCTCGCTGATTTGGGGACAACAGCAAGAAACAGCCATTTTTATTTTTTCAGCTATTGGGCTGATCCCTCTCGCAGCACTAATTGGACAGGCTACTGAAGACCTTGAGTACTACGTTGGCCCCATTGCAGGTGGCCTTCTCAATGCGACATTTGGCAATGCCCCCGAGATTATCATCTGTATCTTTGCACTGCAGCATGGACTGATATCTGTGGTCAAAGCTTCGATTACGGGGTCGATCATCAGCAATGTACTGTTAGTGCTTGGCAGCTCGCTGGCCCTTGGTGGATGGCGTTGGGGTAAACAATACTTCAATTCGCGTGATGCCGGGCAATTTTCTGCAATGATGGTGCTTGCGGTTATCGGGCTATCGATCCCCGCAATCGGCGCACCTGAAATTAGAGACCCTGGGCGCATTCAATCGATCAGTAACGCAATTTCCATAATTTTACTGATCGTCTATGCTTTATATCTGGCTGCGCACGTTTTCCATCTACGTGACGAGAGACGAGCACCCAAAAGGCTTCAGAGAACTTTACCCTCCCCTGGAACAACAGCGGAATCGGTAGAGGTGGAAGCGGTAACCGGTGGAGTTGATCCGCGTGAGATGGGGAAGAGAAAGCCACCCAGACTATGGCTGACTCTATTATTACTGGTTGTGTCTACCCTTGGTACTGCCATGAATAGTGAATTGTTGGTAGGTGCCATCAGGCCTGTCACTGAACAACTTGGCTGGTCGCAGGTCTTCATTGGACTGGTTATCATCCCCATTGTAGGCAATGCCGCCGAGCATTCAAGCGCACTGCTTATTGCACTGAGGGATCGCGTAGACTTGAGTATGGCAATTGCTGCCGGCTCGACCATCCAGGTAGCTACCTTCGTTGCGCCACTGCTGGTGCTGGTCAGCCTCTTCTATCCAACCCCGTTGAACCTGGTTTTTCAACCCCTTGAACTGGCTGTTTTGGTGGTGGCAGCTATTCTCTTTCCGGTCGTTACCCTGGCTGGGGAGTCGACCTGGTTGGAGGGAATGCAACTGGTGGCGGTTTATGTAATCGCCTGTGTGGTGTTCTTCTATATTCCTGGTTAATAAGAAAAGCGTTACGACCAGGAAAGGTTATCTAGAAGAGGAGGCTCTACATTTCACCATTGCTCGCGGAATCATGGGCAGTAAATCGGTTGCCAGCAAGCCCGCGTATCCTATCTCGACGCTGATGAGATCTGCAGCGACAGTGTGCAGATACACAGCGGCACTGGCGGCATCGAAAGGTGATACCTTTTGTGCCAGCAAACCTGCGATCATGCCAGCCAACACATCACCGGTACCTGCAGTGGCAAGGGCGGGGTTAGCCAACCAGTTGATACGTGTGCGCCCATCCGGATTCGCGATAATTGTGCAGGCTCCTTTGAGTACGACCGTGACCTGCCATTCGCGTGCCTTGCTACTCGCCAGTTCCAGGCGATCTATGCCTCCACTGGATACTTTCAACCCCTGGCAAAGGCGTCCCATTTCACCTGGGTGTGGTGTAATTACTGTCCCTGCTGGAAGCAATGTCCACCAGCGTTCCAGAGCCGAGAGATTATTCAGTCCATCAGCATCAATTAGCAGGTGTGGACGTTCTTCATCTGGCATAGCGCGTAATTCCTCCAATACCTGGAGGATAACTTCGCGAATAGAGGGAGATTGACCCAGTCCTGGTCCCATGAGCAGCGTACGGTATCCTCCCAGGTGCTCCAGTAGCGCGTTAGACCGTTCAAAGCTTTCCGCGGATTCATCTGGTAGGAGTAAAAACGTAACTTCGTGTAGCGCACTGGCATAGATGGGATGCATTTGCGCTGTGACAGCCAATGTTACTAATCCCGCACCGATACGTCCTGCGCCACTTCCGGCTAGATATGCTGAGCCAGGATAAGGAGGTGAGCCACAGAACAACATGACCTTGCCAAATGTTCCCTTGTTACTATCGAGCGGTCGCTTTGGCAGAATAGCGTTTACCAGGCTGCTTGTCAACATTTCTGTCTGTAGATGGTGCTCCAGCTCAGCTGGCAAGCCAATATCGGCCACATTTAATTTACCTATGTAGTCGCGTCCGGGAAAGAAGAAGAAGCCCTGTTTGGGACAGGCAAGGGTGATGGTGAAATCGGCGTGAATAGTGCCAGGATCGACTTCGCCTGTATCCGCATTCAGGCCAGTAGGAAGGTCAACTGCTACTACACGCAGCGTGTCACGCTTCTCGCGCTCCTGACTCACGCGGCCCAACAAGCTGCGCATGCTGTCGGGTAGGGGGCGGGAGCGCCCTGTGCCTAGTAGAGCATCCAGTATATACCTGGCACGTAGGATGACCTCTTCGAATTTCGCAGGAGTATCCGCCTCTGGAACATCCCGTCCATAGATCGTCAGTCGTTGCTCCTTCCAGCGGTAGATGCTGACAAGCCCTCCCCATTTTTCCAGGTAGCGTCCCATAACCAGGCCATCGCCACCGTTGTTGCCTGGTCCAACAAGTATTAAAAATTCGAGATCGGTCACTGCACGTTGATGTTGGACATGTTGCGCCAGGATCTCAGCCGCACTTCTACCTGCGTTCTCCATCAAAATTTGCGAAGTAAGCCCATATTCGCGTTCAGCCCTTAATTCCAGTTCGCGCATTTCGGCAACAGTAACGATATGCATATATATTCTCCTGCTAGTTTATTGCGACTTCTCAATATATTGTAAGCTTTCAGGAAGAAAGAAGGAAGATACTGTGTTATACTCCCTCTATGAAAAAGCTCGCGCTCAAAATCACACCACAACGCAGCACACAGTACGCTAATATGACCGAGAAGTTGGCGGCACCAGAGTTACTCGCCAGTCCACTGGGAACCGCTATCAAACAGATCGATACTGTGACATTTGCCGGTCAGGGCTATTTGTTAGTGACCCTCGACGATGAAAGCTTGCTACCTCTATGCTCTCTGTTAGAGGATATCCTCCCTCGCCTGGCAGCGACCAGCGAAGTGTATGAATTTTTCGGGCAGATTAGGGAAGTAGAGGGGCCGTTCTTACGGCCGATAGAAACGCCGTTCACCTCAATTGTCCCATTAGAGATGGCGGAGATTCGCCGTTATAAAGGCAAGACCAATGAAGTCTTTACACGCGTGCTACTCAATGTCGCCACTTTTGCTGGTGCTTACAGTAGCCAATGTACTGAGCGGTTGAGAGTACTTGATCCACTCTCCGGCGGAGGTACAACACTCTTTCTAGCCCTGGCGGCTGGCTATGACGCCTTTGGTATAGAGCATCAAAGGCAGGATGTCGAGACGACCGTCGTCTTTGTTCGACAGTATTTAAATAGCATCCATGTCCCTTATAAGGAATTAGATGAGCGTGGTCGCCGGGCAGGCAGACGATATCAGTTTGAGATCGGGCATAAGGGCGTGACACGCAGACTTGTCCTGGCTCATGGTGATACCTGCGATGCCATTCTGCACATGCAGGACGTTCCTGGTGGCCCGCCTATGCATGCTATCGTCAGTGATTTGCCCTATGGCATTCCGCATTTCGGTGAAATTGCAGGTATGTTGAGCAAAGCGCTTCCAGTTTGGGAACGTATGTTACTTACAGGGGGGACAGTAGCATTGGCCTGGAACGCCACGCGCATCGGGCGTGCAGCCATGACGGAGTTGATAGAGCAGTATACGCATTTGCGAGTACACGATAATCCACCCTATACACAATTTGAGCATACAGTGGATCGTGTCATCAAAAAGCGTGATATCCTGGTAGCCGTGAAGGCTTAACTGAGCAATTCCTTCAGCATTACCGCTGCCGTGGGCGCGTTGCCCGCATTATTCTCGAGGTAGAGTACTACGATACCTTCCTGACTTCCGCCTTTAAAGGTAGAGTTGTAAGTCACGCTGGCAGAATAGATGGTATTACCATTGCCTGTTACTCCTTTTGCAGTTGAGTGACCTATGTCCATATACAAATGGTCAAGTACAGCCACTGTGCCGACCGATCCCCCGAAGGAATTGCCTATCCCTGCTACCTGCACCGGGCTGGTAAGGCGATCACGGATCTGCGGAGCGGTGATAGACGATCCATCTGATGTAACTGCTATGACCTCCCAGATACCTCCATTCGTGTTTCCCTCGAGACGTTGGAGCGAGACTCTGATCGTACCTCCACCAGTAGCAGGATTTTTCACGGTCACCGTTGCATCAGTATCACCGGAGCCGCCTCCGCTTACAAGAGTAGCTGAGGAGCTACTCGGCCAGTTGAGTAGATGGGGGTCGGAAGCCATGTGGTTGGCAATCATCGTTGCGTTAAGTTTCCAGGGAGTCTGCCCCTGGTTGACCAGCGCCTGGTCATTTTCAGCCTGAAAACGTGTCAGGTCAGGGTAAATACCGGGAAAGGATACTGGTACTAGCGTTCCCGCGCTGTCGGACCACTTAAACTCGCGGAAGAGATCCTGTGTTAAGCTAGCATTGTCTTTACCAGCGTTAATACTGGAATTTTGATCCACCTCAGCCGTCAGAATGGTATTGTACACACTGATCTTAGCATCACCCTTATATAGATTTTGTAACTTAAAGAGCTGCAAAGGGCTGGGGCTGGTGATATGAGTGTAAACATACATGTCCAGGATCGCGCCGGTGCCCTCATAACGTACTGTAACCAATGCTTGTAGCGTTGGGTTTCCAATCAGGTTGCCGCATGTAACATTTTCTACCTTGGTAACGCCATTCTGTGTAGGTATGATAGGATCCCAATAGACGGGAGCTTTCACCGCTTCAGGGCAAGTTTGAGGACCTAATCCTATGCCTGGAGAGGCTATTGGAGTTGTATTCTCACCTGTTCCCCTGCCAGGTGTAGAGCTTTGTGTTGTTGGTGTAGCGCCACCACATGCTGCCAGTATAAGGGTTAGTATTACCGTGAGAGTAGTGATAACGAGGAGAGATCTAGAACGCCATAAAAAAGTTATATTCATTCCTACCTTGCCTCCCAAATCTGTACAGTCATGTCTCCGGAGCCGGAGGCGATGTTATTACCATAGATAGGCAACCATGCCACGGCATTTACCGAAAAACTGTGACCTTTATAGATATACGGATTGCTGCCATCAGCAGCTTCCCATAAATGCACTGTGGCATCCTTGCTTGCTGAAGCGATCATTGATCCATCGGGTGACCACGCCACAGCATTCACAGCTTCAGTATGACCTCCGTACATGTAGACGAGTTCCAGGGTGGTAGCCTTCCATACCCGTACCATATTATCGGCACCTGCTGAGGCGATCATTGATCCATCGGGTGACCACGCCACGGCATTCACAGCGTCAGTATGACCTTGGAAAATGAGGGGGTTTCTCCCATCAGTAGCCTGCCATACCTGTACTGTCTTGTCGGCGCTTGCAGAGGCAATCAGTTTCCCCCCGATAGATTGAGGAGACCAGGCTATCCCATTGACTGCCGCTGTATGGCCCTGGTACGTACATAGATTACTCCCATCGGTGGCGCTCCAGACCTGTACCCTGTTCTCAGCGCCGCCAGATGCTATCAATGAACCGTCGGGTGACCATGCCACGGCATTTACGACATTGGTATGCCCAGTATAGGTCACAGGATTGCTCTTATCGGCAGGATTCCATACTCTCACGGTCCTGTCATTGCTACCAGAGACTACCAGTTTGCCATCAGGCGACCATGCCACAGAAGTTACCGTGTCAGTATGGCCTGTATCGATGAAGGAATTAACACCCCCCGTTCCCACATCCCACACCTGTACCGTCTTGTCGGCGCTAGCCGAGGCGATAAATGCACTGTCAGGTGACCACGCTACACCATACACTATATCGTGGTGTCCCCGGTAGGTATGAAACGTGGTTCCTACAGAAACGGGAGATGCGTTAGGCGAAAGACCTGGCGTCGTTGAGGGTGCACCAGAAGATTGGATGTGACGATGGGTTTCTAAAAGCCAGTTAATAGCGCCACCTGCTGCTCCCAGAACTGCCAGTCCACCTAGGCCAAGGACAAGACGACGTCGAGAGATAGTCAGTTTTCGTTTATCCGCTGCATGAGCAAGCTTTGGAAGTCCTTGTCGAGGCAAGATCGCCGGAATTGTTTCCAGCATGGTTGTAGAAAAGTGATTGTCAAACGAGTCTGGGAAACTCTTTTGCCCTGTATCATGTGAGTAAAGTAACAAGGGTTGTGAATGAATACTGGAGTGGAAAGCATAAACGAATTCCAGTATAGTGGGGTGGCGTTGCCTGGGATCTTTTGCCAGCGCTTTCATCACCACCGACTCGAGCATAGGTGGAAGGTTGGGAACCTGCGCAGTCAGGGATGGCGGAGGAGTATTGATGTGATGAGCCGCGACATCGTCAAAAGAGCCATGAAATGGGTAGTCTCCGCACAGCCATTCATATACAACAATGCCTAGCGAATATTGGTCACTTGCCGGGCAAGGTTTGCCCCATAATTGCTCTGGAGCCATGTTAGAAATGGTGCCCTCAACTTCACGCGATGTCTGTGCATTTGCCACAGTCGCAATGCCGAAATCACTCAGTAGGATTTTATCGCGTTCTCCGATCAGCATGTTTTCCGGTTTGATATCCCGGTGGATCAAGTGCTCATCGTGAGCATACTGAAGGGCTTCTCCCATTTGCTTTAAATATGGAAGGATCGTGGTAGGCGAAAGGAGAGAGCCTTTGGGATGACGCTGGCGTAGTGTTCCATTAGGAGCATAATCCATTACCAGGAAAGGTGTACCATCCTTGACATCGAAATCATGGATACTGACTATGTTTGGATGACGTAACCTGGCAACAATTTGAGCCTCTTTGCGGAACTCTTCTAAGTCTCTGCTATCGAGTTGGGTATGCAGGACCTTGATAGCTGCCAGTGTGTTGAGGTGAATATGCTCACCCAGGTACACCCCGGCGTAACTGCCTTCGGATAAGAGACGTATCAGACGATAGTTACCTAATTGCTGCTCTCTACCCTTGGGCATGAAAGACTTGCCTTTTATAGGTGACGATTTTAATCTGTGTATCGTAGGGAGGTCGGAGGGTATTGGGTCCATTCTATCTCCCCTCTAGAGGAGGTTCACCACTCTGTGGTTAACTTCATCTTGATGCGGTGGTCTGAACCCTGGGCCACCGCCAGCCAGTACATGCCTTAATGAATAAAAGAACTAAGCAAGGAAACTGCAACAAAGAGGATCACGAACACGATGGTAAGGTTGAAAATCAAACGCTCCACGCCACGCCGTGTCTTAAATACCGAACCTGCACTGCTGCCTCCGAAGACGCTTCCCAGTCCTGCGCCACGCGCCTGTAGTAGTATAAAGATGATTACAGCTACGCTGAGAATAATTTGTAACCAACCGTATCATTTGTGGATTTTCGCGTATCTTTACCAGATGGGATTATATCACACTCCATCGAGAGTTTACAACGGGTTGCTCAGGTTAGGGTGTATGAATTTGTTGTAGGCAAGCGGCCAACCGTAGGAGCCGGTTTACCGCGCCCACCGCCGATGTATCGGCCAGTAGCGCCGTTGCCATCGAGCAAACAAAGACCGATAAATCGGCCCCTACACCGTTCCTTACGCTCGTTTGCCTACACCTATTTCATACGCCCTTCAGCTATTGTGCGCTCGCCCATGGCATGTAGGGCACAATACAACAAAATGCCTCGCAGCGTAGCGATCGAGTAAATTAGCGGAA
>WNFH01001981.1_pt1 | contig 14148 bp, 8 predicted proteins | sample 5400411 | NCBI WGS metagenome assembly WNFH01 (sample SAMN13153347, study PRJNA577476) | soil metagenome | isolation source: 200 cm saprolite under Douglas fir tree site 2 hole 3 | place: USA:California | collected 2015-04-18
TGTATGCCTCTAGTTTCAGCGGGTTCTACCTGCCCTTGATTATGGTGCTCTGGTTCTTAATGCTGCGCGGGGTCGCTATCGAACTCCGCTCGCACCTCCAGAATCCGGTGTGGGTCTCCTTCTGGGATGGCATCTTCTTTCTTGGAAGCACCCTGCTGGCGATCTTCTACGGTGCCGCGCTCGGGAATGTCATTCGCGGCGTGCCGCTGGCGAGCAATGGGATCTTCTTTGAGGCGCTGTGGACCGATTTCAACCCGTACAGCGCGAACCCCGGGATCCTGGATTGGTACACGATCCTGATCGGGCTGCTAGCGCTCGCGGCCCTGACGGCTCATGGGGCCAACTATATTGCCGTGAAGACGGAAGGGACGCTCAATGCCCGCTCCCGGCGTATTGCCAGGCTCGCATGGCTCGTCACGATTGTCCTCACGGTGCTTGGAAGCATCGTGACGTTCTCGGTACAGCCAGCGATACGCGCGAGCTTCGGGAGCCGTCCCTGGGAGCTCATCTTTCCCCTGATCGCGCTCATTGGGCTCATCGGCATGGGCTACTTTACCAGCAGGCAACGAGACCTGGCGGCCTTTTTTTCTTCGTGTGCCTTTATCGTGGGTTTGCTGGCGAGCGCAGCCAGTAGCCTGTATCCCATGGTCTTACCTGCCGTCAATCCGGCCTACAGTCTGACGATCCAGAACGCTTCGGGATCCCAGTATGGCCAGGCGGTAGGATTAGCCTGGTGGAGCATTGGCATAGTGCTGGCCATCATCTACTTTGTCGTCACCTATCGTCTCTTCTGGGGCAAGGTGCGCCTGACGCAGACAGAAGGCTACTAATCTCTGCCGGTCGCACCGGCATCAGGTTAGCTATCGAATACTTACGCCTCATTTAGGCATCAGGGGGTGGGACAAAGTAGCCAACACCCAACTCATTTAGGAGGAAGCGCGGTTGTGCCGGGTCAGGTTCTAACTTACGACGCAGGTGACGCATAAATGTGCGTAGGTAGGTATTTTCGCTCCTATAATCTGGCCCCCAGACTCGCTGCAAAAGTTCGCGATGTGACAATACTTTTCCCGCACTGCGGGTGAGTTCATAGAGCAAATCGTATTCGGTGGGGGTAAGATGAACCTCTTTACCACCTGAGCGAACTATACGATGGGCAAAATCTACTGTAAGCCCATTCTCTCCTCCACATCGATACACAGGGCGTTGTACATCATTTAAGCCACTGCGGAGGCGCTCGGTTTCATCGGCTCGGCGCAGCGCCACGCGCACACGGGCAAGCAATTCATTCAAGCTGAAAGGTTTGGTCAAGTAGTCGTCAGCACCCTCATCGAGGGCCTTGATCTTCACCAGTTCCTCGTCGCGGGCTGACAGAATGATAACGGGCGCACTGCTCCATTCACGCAAGCGTCTCAAAAATGCTAGTCCGTCTAGCTTAGGAAGAGAGAGATCAAGCAGGATCAATTGGGGCCGAAAGGTGGCAGCAAGATTGATGGCCTGAGCACCATCGCTCACTGCTTGTGCCTGGAACCCCCTGGCTTTTAACTGGGCAAGCAGAAATGTGCGCATCTGCAGATCATCTTCGACACAAAGGATACGAGCCTTTTTGTCTGAGGTGGACATCATGCTCTCCTATCAAACCTCACTCTTGATTGAACTTGCTATACCAAGAGTAAATGCAAAAGTGGTTCCTTCTCCTGGACTGCTCTTGAGACGTAGTGTGCTGCCATGAGCCTCGATAATGCCTCGACTTATATACAGGCCAAGACCAGTCGCTGGACTCCAACGAATGCTCTCTTGTTGTTTCCCTGCGGCAGGTTGTCCCGGACGTTCTGCTGTTGGGCGCCTCATAGCCGCGAAGGTGCTAAAGCGTGTGAAAAGTTCCGCCTGCCGTTCCTCCGTTATACCTGGTCCTCGATCTATTACCCGTATTTCAACGCCTACCATTTGATCGTAGTATGGATCAAAAATGGCCTCGGCTTCAAGGCGTACAGTATCGCCTTCGGGTGCATAGCGGAAAGCATTGCTGAGTAAATTGGTGAGCACACTCATAATGAGTTCATAGTCAGCTTGCACTGCAGGTAGATCAAGTGGGGCATGTACCTCGAACCGGCGTTGGGAAGAGGATATCAATGCTTCCAAGCGATCTTGCAGGTCTTCAAACATCTCAGGAAGCAGGATTGGTTCGAGTTCAAGACGTAACGCTCCTGCTTCAACACGCGAGGCATCAAGAAAATGATTGATCATACTAACCAGGCGCTCTACCTGTTCATCAGCAGTCTCCAAAAAATTGCGTTGTGCTTCGGTCGACCACTGTAAATCATCAGCCTGGAGGGCACTTACATGAGCGCGAATATTAGCAAGAGGAGTTTTTAGTTCGTGAGCCATAGTTGTAAAGAAATCCTCTCGCGCTCTTTCTAATGCCTTGAGATTCGTGATATCTTGCAAAACTAAGACAATATCGGTAATCCTTCCATCATTGCTCTGTAAAGGTGCTGCATTGATGAGTAAGAAGAGGGTCTGATTGTCAGATTGTGTAACATGCATCTCAACTTCACTTGCCTCTCCTTTATGTAATGCACGGAATAGAGGCTGCTCCTCGTAGGGGATGATTGAGCCGGAAGCTCCGTAGAGTGCAATAGCGCGTAGAGCATCTTCGATATTTATTCCAACGGCGTTTTCAGCGGCCTGATCAGGGTCATCAAATGGCTCTAATGGCACTCCTATACGTTGCAAAAGCTGTACTGCCAGGCGGTTGATGACAGTAATACGCCTATCATTGGCTGAAATGAGCATTACACCAGAGGGTAGGCGGTTCATAAGAAGTTGCATGCGTGCACTTTCCAACTCCTGTGCAGCTTGCGCGGCTTGTAGCGCCTGGTTGCGTTGAGCCAGTTCCGCCGTGCGAGCGATTTGAATTGCCAGTCCGACTTGTAGGGCAAATTGCTCCAATAAGTCTACCTCTTCGATAGGAAGGCCGCGTGCTCGTCGATGATAAACCTCAATCGCACCGAGTATTGTTTTTCCAGTGGATCCATTGCCCTCCTCGTGTATTAAACCTACCCCCGAACTTTTTCCAGAATTACTACTCGGATTTGGCTCGAAAATCGGAACGGAGAGTACTGAACCGGGGCGACGAGGTATACCATCATCGTCCAATAAAGGAAACTCGATATCAGGCCAGGCGCTGGTGTCTGGAATGATCAAGGAGTGGCGGTTACGTATAAGCTGGCCTAGTAGCAACTGCTCGCTAACCTCTGGATGCCAATCCTGTGAGCTAAGGTGCAGGCCCTTTTGTGCTGCCACTTTGACTCTGGGAGCATTGCCGTCCCGATGATTTGTTTCATCCTGTATTTGTTCCTGGCGATTGGCAGTGCGCAGCTCGCTACCTGGAACCGAGTGGTCAAGTAACAAAATAGCGCACCGACTGGAGCCTACCAGTTCTTGTACGGCCTGAAGAATGCTATCGAGAATTTGTGGTAGAGCAAATTGCCCTAACATGGCAGAAGAGATGTAATGGATGGCATCCAGGTGCAAGCGAGAGCGTACCTGGTTGGTCACATCCTTGATAGTGATGAGTAGCACACGCTCTGAGTTGTGCGTTACTGCATGTGTCTGTCCCTCGTATGGTACATAGGATAGTAGATTCGATGAGAGTTCAATAGATACTTGCCAATAAGTGCGGCCGCGTGTTTCCAGGAAACCTTCATAAGGAAGATCGGAGAAGGTTACAAGTTGACCGGTAGAACAAACTTGTTGTAAGAGCGGTCCGGCTGCTATTCGTACCTCGTGAGGCACTACCTCATCCAGGGTGCGACCCATTATACTCTGAGAACGCCATACGGGATCGAGCAATGACAGAAGGTACGAGTTTGCATACAGAATACGCAGGTCGGAACAATCGAGGATGGCAACCCCAACCGGCATGCGTTCCAGGATATGTTCGAGTAGCGCAGGTTGCGCTGGGTTCATAATTAATGTGATTTCTAGGTACTCGGAGCAAACTTGCGAAGTATATCGCAAGTGAATATTAAACGAAGCTACGTGAAACTGAACTATCATAATATATTATAGCGCATTTGCTGTAAGTGAGAACAAAATTTTCATATTTCTCGGGTGATTATCATTGTTTGTGTCTCTGGAGCAATTCTGCTATCATAATTCGGCAAACTGTAAAAATCTATGAGCCAGGAAGTACTTGACATGGATCTACGAGGTAAGCGAGTGCTGATAATGGGATTGGGGTTGCACGGTTCGGGTATCGCTTCTGCCAGGTATGCGGCGCAACAAGGTGCTATCGTACGTGTGACCGACTTGAGATCAGCAGAAGTACTTGCACCGAGCATAGCATCGCTAGCAGGTTTGCCAATCGAATATGTGCTTGGCAAGCATCGGGAAGAAGATTTTCGCTGGGCCGAAATCGTTATTCGTGTTCCTGGTGTTCGACGAGACTCGCCATATCTGCGCCTTGCCAGTGAAAACGGGGCGTCTATCGAACAGGAGATTGCGTTCTTCTTCAAAGCATGTATGGGACGTATCATTGGCGTCACTGGCACACGTGGTAAGACCACCACAACCACGCTAATTTACGAGATACTACGTGCCAATGGCACTCCCACGACGATAGGGGGCAATGTTTCTGGTATCGAAACCCTGTCTCTTCTCCCAACGATAACACCCCAAACGCTGGTTGTACTTGAATTGTCAAGCTGGCAACTTGAAGGGCTTGCGCCTCATAAGCTAAGCCCGTCCGTTGCAGTAATGACAAATGTCTATCCAGACCATCTCGATACCTACCAGGATATTGAAGAATATGCCGAGGCAAAGGCAAATATCTTCCGCCATCAACATACAACCGATCTCGCGATATTTAATTATGATAATCCGTGGACGCGCTGCTTCGGTGAGCAGACTGTGGCGGAGACCTGGTTTACAAGCCTGGAGCTTGGGGGCAGCTTTCCTCGGGGGTCAGCAAACCTTATCCCTTTCATGTTTACTGACACACCAATGGTTGGAAAACATAATCTTGAAAATATTCTGCTGGCGACAACCACTGCCAGGCTACTTGGTGTACCCGATGAGATTATTGCGTCCACAGTGCGGAGTTTTCATGGCGTTGCACATCGATTAGAAGAAGTCGCTGTGGTGAATGGTGTTCGCTACATCAACGATGCCACCAGTACCACTCCGGTGGCAGGCCGCGTGGCCCTGGCTGCCTTTGATGGGCCGATAGTTCTGGTTGTGGGAGGCAACACTAAGTTTCTCCCGTTGGAGGATTGGCCGGAGGCGATTGTGTCACAATGTCGCGATGTGATTTTGTTGAAAGGAACAGGCACAGACGAGTTACTGCCAGCTTTGCAAGATGCAGCGCAGAAGCTTGGAATCACCAGTCCAGTGCATGGCGTGTTTGATGACTTTACTGCCGCTATGAATGCAGCAGTATCTTTCACGCACCCTGGTGATGTGTTGCTCTTTTCGCCTGGCTTTACCAGCTTCGGTATGTTCCTCAATGAATTTGACAGGGGTGATAAGTTTGTGGCCTATGTGCGCCAGCTCAAAGAATTATTCTAAATAGCCCATTGCTTGCAAGCGTGCCTTGATAATGTCTATCTCTTCATCCTTGGTATCCGCATCTTCGCATAACGGAGCAAGGTAGCCATGTCGTTCAAGAAATGAGATGATGCGTAGAGCACCGAGTTCGGGGAAATCAACACTGGTGTCTATACTCAATTCTGGTGCTGATGGTGGTTGATAAAGGTCTGCTGGTAGAGTAGAAGCAGCTTCGAGTTGTTTCAGACGCTTCTGCCTTTGTTCATCCGAGCAGTGTAGATAGACCTCGATAAACTGCTGTATTTGTTCGCGTGCGTATGTGCGAGCTGCTGAATAGGGGGAAACCGAGGCTGTAATACAAATAATGCCGTTATGTGACAGGATAGTACAGATGTGGGTGATAAAGGCATCGTAGCCCAAGGTGTGGCTATGATCTTCTATAATTTCTTCGCTAATCTGAAGTTCGAGATTCAGCCAACGAGAAAGCATCTTGGTGTCGATAATTTCTACCTTGTAACCTCGTGTAACAATTGCTTTTTTTAGCAACTTTGACAGCGTTGTTTTTCCTGTGCCAGGCAAGCCAGTCAGCCAGATAGTGAAGCTGAGATCATTATTTGCCGAGATGGTTGACCAGCCAGTCCAGCCCCGGGCGTGGTTTTTTCCGTGCTGCAACATGGCATGCGCTCCTAACTAAAGTGTACACTTGTATTGTATCTTGCTTATTCAGAAAGTAGCAAGCGATATTGGTGAATATATTCAAGTTTTTTTCCGAATCCATAACAAATGTTTTATCAACGATATATCTCCTCTTACTGTGCTTGCTACAATGGATTTGAATAGAGCGGGCAAAGGCCAGTTCTGCTACTACATTTAGGGCGACCAATCCAATGAAAATCAAGATGTAGTGGTGAGATTTTTCAGCCAGTTACATTCGAATACTTTGGCAATAGCTAATTTTTGCCTTGCGCACCCGTGATAAGTTTGATAGACTATCGATTAATAGGGCCAGAAGCATGGCCGTGTACCACGTAAGGGAGTACAAAGAGTACAAATATGAACAACGCTGTTACCATGCGCCCTAAAAGGAGAAATAGATCATGACAATGATGATGAGCAGAAAAGCCCTGGAAGAATATGGGTTAGTGAACTTAGGAAATATTAACTGGAATCTTGCGCCTGCGGTCCTGGTAGAACATGCCCTGGCTCGTAAAGAGGGGGTATTAGCAGCAAACGGCGCGTTTGCTGCTACAACGGAACCGTACACAGGACGTTCACCTAAGGATAAATTTATCGTCTCAAATGAGGAGTACGCTTCAAAGATCTGGTGGGGCGAGAATAATCACCCCATGTCTTCAGAGACGTTTGAAGGTGTACGGCGTAGCCTGGCGGCCTATTTGCAGGGGCGCGATGTCTATGTGCTGGATGCTGCTGCTGCCGCTGATCCAGATTATCGTATGCCTATTCAGGTGATTACAGAACTGGCATGGCATAATCTTTTTGCTCGCCAACTCTTCCTGCGTGCTAACGAGAACGATTTGACTAATGATCGCCCTGGGTTCACCATCCTGTGCGTGCCAAATTTTCACACTGATCCGCGAATGCATGGTACACGCTCAGGGGCAGCGATTATTATTGACTTTGAGGAGCGCCTGGCCCTGATTGCTGGCACACTATATGCTGGTGAAATGAAGAAGTGTATTTTTACTGTTCTCAACTTCATGTTGCCTGCTGATGGTGTGCTGCCGATGCACTGCTCGGCCAATGTCGGCTCTGCTGGTGATGTTGCGCTCTTCTTTGGTCTTTCGGGAACTGGAAAGACGAGTCTCTCGGCTGATCCAGGTCGTCGCTTGATTGGCGATGATGAGCATGGCTGGGGTGAGAGTGGCATTTTCAACTTTGAAGGTGGTTGTTACGCAAAATGCATCAATCTTTCGAAGAAGTATGAGCCACAAATCTGGAATGCCATTCGCTTTGGTGCCGTCTATGAAAATGTCGTGCTGCGCCCGAAAACTCGTGAACCGGATTACAGCGATGACTCGATTACGGAGAATACGCGCGCTGCCTATCCTGTTGACTACATCGATAATGTAGTTGAGTCAGGCAGGGCAGGACATCCAAAAGCTATAATTTTCCTTTCGGCAGATTCTTTTGGCGTTTTGCCGCCAATCTCGAAGCTTACTACAGAACAGGCGATGTATTATTTCCTGTCCGGCTATACAAGTAAGCTGGCAGGAACCGAAGCGGGTATAACGACTCCAGAGGCAACGTTCAGTTCTTGTTTTGGGGGGGCCTTCTTACCTTTACGACCTGGAGAGTATGCTAATCTTTTGCGCGAGCGCATTGAAAAGTACAACGTACGCGTTTATCTCATCAATACTGGCTGGACTGGTGGTCCGTTTGGTATTGGCGAGCGCATCAACATCAATTATACGCGAGCTATGGTGGGAGCCTCTATCAGCGGGGCACTCGACAACGTCGAGATGATTACTGATCCCATCTTTGGATTGCATTCGCCTACATATTGTCCAGATGTGCCGAGCGAGTTACTGATTCCTAGAAATACATGGCCAGATAGGGAAGCATATGATCGCCAGGCTGTTGACCTTGCTGAGCGCTTCAAAAAGAATTTCAAACAGTTCACGTTGCCTAGCGACGAGGTGCGTAACGCTGGTCCAAGGTAACATGTTCCCGTGAATTATCCTGGCGATCCGAAAGATCGCCAGTTCTCTTATCCTCAAGTGGCCATGCGGCCACTTTTTGTTCCAACGAAAATTCTACCAGTTTCACCATCTGTGGATTCAACTGTGTGAACGAGAGATAACTAGAAAATGAAAACACGCAAATGTTGTATTCGCCATTCATTTTGATAAGACAGCATCTATCCCCACTTGCGATTTCTTTCATTTAGTGTACAATGTCAATATTGGCATAGATGTGCTAAATTCAGGTATTAAGAGGGTTTATAGCGATGAGACAGGGTGACGGCACAGATCTGCTGGGCCCGAATGACCCGCGCAGCGCAAGTGTAGGGGTGATATATGTTGATCCTAACGATGATAGGCAGAGTGTCTTAACCGCCATTTTAACTCAGGATAAGCTCGGTCGAAAACAAGTGGCAGTTGTCTTGCCGGAAAACAGCAAAGCGTTTCAAAGACCAGTGGATTTTGATGGGCTTAAGAACATGCGGCGCGGCCTCAAGACACAAATAGCCTTTATAGCACCAAGCGGCCCCGGTCCTGCTGAGTTTGCGCGTCAACGTCGCTTTCCCGTTTACTCCTCACTAGAGAGTTTCTCACTATCACTTAAGGGTGAAGCTTCGGTCATTGGAACTACTAATGGTTCCCTTAGACGAGGGCTTTTCGGACGCAAACCTAAGCCGACTACTACCAATACCATGGCTACCACGTCAAGTAAACGCATCGAGGATCAACCAACTTTGCCCCTGCCCGAGAGTGCATTTGTAGAAGCGCCTCAACAAGCACCTATTTCTCCTCGTCCTAACCCTGACGAAGATAGTGATACAGCGGACGATAGAAATGGATCAAATGCTGCAGCTATAGACATGGCGGGCGTTGCTGTGGATGGAGGTCTCGATGCTCTCGCCAATGATCCGAATGCTAGTTCCACAATCGAAAACAGCGTTGCAGATTGGCATTCGCCGTCTCCACCTGCTTCAGAATTGCAAGTAGGGGAGAGCACATCATCAGATAACACACCGCTACAGGCAGGTGAACAAGCCAAAGTTGCTGATTCCAGCGATTCGCGGAGCGAAGCTGACCCTGACCCTGACATTATCGCCTTTCCTACCCCTGCGCCTCACCCCACAATCGCTGGAAAGTTTCCTATGCCTGGATCGGAGATTGCTCCTATATCATCGGCAAAGCCAGGTGGATCGATTGCTGCTTCAACTGGCCGGAGAGGAAATATAGGCGCCGCAGTATATAATCGTACTGCTGGTGGAGGAGGTCTTCCACCCGGCGGGAACAGGCCTGGTGGCCCTGGCGGAGGTCGTGGAGGTGTAGGTGGCTCTCGCAGGCGAACGCGCTTATTGGTCGCGATTTTGCTGATCGTCATCACTCTGTTGTTGATTGGTGGTATCGCTGCTGCTGCCGTTCGAGGTGGATTAGGTTCCCTTGCCGGGTTTGTGCCTGGGGCGATGCCCACGGCCACAGTGACGATTACTCCAGTGAGCAAAGACCTGGTAAATACCTATGTGATCAGCGCTGTGACAAGTAATCCTGATGCTACCAAGCGCGAAGTAGCAGCACGAATACTGACTTTCACAACTCCTGCGCAGTCGAAGATCGCGGATGCGACCGGGTCTATACCAGGGCTTCGGGCGACAGGAGCATTGACATTCCTGAATACTTCTAATTCAACAAGGACTTTTGATAGTGTTGTTCTCACAGGTGCTTCTGGAGTACCGGTTTCGTTCGATGGGCCAGTCACGGTTCCTGCTGTTCCTCCTTCCTCTGTTACGGTGACTGGCTTTGCGGTGAATGTTGGATCTGCTGGAAACATTGGGACTCTTGATATCAGTGGAAGTTGTTGTGCTGCTGGGATTACTGTGAAAAATGGGGCCTTCGATGGGGGACAGGATCCCCAACCCAACTCCGTAATCGAGCAAAGTGACATCAATGGCGCAGCGGATGCGCTTGTGGCATCGCTTACACCTGGGGCGCAGTCAGGTTTGCAGAAGCAGGTACAGCCAAATGAACAAATTGTTTCAGACACGATGCAATGTAATAAGTCCACCTTTACCGCCAATCAAATAGCAGGAGATCAGGCCAGGACAGTGACGGTAACGGTAGCGATTACCTGTAAAGAAGAAGTTTACGGTCAGCAAGGTGCTTTAACATTGGCTGCGAATCTGCTTAAGGCGCAGGCGAGCACTCTACTTGAGGCGCAGGGCTTTAAACCTGGTTCCGCACATAGCCTGACGGGTGATATCGTGACCGGAGTCACGAAAACCATGTTGGTCGATACCAAGGGGACCCTATCCTTGCTTGTCAGGGCAGAGGGCGTATGGGTCTACCTGTTCAGCGATGTCACGAAGCTGAATTTGGCGAAAAACATTGCCAATAAGAGCAAGGAAGTTGCCATAAAATATCTCGTGAGTCAGACGGGTGTGAGTAGTGTTCAGATCGATATTTCCAGCGGCAATACCTTACCTGATGCAGTGCATATTACCATCGATATAAAACCTGTACCAGGAGCGACCGGACCTGGAACGACGCCACCTTTGCCAGGTACTCCTACCATAGTCCCCACTGGGGCATCAGCCCCACCAGCTACTCCGCCCGTTACTCCCACTCAGGGGTTGGGAGGTATCTAGATAAGGAAAGACACTGGTAATGCTCACGCTTGAGGGGACACAACTCGGAAACTACGATGTCATCCGGCGCATTCGTGTAGGGGGCATGGGGGCTGTCTATGAAGGAAGGCAGCGTACGGCATTTGGCCGGCGCGTGGCAATCAAGGTCATTCTTGGTGACTATGCTGCCGACCGCGAGATGCGCCGTCGCTTTGCGCGGGAGGCGCGAATAGTAGCGCAGTTGCACCATCCTCATATCCTGCCACTGATAGAATTTGGCGATGAGCATGGGATTTTGTACCTGGTAATGCCATATATCGAAGGGGGAACACTGACTGGCTACCTGCGACGTGCGCTGCCTGATCTTGACGAGGTTACTGCTATCTTCCTGCAACTCCTGGATGCTGTGGAGTATGCGCACGAAGAGGGGCTGATTCATCGCGATATCAAATCCTCCAATGTGCTATTAGAAGCCCGGCGCGGTGGGTCCCCATATGTCTATCTCGCTGATTTTGGGTTGGTGCGCTATTCTGAGCAGGCTGATACGGAGCAAGTTGGTAAACCTATTCCCTTGGATCAAATACCTGGAACGCCACACTACATGGCTCCTGAACAAGCACGAGGCATTGTTACTACTGCGACAGACATCTATGCCCTGGGTGTGTTGCTCTATCAAATGCTGGTTGGAGAACTTCCTTACGACGATCCTGATGACGTGAAAGTCGTCAAGATGCACTTGCATGCGCCAGTTCCATCTCCGTGTGATCGCGATGCGTCCATTCCCTCCGAACTGGGGGACGTGGTGCGTAAAGCCATGGCGAAACTGGCAGAAAATCGCTTTGGTAGTGTAGCTGAAATGCGCCAGGCATTTCTGGCAGCAATTGATGGGCCGATGTCTGCCATCAAAGATAATAATGAACTACAGGAGGTGGATGAATTTATCCCTGCACCATCAGCAGTTCATCGCAACTCGACACCATTATCACCACTAGAACAAGAGGAATCTCTGCCTCCGCCACAAGTGAAACGCCGACGAGCTACTCCTCCTATTCCTCCGTATATGAAGCAACAGATAAAGAGTTCAATTAGCAAGAGCCGCAGACGTTTTACGCTGTCAGTAGTGGCTGCAACATTGGTTCCACTAGTCCTTTTGATTCTGCTCATCATGCCGCGAGTGCTTGGCTTTAGTTTCTTTCCGTCGGGGTTTCCGGTTTTTGGTGCTACGCCTTTTGCTACCATTTCGATAACGGTCCAGAGCAAAACGCTGCAGGATACTTATCTTTTAACTGCCTCGCCACAGATAACAGAGTCTAATATTGCAACGCGGGTTATCCCTGATCGCCCTATCTACGATATTGCTACGGCTAGTCGCACTATAGCAACCTCTGGCACCAAATCATTTCCCGGGGTACAGGCAGGAGGTACAGTTCTGCTTGATAATAGCAGTAAATCAACTTACTCATTGCCAGAAGGGAGTGTTTTTACAACGACTACCGCAATACAGGTCAAGCTAACGCAGTCAGTACAGGTGCCTCCGCGCAGCGACGGGCAGGATGGTACGATTTCCGCTTCGGCTGTAGCCGTTTTCCCCGGCGTATCAGGAAATATCGCCGCGAATGCTCTCAATACCACCTGTTGTGGTGACCAGGTGACTATCAGTAATCCAGCGCCTTTCACTGGCGGTGCGGATTCACAACTTGTGCATGTTGTGACGCAGGCTGACCTGGATAGGGTTAAAAACACACTATATGCTCAACTTCGGGGACAAGTATTGCACCAACTTCAGAAACAATTAGCTATGAACGAGGTAGAGGCTGTGCAGCCTACTTATATCACTAAAGTTGTGTCAGATAGTCCGCCTGATGCTGCCGTGGATGAAGTCAGGGTGCAGGTAAATGTCTCGGCAACGGCATTCGTGTATGATGTTGCAATGGTGCGTCAAGTTGCCGCGAAATTGTTAAATAAACAGGCCACAGTGCTTTTGGACGCGAATTATCAGTCGAAAGGCCCACCGACTGTCGCCAATCCTATTGTTGTCCAACAGAGTAATAATGGATTAATTTATCTCAGTGTTGCGGCGCGCGGACTCTGGATGTATAGTCTTTCCTCCCAACAGATTAGTCAGTGGCAACGATCTATAAAGGGAGCGACACCAACGCTGGCAAGAACGTATCTCGTTTCACAACCGGGAGTGGCAGGTGTACGGATAGAACTTCCCTTTGGCGCAGATCATCTTCCTGTATCCATCGATCAGATTAAGATTGTGCTGGTAAACGTGTAAGGACGCGATTACTATCCACACCCCCATGTGCTATACTGATGCCGTCGAAGAGAGTGTTGGTAGGGCGACCCGGAGCTATGAGAAACGTGCAAGAGGGAATTGTGTAATGGATAATTCAATAGAAGCTCCTGCTGGAGAGATGCGCTATCATGACTCAATGCTTGATGCTATAGGAGATACTCCGCTCATACGTCTTCATCGAGTTGCGAATGATGTACGACCCCTGATCCTGGCGAAAATGGAAATGTTCAATCCTGGAGGAAGCGTCAAAGATCGTATTGGACCAGCAATGATCGAATATTGCGAGAAGCTGGGGGTGCTGCGTCCTGGCGGTACTATCGTTGAGCCGACTAGCGGCAACACAGGGCATGGATTAGCTATTGCTGCCGCCATTAAAGGGTATCATTGTATCTTTGTAATGACTGACAAGGTGAGTGAAGAGAAGCGTAGCCTCTTACGTGCCTATGGAGCTGAGGTGGTCATCTGTCCCAGCAGCGTCCCGTATGACTCACCCGAACACTATAAAAATGTGGCTCACCGACTCGCTGACGAGATACCTGGAGCCTGTTGTCCCGACCAGTACTCCAACCTGGCAAACCCGGCCGCGCATTATGCCACGACTGGCCCTGAAATCTGGCATGATACCGCTGGTCGTATTACTGTGTTCGTGGCGGGTATTGGCACTGGTGGCACAATCTCAGGCACCGCTCGTTATCTAAAGGAGCAGAATCCAGATGTGAAGGTGATCGGGGCTGACCCTCCAGGTTCGGTGTATTCTGGTGATGCGCCGAAACCCTACAAGATCGAGGGTATCGGTATGGAAATTTTCCCTCATAACTACGATCCAACAATGGTGGATGAGGTGATTCGTATCGATGATCGTACCTCGTTCTACTGGGCACGCCGCCTGGCGCGTGAGGAGGGTATCCTGGTGGGAGGCTCATCTGGCACTGCCCTGGCAGCCGCTCTTTTCTATGCGCACCGGCTGACAGCCGACGATGTAGTA
>WNFH01001982.1_pt1 | contig 14147 bp, 16 predicted proteins | sample 5400411 | NCBI WGS metagenome assembly WNFH01 (sample SAMN13153347, study PRJNA577476) | soil metagenome | isolation source: 200 cm saprolite under Douglas fir tree site 2 hole 3 | place: USA:California | collected 2015-04-18
CTACGGCAGTTCGCTAGGGAGTGAGTGGGTGTGGGCTGTGCCGCCTGCGGCGGCACAGCCCACACCCACTCCAGACCTGGGTGAGCCGCCGCAGGCGGCGAGAAGTCCTGAATGGTTACTTTGGCAATTGAATAAGTACGTATTCTGTTTTCATGCCCGCATCTCTCTCTTCGGTGTTTCATCCAGCGCAGGAACTGGCATCATGAATCCTTCGTAGATGAAATCACGGCAGTATTGTGCAACGAGCCGTGCATCGACGCACAGCCGAGCCACCCCGCTGTCCATTGCCGCCTGGGCTACGGCAGCAGCCAGCGCAGGAGCAACCTCGTAGCTCATGGCTTGCGGAATAATCTGGCCCTCCTGCAGCTCACGCTCGCTTACCAGCGCCGCTAGTTGTTCCGCTGCAGCCACTTTCATCGCCTCGTTGACGAGGCGGGCTCTCACATCCAGCGCTCCCCGGAAGAGTCCTGGAAAGACCAGGGAGTTGTTCACCTGGTTGGGAAAGTCCGAGCGACCAGTCGCCACCACGTGCGCGCCTGCAGCTCTCGCCTCCTCAGGCAGGATCTCTGGATCGGGGTTGGCCAGGGCAAAGACGATTGCTCGCGGTGCCATCGTTTGCACCATCTCTGGCGAGAGAATGCCTGGAGCGGATACGCCAATAAAGATATCGGCACCAACTACCGCCTCGGGCAGACCACCACTTCTGCCCTCAGGGTTGGTACGGGTCACCAACTCTTCCTGGATAGCAGTCATGCCGGCCAGCCCTGGACGCAGGATGCCAATACGATCCACCAGTAACAACTTGCCTATGCCCCAACCTAGCAGTAGGTTGGCGGTCGCAATACCTGCAGCCCCTGCTCCCACTAGCACAGCCGTCACATCCTGTTTTTCTTTGTTCACCAGGCGCAGTGCGTTCATGATACCAGCAAGAATCACAATCGCTGTACCGTGCTGATCATCGTGGACGACCGGAATATCCAGTACATCCCGTAAACGTTGTTCCACCTCGAAGCAGCGTGGGGCGGCAATATCTTCTAAATTGATCCCGCCAAAGGCCGGGGCAATCCGCTCTACTGCTGCGACAATCTCGTCTACATCCTGTGTCTCTAAACAGATGGGATAGGCTTCGATCCCGGCAAAGGTTTGAAACAGGATGGCCTTCCCTTCCATAACAGGCAGGGCTGCGCGTGGGCCGATATTTCCGAGACCCAGTACCGCGCTGCCATCGGTAATCACCGCCACCCGGTTGCTTTTGCCGGTATAGTCAAAGACCGTACCTGGTTTGGAGAGGATCTGCCGTGCGGCTTCGGGCAGTCCAGGGTGCATGTAGAGTGAATTAAGAATAAGGGAATCGCGAACAGGGATCTTGGGATGGATTTCCAGCACGCCCTGATAGCGCTTATGCAGTTCGAGCGACTGCTCTTGCAGATTGGCGTACTGATGCGAGGGCGGTGGCACAGGGCGATGTCCTTCATAGATGGTGGCCCAGGCCTGCATTTCGATCTCGGCCGGATCTTTGTCAGAGCGAGCCACGCCGCTTTGCCGTGCCGCTTCGGCAACTGCCCGTGCCACACGCGGGGCAACGGCGTACTCCATGATCGACGGCACAAGGTGCTGCGGGGAAAGCTGCTCTGGCGACACAAGGTCCGCAATGGCGTAGGCAGCCGCGTTCAGCATCTGTTGGGTGATGGCGGTGGCCCGGACATCTAATGCTCCCCGGAAGATGCCGGGCAACACCAGCGCATTGGTGATCGGATGAGGGGCATCTGTCCGTGCCGTCGCCACTACAGCAGCCCCAGCAGCCTGCGCTGCTTCTACAGTGATACCGGGATCAGGCAAGGCCAGGGTAAAGAGAATCGGATGGTCCGCCATCGAGCTGACCATCTCGGGCGTGATCTTGCTCCACGAGGTAAATCCGATGAAGACATCCGCATGGTGCAAAGCATCGTCAAGGGACCCGGTGACGTCCGCAGGATTCGTCTGGCGAGCGATATCCAATTTCGCCCAATTCATGTTGTGGAGCCGGTATCGATCAAGAATGCCGAGGCGATCGCAGACCAGGATGTGTTGAAACCCATCCTCCAACAGAAAACGAGCCGTGCCAATGCCGCCAGGACCAGCACCATTGATTACGACACGCACTGTCTCTTTCGCCTTGCCGACCAGCTTGAGGGCGTTCAATAGGGCACCTAGAATCGTAGCGGCAGTCGCGTGTTGATCGGCATGCAGTACCGGAATATTAACCGCTCGTGCCAGGTGGTCCGCGACGGTAAAACAGCGCGGCGAAGCAATACTGCTCAGGCAGAACCCACCAAAGGTTGGCCAAATGGCGATGGCAGTAGCGATCATCTCTTCGAGATGCTGTACATTCAGACAGATGGGAAAGGCATCCACGGCGCCAAAGGTCTTAAAGAGGATGCACGCGTCTTCAAGCATGGGCAAGGCTGCCAGTGGACCAATGTCGCCGAAGCCAAAGGCCGAGGAGCCATCGGAAACCAGAGCGATGGTATTGCCACGAATTGTATAGTCAAAGGAGGTGAGCGGCTCCTTCGCGATGGCAAGACAAGGAGCCGCTACGCCCGGTGTGTAGAGCAGGCTCAGCACAGAGCGATCCTTGAGCGGGATCTTACTTGCGACTCCGATCATACCGCGAAAGCGTTTGCGATACTCCAGGGTCTCCTGCGGCCCCAAGCCAAAAGGAGAGGAAGAACGCGAAGACAGGATATTTGTCTCCGCATGAAAGACCGACTGCTGGCTGTCTCTTACCGCGTCCATTCCAGGTCTCCTTGCTATACACTCCGATACAAAATTTGTTTAGTACGTCTGACAAGGGTTTCAACCCAGAGCGCCCCCGGCCCCGGCAGTCTCGGCAGCCATCTCTTCGTCGCTTTCCTTGATAAAATCAATGCCCCTGGCCTCACGACCAATGAAAGCTAAAATGATGACCGCCAGGAAAGCGCCAAGCGAGAAATACGCCAGGGCCAAACCATAGTTCGGCGACTTAACGGTTCCCAGACTATTGGCCACCAGTGCTTCGATGGTCACAATAAACGACGCGAACAGGTTTCCCAGTTGGTAGGCAAAGCCCGGAAATGTCCCGCGCACGTCGGTCGGCGAGAGTTCGTTCAAGTGCACCGGGATCACGCCCCATGCTCCCTGCACCATGAATTGCAGCAAAAATGCGCCAATCGCTATCGAGGTCAGCAATTGCACGGCTGGCAGCTTCAAGAGACCTGACCACAGGGGGATCATCAGGATGCCCAGGGCTGCGGCGATGATGATGGTACGACGGCGACCCCAACGCTGCGAGTAATAGCCAAAGAGCGTTCCTCCAATGATGGCCCCGATATTGGCGATAATCGTGATGATGGAGGTCCCAGAGGGGGCTAGCCCGAGTTGCTTCTGGAGGAAAGTCGGATAGACATCCTGCGTGCCGTGCGACATGCTGTTAAAGGCGGTCATCAGGATGATGACATAAATGAAGAGCCAGGGACGGCTTTTGATGGCATCCCAGATGCCTTGCCAGACGCTGACGCCGGCCTGACGACGCAGCGTTTGCTTATGCTCCCAGACGGGAGACTCTTTGACTCCCGTACGAATAAACACCACGAGTAGGGCAGGCAGGACACCAATAACGAACATGACTCGCCAGCTGATCCCCGGGAACGCGGTAAACAGGACGCCATAGACAATGGCGGCCAGCAGGTAACCACAGGCATAGCCCTGTTGCAGGATACCGGAGAAGAGGCCCCGTGACTCGGTGGGCAACGATTCCATGGCCAGGGAAGCGCCAAGTCCCCACTCCCCTCCCATACCAATGCCGAACAGGCCACGCAGGAGCAAGAAGACGATGTAGTTGGGCGAGAAAGCGGTGAGCAACTCGATGATCGAGTAAAACAGGATGTCAATCATCAAGGGGACGCGTCGTCCAAAGCGGTCAGCGATGATACCAAAGATGAGGGCTCCTACAGGACGCATCATCAGCGTCAGCGTAACAGTAAATAAGACGGCGGGAATTCCAACGTGGAACTCGTTAGCAACACGAATAGTGACGAACGAGACGAGGAAGAAATCGAAGGCATCCAGTGCCCAGCCAAGGAAGCTAGCCGTGAAAGTCTTCCATTGGTCGCGAGAGAGGGTTCGCATCAAACTCCATGCACCCATGATCGGCAACTCCTTTCCGAAGGGGGAATAGCGTCTCATGTCCATGCGCTCTCGATCAGGGTTTCAGGCCGCGCTCCCTATGATTCTCAAAAAAGGGACGCCCTGATTTGCGAAATACAAGAGCAAATGGCATCTTCCCTGCACTAAAAAGGCAGGTAGCAGGCTTTTCCCTACATCATTGACGTTTTTTGTAGTACTCGAGGTAGTGCATCTTGAAACGTCTAATAATACGAGGACGATAGAGAAGAGAAGGCCGATAGTATCAAGAATAAATAGACAAGGAACTCTCACAATAATTGTTATTTAAAGGGCTCCACACTTTAAAGTATAGGGAATTTTTCTGGTATGTCAAGGAAAAGAGTTCTGGGTTAAAAGTTCCTATGCTTATCGTTATAATAGTGACTCACTGGGGACAAGCTCTCCTCGATGTCAAATTAGTCTAAACGTCACATAACAAGTAAGTGCAGTACATTCCTGCAAGGAGGTCATGAACTATGTCATCTGGAACTCTGTATCGTTCGAGTGGGGTGGCCCTGCTCGTAGGTGCCCTGCTCGCTATCATCGGTAATGTCCTTAGCAGTGTTCTCTTCCCTGGCAATGATCCCCACCAGTATGTGAGTGCTTTGTGGCTACCTGTGATGCTCCTGGGCTTTGTCGGGTCATTTCTGCTGCTGATAGGACTGCCCGCTATATCCGCACGGCAGGCACCGCGTGCTGGCTGGCTCGGATTAGTCGGTTTCGTCCTGACTTTTATCGGCGGGTTTCTGTTCACAAGTTTCTATGTAGTTACTCTCATCGTTCTGCCATGGCTTGCTCAGGTTGCTCCTAAGTTGGCTGCCGGTAATGGGCCACCAGCAATTTTTGTGTACTTCCTGGTGGCAAGCTTGCTGTTTGCTGTTGGTGGTGTACTGCTAGGTATTGCGACAATGCGGGCTGGAGTGCTACCACGCTGGGCTGGCTTGCTGATCATCATCGGTGTTGTCCTCAATCTCGTGGATTTCCCCTTAAATGGGATCATGAGCAGTATCGTTATGATTGTAGCTTTTGTGCTCTTTGGCCTGGGGTTTGCGTGGATCGGATACGCCCTTATGTCAGGTGGGAGCTCGGAGATGGCACAGCCTTCACCTGCCTCGTCTCAAGCCGGTAGCTAAGACGACGCACCGTGCCCAATGGCTCGATCTCTTGTCTTCTGGAGATCGAGCCATTGGTCTTTTGGGCTCCAAATGCCTCATGATACTTCTACCACATGTTGGGGGCTGAAATCATCAACACCAAGAAGATGCTGAGACACCCAACCCGTAGTATAGTAGGGGCAAGGGAGGTGAAGTGTGGTGGGGTAGGCCCTTGCGGTTGCCCTGGGAGCCAGCCCCCGTTTTGTGACGGAACCAGTGTGCGGCAAGTACGTTGACAAATCAGAACCCACCGCAAGCTATGGGGTTTCAACCCCTGTAGTGAGGCGGGTTTCTCGCTGGCTTTAGCCCTTGCGTAGCTTGAACGGATGTGCTATATTCTCTTGAGACGAGCGTAGCGCCTGATCGCTTTGCTCACAGAACACGATGAGTGAGAGACTGATGCTAGCGTGATACGCTACATACTCAGGAAGACGGCAGAGGGATATGTATCAAGTCCGCCACGTGAAGATCGGCAAGAGCGCTGAGCTTGATGAGCTAGCCCATGAATGTGGGCGGCTCTATTCCGCCTGCCTGGTTTCCTTCTGGCGGACCGTCAGGCACAAGGGGATCTGGCTCTCACCGGCGCAGATGATGCGCTGGCACACCTCCAAGAAGCTCCATGCCCATACAGCCGATGCGTGCGTGCAAGCCTTCTTTGCTGCTCTGAAAAGCTGGCGGGCGCGGCGCAAGCGTGATCGCAACGCGAAACCTCCCAGGCGTCGTCGCTGGTACTTTCGCATTGAGTACAAAAGCACCGCGATTCGACAGCAAGAGGGGCACCTCATCCTCTCCAATGGCAAGGGTAACGCCCCGCTTGTCCTGGATTGGCCCTGGGGGACTCCCAAGACGGTGGTGATCCACTGGACAGGCAAGGAGTATGAGGCCATCGCTACTTACCGGGTGCAGACGGTGGTCCAGCCCTGCTTGCCCCTGATGGAAGAGCGTGTGGCGGGCATTGATTTGGGTGAGATCCACCTGGCCGTCTCCCACGATGGCGAGCACACCCATATCTTGAACGGGCGGCTCCTGCGTGCGCAAAAGCAGTATCAAAACAAGCTCAAGGCCAAACTCCAACATCGCATCGATACGAAAAAGCCGGGTTCAAAGCGACGCAAACGCTTGGTCAAGTCCAAGCAGAGGCAACTCGGGAAGCTCAAAAACCAGATCAAGGATGTCGAGCACAAACAGACCACACAGCTCATTTCCACGCTGCACCGAGAAGGCGTGCAAATGCTGGTCATTGGCGATGTGCGCGATATCCGGCAGGACAACGATGTCGGCTCCACCAGCAACCAGAAGATTCACCAATGGTCGCATGGGCATGTGCGGCACCTGCTCACCTATAAAGCGGAACGGCGTGGCATGGCGGTGGCTCTGCAAGATGAGCACTACACCTCTCGCACCTGTCCGGTGTGTGGGCATGTCCGGAAGAGCAAGCCACAAGGGCGGGTCTTCCGGTGTACGAACAAACGATGCCGCTTCAGTTGGCATCGAGATGGCGTCGGAGCCGTCAATATCAGGCAAAAGTATCTGGGCTGCGGCCCAGTAGTTGGCGTGATGGCACCGCCCACGGGCATGTGGTTTCGGCCCCATACCCGCGTAGCTCGTCAGGAGAAACTGTACTTGCGAGAAGCCGTGCCGCTTTAGCGGCTGCGGAGTGTCACAATGATAACCTGTTATGTTTCACTTACTTAAAGCAACCACAGGAACTATTTTCTAAGAAGAAAGCGCACACGTCATGCATATTGACGCAAAACCTATCGATCTCAAGCTCACAACGCCATTCCGTATTTCGCGGGGTGTGCAAACGGTGGCATCCAATGCCGTTGTCCAGGTCAACTATAATGGTCACACCGGCTACGGTGAAGCAGCCCCTGACGAATTTTATGGCGAAAATGTGGAGACGGTGCTGGCGTGTATCGCTAAGTTCGCTGGTAACCTTGGCGATGATCCCTTTGCCATCGAAGACGTACTCAACAACCTGGAGCATATTATCCGGCTCAATCCCTCAGCCAAGGCTGCGGTCGATATGGCCCTGTATGACCTTGTTGGCAAAATGCTGGGTGTGCCTGTTTACAAACTACTAGGACTCAATCCTGCACACGCGGCATATACATCATTCACCCTGGGCATCGATAGTCCTACGAACATGGCAAAGAAGGCCTTGCTGGCGCGTGATTATCCCATTCTCAAAGTAAAAGTCGGCACCAAAAACGATATTGCCGTGATTGAGGCCATCCGGGAGGTATCATCCGCGACGATTCGCGTGGATGCCAATGCTGGCTGGACGCCTAAAGAGGCCATAAAAACCATCAATGCACTGGCGCCATATAACATTGAGTTTGTAGAGCAACCTGTCCCGCCACGTGACCTGGCCGGGCTAAAGCTGGTACGCGAGAATGTGCCATTGCCCATTATTGCAGACGAGAGTTGTGTCACCGTCGAGGATATTCCCCTGGTGGCGGGGTGTGTGGATGGTGTGAACATCAAGCTAATGAAGTGTGGTGGTATCCGACACGCGTTGAAGATGATCCACGTGGCACACGCCCACAATCTGCGCGTAATGATTGGTTGTATGATTGAAAGCTCGTTGGCAATTACCGCCGCTGCCCATTTGACGCCGCTGGTTGATTATGCCGATTTGGATGGGAATTTGCTGATTGATAACGACCCTTATGAGGGCGTGAAGGTGGTCAATGGCAAGCTGGTGCTGCCCGATGGGCCGGGATTAGGTGTAAAGATAAAGGAATAGCAATTAAACCGGGCATAGATCTACCTGGGCAGGTCTATGCCCGGTTTAACTGCTATTCTTAAAAGTTAAAATGATGTCAGCTCGGTTGGCGAGAGCGGCGCTGTTTGCGGCGTTGTGCTGCTGCTTTGCGTTTACGACGAGCCTGTGGGCTTTCGTAATGTGTGCGGCGGCGAGCTTCCGACAACACGCCATCTTGTTGAACCTTGCGATTGAAGCGCTTGAGCGCCTGCTCGAACGAATCGCCCGGGTTGACCTTGACCTCACTCATGGCGATTACCAGCGCGATCTTCGTTCACTACTACGGCCAGTCCTCTGTGGCTGATAGCAATCGCTGCAATACACGGGCTTATCACCACGCGGTTGGAATGGTACCAGTGCCTCATTACCGCAGTTCGAGCAAATAGCGGTATACATCTGGCGTGGCTCACGAGAGCCACCACTGCGACTACTACTATACCCACCACTGCGACTACTACTATACCCGCCACTGGACTGTCCCTTGCGCGCAGCTCGGCACGACGGACAACGGGTAGGTGCATTCATCAGGTTATGGCTTGCATAAAATTCCTGTTCACCTACGGTGAAAACAAATTCCTGATTGCAGTCTCGGCAATACAGGGTCTGATCGCTCAATGCCATGTTTGTTACTCGATCCCTTCTCAATTTCAGGGGCTAAATCCCAATAAACTTGCGTGTATGGCATGGCTTGCAACAGACTCTGTTTCTCCGAGCAACTATGCACGATACAACGTCAAACGAGTATAACATATATCCTTGCCAAAATCACTATTTCTTTACATGGAATTTCTCTTGAACACGAAAATTGACCTGGATGGTAGCTTCGTTTGAATGTAGTCCGGCTGATGCTCGGAGCTCGAAAAGGCTCTATGAGACCTGAGACGAGCATGCTATAATACGCTGATGAACGGCTTACCTTTTGAAATTTTATTGTGGAGAAGTGTAGACAATGCCAAACCGAGACGATGCATATCAGTTGATGACAAGCCATGTAAAAAACGAGAATCTACAAAAGCATATGCTGGCAGTTGAAGCAGCCATGCGCTTCTACGCTCGCAAGTATGGCGAAGACGAGGAGCTGTGGGGTATGACGGGCCTGCTGCATGACTGCGATTACGAGGAATATCCAGACCTGCGTGAGCACACGCGCGTATCTGCAGACTGGCTGCGCGAAGGCGATTATGACGAGCGTATCATTTATGCTATCCTGGCGCATAATGATCTGAATGTTGCAACACATCCGCGCAATAACCTGCTTTCACATGCACTCTTTGCCTGCGATGAAATCACCGGTATGATTACAGCTACAGCCCTGGTGCGTCCCACTAAAAGCGTTATTGGCCTGGAAACCTCATCTGTGCGCAAGAAAATGAAGACAAAGGGCTTTGCCGCTGGTGTGAACCGCGATGATCTATATAAAGGAGCCGAGGAGCTAGGCGTAGACCTGGATGAGCATATTGCGCTGGTGATACAGGCTATGTCTAGCATAGCGGACAAGCTAGGATTAGCAGGGATGGAGGAAACTGCGACATTGGGATCGTAATATGGGACACGATATTGATTTGTTGTGCCATCATTTTCCCAATCAATTAGTCAATAACCATCATAAACACTATGCAGCAGCGACAGCACACACAATCGAAGCAACGCCTCTTCACCGCGAGCGAAGTCGCGGAATTTGAATATTGTCCCCTGGTGTGGTGGCATGAACAATTCGAACCACTGGCTCAAGCCGGCAATGAAGAACTGTTCGCTCGCCTGGTAGAACTGGAGCATGAGCATGGAGCACAGGCTCCGGCGCTGCCCGAATACAAGGTGGTCGAACAACTTCTGCTACGCAGGGGAGCCTTTGAGGAGGGCCGGCAAAAGCATCTCGATCACGCTGAAGATGTGGCGGAGATACAGAAAGAAATACTTAGAGGTGTAAAAGCAACGGGACGCACGCGCGTAATAGCCGTGCTTGCGGCGATTATGATATGCCTGGCACTTGCGCTGATTGTTGCGGCGGTATTACTACGATAAACCCCGGGCCTTTCTGGAAGTATGGTATAGAGTATGTTAAACAATATTCTGCTGGCTATAGGCGTTGGCTTGTTGCTGGCAGCACTTGCGTTGATTATTCTGCTGTTGAACGAACGCCGTTTTCAGCGAGCACGCCTGATTACGGAGCGCCATCGCGGGTTGGGTTTACCGGAGGGAGAACTGGTCTATGAAGACGCGGATGGTCAAGGTGAGCCATTATCTTCCAGCGCTTATCCATTAGCCGGCAAGCCAGATTATGTCGTAAAGCTTCCTGATGGCCGCCCGGTTCCTATCGAACTCAAGCTCAATGTGCATGATGCGACCGCTCCATTTAGCAACCATATGATCCAGGTGGCGGCCTATTGCCTGATCCTGGAAGATTATTTCGTGCAGGCTCCTACTCATGGTATCTTGCGTTATGCTGATCGAGAATTCACTGTAGAATACACTCCTGCACTTAAAAAGAAAGTGATTCGCTTGCTGACAGAGATGGCCCGCTGCAGTGAGCAACAGCCACCGCCTTTAGCCAGGCAGCGTGCAGCAAAGTGCCGCACCTGCACCTTCCAGGCCATTTGCCCGGTAGGGCGAAACAAATAGAAAGGGAACCTATGTCAAGTGAAGTGATCGAATTGAGTGGACACATCATCGACTCCTGGACCTTGCCACGCGCGTGGGACGTTATTATGGACCGGGGAGGGAATTTTGCCGTGGAGGAGATGCGCGTTGGTACAAGCAAAACGGAGCCGAGTTACGCCCGCCTGAAGGTAATGGCACCTGATGATAAGACATTAGAGCTAATTCTTTCCGAGTTGCAGCAATTTGGTGCCGTCCTCTTGCACGGGAACGATGTGCAGACCGCCTCAGTTGAACAGCAAGGAGTGTTACCTCCCATGTTTTACTCCACCACGAATCTACCTACGCAGGTTCGCATACATGGCCAATGGGTAGACGTGGAAAATATCGAGATGGATGTCGCTATAGTGATCGATAAGGCCACTAACCGCGCTTACGGCAAACCAATGCACGAGGTGCGAGTTGGCGAGGAGATCGTGGTAGGGCATGACGGCATTCGCGTTCACCCATTTGAGCGAGCCAGGGAACGGGAATCGTTTGCATTTATGCAAAGTAACGTCTCCTCAGAAAAGGCTAAGGTACAGGCGATCCAGGAGATTGCACGCCAGATGAAAGAGACTCGCGCCCATAACGGCAAAATTCTCTTCGTGCTTGGTCCGGCTGTTATCCATACAGGAGCAGGCCGGTATATCGCAGACCTGATTCGCCGTGGTTATGTGCAGGTGATCTTCGGAGGCAATGCCATTATCACGCACGATATCGAATCGGCGCTGTACGGCACTTCGCTCGGCATTGATCTTCGCAGTGGGGAACAGGTCGAGGGTGGACACCGCAACCATCTACGCGCCATCAATGCGATACGAGCCATTGGTTCTGTGCAGAAAGCTATAGAAACAGGTTTGCTTAAGGAAGGCATCACCTATGAAGCTGTGAAACACAATGTCAAGATGGTACTGGCCGGCTCTATTCGTGATGATGGCCCCATGCCTGGCATTATCAATGACATGCAGGAGGCGCAGAAACAGATGCGGCAGGCGTTGAAAGGCGTTGAGATGGCGATTCTCGTCGCTTCGATGCTGCACGCCATTGCCACTGGCAATCTGCTTCCTGCAACTGTGCGTACCGTCGTGGTGGATATAAATCCCTCGGTTGTTACCAAATTGGCTGACAGGGGAAGCTTCCAGGCGGCGGGTCTGATTACGGATGCGGAGTTGTTTTTAAGGGAACTCGCGGAGACTTTGGCATAAGGTCCAAATGGTGTGAATCAAAGAGATGTGACCAGGCCTTGATGCTCCATGTTCGATATATGGAGCATCTTCTTTGACTCAATTCAAGCACCTTTCTTGCGACCATAGTGCCTGCGCGCCTTAGCCCGGTTGCCACAACTCTTCATATCGCACCAACGGCGGCTGCGGTTCTTACTTGTATCCAAAAAGAGCCATCTACAGTCTTCTGAAGCGCAAGCCCGTACTGTATGCAGCTCATCTGAGGTCAATAAATCCGCTGCTGAACGCACCACCGGCCAGATCATTTGCTCCAGTGTACGCTGATTACTATCCCAACCCCATACAAAGCCATCTGCTTCCGGCACGATGAGTGCATGGGACATCGCATCAGCGAGCATAGTATTCAAAGTGCTCAAATCTGCCTCGGTCGGAGAAGAACCTTCCGCGATCCCGTAGAACACGCGATAAATCGCCTCGCGCAGGTCAATAGCCCGCTGGTACACTTCTGATGATTTAGCCGGATGATGAGCGGCCTCCTCAAGAATATGCTGCGCCTTGTCATCTGTCAATAAATTCATATACAGCCCCCATGCCACGAGATCACGATAGCTGTTTAGCAACTCGCGGGGATGGTCGGTTGGGCGTGAATCTACTGTATGTGTAAAATCCAGGCATAACCAATTGCCTGATGTTTCGTCGAAATTTGGCATTTCAATTTTGATAGTCGTTTCAGCCATACAAATTAATCCTCCTCTCATACTCTATCACACGTGTTACTAACTAGCAAAATATACTTGACAGGTTAGCAATTGCATGTTAAAATATAACTACCAAAGTTAATTTTACTGGTTAAATTCATTTTTGTCAAGGAAAGAACTACATTCGCTGTAGTCCCTCATCTCGGGTGAGGATTGAAAGGAGAACGCAACATGCATCCGATTGACCACTACGAGACGCTGCGCAGGGGACGTGAAGAACTGCTAAGGCGAGCAGAGTACGAGAGAATGGCTCGTAAAGCGGCGGTCAAGCAAGCGCGGAACTGGACGCTCTATCGCAAGGCTGTAAATTGGTTTGGTACGCACCTGGTAAGGCGGGTTGAAATGCATGAGCAGTTCGGACCGTTAAAGGAAGTTCGACATTCATCTTAGACTCCAACACGAGCTTAATCATTGTAGTGCCGAGTTATAGGTTATTCTTTGATAGATGAAACGCGAGAAGCACCCGAAAGGTGAGGGACACGATGGAGTTAATCGTCATTTTGCTAGTTGCACTTTTGTTGTTCGATGTAGCTGCTTTCCTATGGGGTTTCGATAGTAGGGAGAGTGTTGATTCTGCCGAGTGGGAGAAACGGAAGTACCGGCGATCATTTTACTAGAAATGTCACAGGCAAATTGTTTACTGTTCGGATTGGATGGATTTCGCCAGCATTGGCTGGCGAAATCCATCAATTGAGAAGGAGTACAGGCAATGATAGCGAGAATTTGGCGAGGTATAACGCCAGAATCGAAGGCCGATGAATACTCTGATTACCTGATGGCAACCGGTATAAAGGATTACCGTGAGACCAAGGGCAATCAAGGAGTGCTGGTCTTACGTCGCGTACGCGAAGGGCATGCTGAATTTCTCCTGCTTACCCTCTGGGAATCGTGGGATGCCATTCGCCAATTTGCTGGAGACGACGTTGAAAAGGCCGTTTACTATACCGAGGACCCAGAGTTCCTTCTAGCATTAGAGCCGAAGGTTGAGCATTACGAGGTTTTGCTTCCTTTAGAAGAAAACAACATGACCTCATGATCACCTAATACGCTGCGCCATGTCAGCTATTCTTGTTGATAGTCTTCGCAGCTCATCGTGCAATTCAGGTGGCTGGAGCACAATGAAAGGGCAGCGAAGGCCAGATAGAAAATGTGCTATCCATTCAAGGTATCCGACAGAACAGCGTAACATGACTCCATCCGGCACTTGTTCGAGGGATGCAATTACTGGTGGCACATATTGTTGAGCCTCTTCTAATGTCGTCTCGAGCAGCACTTCTATCACCCAGGTGGCAGGTGTGTTTGCCAACGAGCGCATCACGTAGGCTAAACTATCGAAGTCGGGTGGACGCGTAAACGTTTCATTGCGCAACTCGGCCTCCAGAACGCGATCTAATCGGAAGACTCGTAGACCTGCGCGTAGATGACAATAGCCGACCGCGTACCAAAAACCTGGCCTATAAAC
>WNFH01001993.1_pt1 | contig 14121 bp, 15 predicted proteins | sample 5400411 | NCBI WGS metagenome assembly WNFH01 (sample SAMN13153347, study PRJNA577476) | soil metagenome | isolation source: 200 cm saprolite under Douglas fir tree site 2 hole 3 | place: USA:California | collected 2015-04-18
TCGGGGCCTGCCACCAGAGCACCTTCAGCGGACCGCCGCCGCCCCGTCGCGTGGGAGTAAAGGAGGCGATCCTGGGCTGGGCATGGGCGATGCCGGCTCCGGACAGGATCTGCGCGGCCACGGGGGCGGTCAGGCCGAGCCCGACCATGGCCTGGACGAAGCTCCGGCGGCTCCACGGTCCGACCCGCACCTCCTCGATCAGGCCACGAATCGCGTGCTCATCCATCGCATATCCTCCTGGCCGCCGCCTCAGGCGGGCGGCCTTTCGCGCCTAGCAGGCCTCGCGATCCGGTAGCAGGGCATCAGGTGGCCTTGGCCGCGAGCATGCGGACGGCGACGTCGATAGCTTCGAGCATGCTCTCGGGATTGGCGATGCCCTTCCAGGCCCGGTCGAAGGCGGTGCCGTGGTCGACGGAGACGCGCAGGAAAGGCAGCCCAACGGTGACGTTGACGCCCGAGAGGCCCGTCCACTGACCTTTCGCCTCGTCGTAAGTGAAGCCGAGCGTCTTGACGGGCACGTGCCCCTGGTCGTGATACATGGCCACCACGATGTCGAACTCGCCGCCGCGCGCGCGGGAGAAGAGCGTGTCGGCGGGCAGGGGACCGTAGACGTCGAGGCCCTCGCGGCGCGCCGCCTCGGCGGCCGGAATGATCTCGCGCTTCTCCTCATCGCCGAAGAGCCCGTCTTCCCCCGCGTGCGGGTTCAGCCCGCACACCGCGATGCGCGGGCGCGCCACCCCGAGCCCGTTCATGGTCTGCTGGGCCAGGCGAATGACCTTGAGGACGCGGTCCTTGGTGCAGAGCTCAGGGACGCGCCGGAGCGCCACGTGCGTCGTCACGTGGATGACCTTGAGCTCCCGGCCCATGAGCAGCATGGCGAAGTCCTTGGTGTCGGACAGGCGCGCCAGGATCTCCGTGTGCCCCGAGTGCTGCACGCCAGCCGCGGCCAGCCCTTCCTTGTTCACGGGCGCCGTCACCATGCCATCGATCTCTCCCGACTGGCAGAGGCGGACGGCGGCCTCGATATAGGCATAGGCGGCCCGACCCGCCTCGGCGCTCACCTGCCCTCGCGGCAGGCTCGCCGCGTCCACGTTGCGCATGTCGAGGCATTCGAGGGCGCCGGGCTCGAAGCGGCATTCGGCCGGCTTCGTCACGACGTGGAGACGAAGCGGCGAGCGCAACAGCGACAGCGTCGCCTCCATCACGGAGCGGTCGCCGATGACGAGGGGCCGACACGAGGCCGCGACCGAGGGGGTGGCGATGGCCTTGGCCGTGATCTCGGGGCCCACCCCGGCGGGATCGCCCATGGTGATGCCGATGAGCGGCGTGCGGACGGGCATCAGCGAGCGCCTCGCGCGAGGGTCACGTACAGCTCGGGCGAGCCGAAGCCGCCGGCCTTGGTCAGGATGGGAAGAGTCGAGCCGTCGGTCGCGACGAGACGACCGAGGGCGAGCCCGCGGGCGGGCGCGCCCACCAGATCGAGCCGCGCCGCGCCCCATGCGCGCATGAGCGCATGCGCCGTGTCGCCGCCCGTGACCGCGACCGTGGCCGGCGCCGCCGCGGCCATGGCCCTCAGGGCGAGGTCCGCGAGCATCGCCGCTATCTCCCTGGAAGCTCCCGCAGGCCCGTCCGGGCTTGCCATGAAGGCGGGCTCGCCTCGTCTCAGCGCGGCGATGACGGAGTCCAGATCGGGCTCACCCACCGGACGCAGTCGAGCGCCCGTGACTCCGGCGGCCTCGAGAGCGGCGATCTGGGCACGGGTCGACGGATGGCGGCTGCCCGCGAGGATGAGCCACGCCCCTGGAGGGGGGCAAGAGACAGGTCGAGAGGTCAAGCCGAGCGCGTCGGAGACGGCACGGGCAAGCCCGGCCGAGCCCGCGAGCAGGAAGGATCTTTGAGCGAAAGCGCCCGCCGCGAGAGCCTCGAGATCGGCATCGGTCTCGGCATCGGCGACGATGAGCCCTCGTCGCCCGCTGAGCCCCCGCCGGAGCTCCTCGGCCCCGCCGCGGACCTCCTTTAAAGGAAGAAGGGCAACCGGGGGCCGAGACCCATGCGCGAGGCCGCGGCTGAGGATTTCGAGGAGATCGGAGGTTGGACCCGGATAGGCGGGATCGAGGCCTACCGGCGACTCGTGAGCCGGCACGCCGTCCACCATCAGCATCCCGTTGAGGACCGTGCGCCCCTGCGCAGGGAAGGCCGGACACACGAGCGCGGCCGAGGCTCCCATCGAGTCGAGCAAGGCGCCGAGCTCGGCGGCGATGGGGCCACGAAAGGTCGAGTCGATCTTCTTGAAGACGGTCCCGCTCGCCAGGCGCTCGGCGAGCCCCGCCGCGGTCCGGCGCATGAGCGTGGCAGCTTCCGCTGGCCCCAGGGCGCGACTCTCGAGATCCACGGCGACAGCCGGCCGGTCCAGGTCGGTCGCGATGGTACCCAGGAAGACCGGGACCGCCTCGCGGCCCGCGAAGAGCGCGCCCGCGTCGCAGGCGCCGGTGAGATCATCGGCGATGACAGTGACAGCCATGGGATCTCTGTACGCTATCACAGAAGCGCGGCTCGTGATTCCCGGCGCCCCGGACATGTATACTCGGTCCACCATGGGGCGCCGCGTGCTGTGGACTGTGCTCTTCATCCTGCTCGCCGTCCTCCCCGCCGGCGCTGGTCAGGACCCGGCCCGCGCGCTCGACCTCATCACGCCCAGTCGCCAGCGACTGGCCAAGGACTTCAAGGTGTCCTCCCTGGACGGCGGCACGCTGCGACTGTCGGAGCTCCGCGGCAAGGTCGTGCTCCTGAATCTCTGGGCGACCTGGTGTGAACCGTGCAAGGAAGAGATGCCGGCCATGGAGCGGCTCTGGCGGCGCTACAAGGCGCACGGGCTCGTCGTCGTCGCGCTCAGCATGGACGCTCAGGGGGCCAAAGTGGTCAAGCCGTTCATCGACAAGGCCAGATTCAGCTATCCCGTCGGGCTCGACCCGAGGATGGAGGTCGCCCAGCTCTACGGCGCCCGCGCGGTGCCGGCCACCTTCATCATCGACCGGAGCGGCAATCTCTACGCCTTCGCCCTGGGACCTCGCGAGTGGGACAGCAAGTCGGCCGCGTCCTTCTTCGATTCCTTGCTCGGGCAGGACAAGCCCCGTGGCTGAGCCCCTGACCTTCGGCGTCGCGTTCTCGGCGGGGCTGGTGTCCTTCCTCTCGCCGTGCGTGCTGCCCCTCTTTCCCTCCTACGTCTCCTTCGTCACCGGCATGTCGGTGGACAGGCTGAGCTCGGAGCTACTGGTGGCCGAGCGCGTTCGGGTCCTGCTGCACTCGCTGGCCTTCATCGCGGGCTTCACGGTCATCTTCGTGAGCCTGGGCGCTTCCTTCAGCGCGGCGGGGCAATTCCTCCTCGACTACCGTGACTGGATCCGGATCGCCGGCGGCGTGCTCATCGCGCTCTTTGGCCTCTACATCGCGGGGCTCCTCAAGTGGGGGGTGCTCGACCGCACCCGCCAGGTCCAGGTCCGCACCAAGCCGGCGGGCTTTCTGGGTTCGCTCGCCGTGGGCATGACCTTCGCGATAGGCTGGACACCCTGCGTCGGGCCCATCCTGGGCTCCATCCTGACCCTCGCGAGCACGGAGAAGACCGTGAACCAGGGGGTGTGGCTGCTTCTGGCCTATTCGGCGGGGCTGGGCGTGCCCTTCCTGGTCTTCTCCATGACCCTGGGCGGCTTCTTGCGATTCTTTCAGCGCTATCGGCCGCTGATCCCGATCGTGGAGCGGACGGCGGGAGCCCTGCTCGTCGTGGTGGGCGTGCTCGTCGCCACCAACTACTACATCGTCCTGAACTCGTGGGCCATCTCACTCACCCCGGAGTGGCTCCTGCGTCGTCTCTAGCGGCCGGCCGCTCAAAAAGGTCCAGATGCGAGGCGGCGCCCGAAGGTCGCACGCGAGGCGTAGGTCTCACTCAGCCCTCGCCTCGTGGCTGCGCCCCTCAGCTCGAACTGCCACGTACGTTGAGCGTGCGATCGAGGGCGCCAACGAAGCAGATGGGCCTTTTTCAGCGGCCGGCGGGTATCCTGTCGTCATGAAGATCGACGTGCGCGTGCCCGCGACCTCGGCCAACTTGGGCCCGGGCTTCGACGTGCTGGGTCTGGCCCTCGGCCTCCACAACGAGGTCCTCTACGAAGAGGCCGATCGCGTCGCCGTCTCGATAGAGGGCGAAGGGGCGGGCCGGCTCGACACGGGCGCCGACAATGTCGTGTCACGTGGCGCGCGCATGGTCTACGAGGCCGCCGGTCGCCGATTCCGTGGCGCGTCCATACGCTGCCTCAACCGGATTCCCCTGGCGCGGGGGCTCGGCTCGAGCGCCGCCGCCTGGGTGGGCGGACTCGTGGCTGCGAATGCGGTGCTGGGCTCCCCCCTCGACCGTGATGCCGTGCTGGCGCTCGCCTGCCGGGCCGAAGGCCATCCCGACAATGTCGCCGCGGCCCTCCTGGGCGGGCTCACGGTCTCGTGCGCCACCGGGCAACATGTGGTCGCCGTGTCTTTGCCCGTACCGGCCGATATCACCTGGGTCGTTCTCGTGCCGGAGGCGCAGAGCTCGACCCGCGAGGCGCGCGCGCTCCTGCCGGGGACGGTCTCCCGCGCGGATGCCGTCTTCAATCTCCAGCGCATGGGATTGCTCCTCGCCGCGCTCGGAACGGGGAAGACGGACCTTCTCGGCCTTGGCATGGAGGACAGGCTCCACCAGCCGCAGCGGCTGCCGCTCTTTCCGTGGATGGAGACGGTGCGACGGGCCGCGCTCGAGGCGGGTGCGCTGGGCTGTGCTCTCTCCGGGGCGGGCCCCTCTCTCCTGGCCGCGGTTCGAGGCGCGGCCGAGCCCGTCGGGCGCGCCATGGAGCTGGCCTTGCGTCACTTCGGGGGAGCGGGCCGGGCCTTTGCGCTGCCCGTCGACACGGCAGGAGCGACCTGGAACCCCGCCGGGTCGTCGCCTGTTACCGTGAGTGAGGAGGCCGAGACTTGACTCTTTCTCCACGCGGGCGATACCATTCGACCATGACGATCGACCGTCACGGATCGAACACGGTGAGCCGGTGATCAAGAGCGATCGCTGGATCAGGCGGATGGCCCTCGAGCAGGGGATGATCAAGCCTTTCGAGGAGCGGCAGGTCCGCGCCGGCGTGATCTCCTACGGGGTGTCGTCCTACGGCTATGACCTCCGGATCGCGGACGAGTTCAAGATCTTCACGAACATCAACAACACCCTCGTCGACCCCAAGCGCTTCGATACCCGCTCCTTCGTGGACTACCAGGGAGAGGTCTGTATCGTTCCCCCGAACTCCTTCGCCCTCGGCCGGTCGATGGAGTACTTCAAGATCCCCCGCAACGTGCTCACGATCTGCGTGGGCAAGTCCACCTACGCCCGCTGTGGCATCATCACGAACGTCACGCCCTTCGAGCCCGAATGGGAGGGCTTCGTGACGCTCGAGATCAGCAATACCACGCCGCTGCCCGCCAAGATCTATGCCAACGAGGGCATCGCCCAAGTGCTCTTCTTCGAATCGGACGAGGCCTGCGAGACGTCGTATGCGGACAGGCAGGGGAAGTACCAGGGCCAGCAGGGGATAGTCCTGCCGACGATCTAGGCCCCGGCGCCGGGCCTGTTTGCGGGCCCAGGAGGAGTCGTTCATGGCTGAGCAGAAGAAGAAGGAAACGAGACCGACCAAGCCCGAAGGCGGCGACGATGCGGCGGGGGCGAACCCCGAGGTCGCCAAGAAGGGCAAGAAGATCAAGGAGGACCTCGACAACCTCCTGGACGAGATCGACGAAATCCTCGAGGAGAACGCCGAGGAATTCGTGAAGAGCTACGTCCAGCGCGGCGGCCAGTAAGCGCGCGCGGACGGCCGGAAAGCGGACGAGGGCGAAGGCCCGGAGCCATATGCCGATCTACGAGTACCGTTGCAATCAGTGCGGAGGCGAGTTCGAGAAGTATCTCTCCTCGGGCTCGACGGCCGTGGCCTGTCCTTCGTGCGAGAGCGCCCGCGTCACGCGCCGCCTCTCGCTCCTCTCCGTGCGGACCAAGGGCGCCCCCGCCGGTTTGCCCGCGGGGTCCTCCCCCATGTCAGGGGGCGGCTGTTGCGGCGGCGGGTGCGGCTGCCACTAAACCCGCCCGCCTCACTCCTCTCCCTAGCCACTCTCAGTAGACACTGGCGCAACCCGCGCCTATACTCCGGGCCATGGACCTGCGACAGCTCGAGATCTTCGTGAAAGTCGCCGAGCTCAAGTCGTTCTCGAAGGCGGCCGACGCGCTCTTCCTCACTCAGCCCACGGTGTCGGAGCACATCCGGACCCTCGAGCAGGAGCTGGGCGTGCGACTGCTCGATCGTCTGGGCCGGGGCGCGGAGGCGACGCGCGCGGGCCAGCTTCTCGTCACCCACGCCACGCGCATCCTCCAGCTGCAGCGCGAGGCGCGACAGGCCATGGACCAGTTCCAGGGCAAGCTCGTCGGCGAGCTGGCCGTGGGCGCCAGCACCATCCCGGGTGAATACGTCCTGCCGCCCCTCCTGGGTCGGTTCAAGGAGAAGTTTCCCGACATCTCGGTCACCCTCCTGATCGGTGACAGTCGCCAGGTCGCCGAGTGGATAGCCGAAGGCAAGGTGGAGCTGGGGGTGGTGGGCGGCCGACTCGGCCATCGCGGCGTCGAGTATCGCGAGCTGATGCCCGACGAGATGGTGCTGGTGGTGTCCGCGGCGCACCCCTGGCATGGCCGCGACCAGGTCGAGATCGCCGAGCTCGCCGGCCAGCCGCTCCTCTTGCGCGAGCGGGGCTCGGGCACGCGCGCGGCGCTCGAGGCCTCCCTCGGCGAGGCGGGTCTCGATCTTTCCTCCTTCCGGGTCGTGGGTGAGATGGGCTCGACCCAGGCGATCAAGCAGGCCGTCAAGGCCGGGGTCGGCGTGTCCATTCTCTCGCGGCGGGCCATCGAGGACGAGTGCCGGAGCGGGCTCATGTGGGCGCTCACCGTGCGCGGACTCCATATCCCGCGCTCGTTCTATATCGCCACGCATCGCGACCGCAGCCGGTCGCCGCTGGCCGAGGCCTTCCGGGCCTTCGTCGAGTCCGAGTCGGTCTAGGGTCGCCCTCGCGGCGGCCCCTTCGTCTTTCGAGCGTATGAACACGCAGATCATCGATCCCAAGACCGGCAAGGCCATCCGTCTCACCAGCTACGCGGCCTGCGCGGGCTGAGCGTCCAAGATGGGTCCCGGAGATCTCCGGGACGTGCTCGAGAGCCTGCGTGAGCACGCGCATCCCGACCTCCTGGTGGGCCTGGGCAAGAGCGACGATGCCGCCGTCTATCGCGTCTCGGACGAGGTCGCCGTGGTCAGCACCGTGGATTTCTTCGCCCCCATCGTGGACGATCCGTACCTCTTCGGAGCCATCGCGGCGGCCAATGCGATGTCCGACGTCTACGCCATGGGAGGCGAGGTCCTCTTCGCGCTGAACCTCGCGGGCTTCCCTCGCGAGATGCCCAAGGCCGTCATCGCGGCCATCTTCAAGGGCGGGGCCGACAAGGTCCTCGAGGCGGGAGGCGTGATCGCGGGCGGCCACACCGTGGTCGACGCCGAACCCAAGTATGGGCTCTGCGTCACCGGCCGCGTGCACCCGAAGCGAGTCTTGATCAAGGGCGGGCTACGGCCCGGCCACCGGGTTTTCCTCTCCAAGCCGCTCGGTACAGGGCTCATCGCCACCGCGGCGAAGAACGACGCCTGCGACGCGGTGGTTCTGGAAGGCGCCGTGCAAAGCATGCTCAGGCTCAACCGGGGCGCCGCCGAGGTGGTGAGGGAGGCAGGCGGGAGAGGGGCCACTGATGTCACGGGCTTCGGTCTCCTGGGTCACGCCGCGGAAATGGTGGAGGCTTCGGGCGCGGGCATTGCGCTCCGCTTCCGGCACATCCCGCTCCTGCCTGGATCTCTCGAACTTGCCGAGAAGGGGCAGTGGAGCGGGGGCATGAAGCGCAACCGGCAGCATCTCGAGGACACGCTCGGCGCCCGTGGCCGCCTGTCGCTGGCTCCCGGCATCTCGACCGCGCAGGCGGGGCTGCTCTACGAGTCCGAAACCTCGGGGGGGCTGCTCTTCGGCATCGCGCGCGAGGACGTGCCGCTGGTCCTCGACGGATTCGCTCGGCGAGGCGAGCCCTGCTGGGAGATCGGTGAAGTGACCGCGGAGATCGGTATCGCGGTGCGCTAGCTCCCCACCGCGGGGCAGTTCGAGCTGAGACGTGGCCCGCTCTTCGAGCTGAGCGCACAGCCGCGAGGCGAGACCCGAGTAAATCCCGCAGGCGAGGAGCACGGCGAGGCGAGGGCTGAGAGAGGCAGTTCCGACGATTATTGACGGACGGAGCGCTTCAGGAACGCTCGCAGCTTCTCTTTCAGCTCGGGGGGCAGGGTCGTTTCTCTGAGGCGCTTCGCCGCGTCGACGGTTCCCTTGTAGGTGCGCACGAAGGCGACGCAGGGGCCGCAGCCTTCGAGATGCCACTCGAGCAGCTCGGCCTGGTGCTTGGGGAGAGCGCCGTCCACGTAGTCCGCGAGGAGATCCATGCACTCGCGGCACTCCATCTCGTCCGGCGCGTCGGCCATCAGGCCCTCCCTCGCCCCGTGAGGCGATACTGGCGGGAACCATACCACAGCCACGTTCCGGGGGCTTCCGGTAGTTGCGCGCCCGCGTTGCCCCCGCCAGTGCCCCCCTGTAGGCTTGGGCGCCATGACCGAGCGCATCATCCGGCGCGTCGCCATGCTGACCCCGTTCGCCTTTCCGTCCCCGAGCGGCAACGCCGTCACCGTCGAGCGAATCGCCGCCGGGCTGTCCGCCCGCGGTATCGAGCCGCGGGTCTGGGATCTCTCGGCCACGGAGGCGGCCACCGTCGAGCGCGAAGTCCGCCAGTGGAGGCCGGCTCTCGTGCACGCCTTTCACGCCTTTCACGCGGGGCCGCTCGGACTGCGCGTGGCGCGCGCGCTCGGGCTCCCGTTGGTCGTCACCCTCACGGGCACCGACGCCAATCACGATATCTCTGATTCTCAGCGGGGACCGACGGTGCGCGACGTTCTCGAGGGGGCGGCCGCCCTGACGGTGTTTCACGGCTCGGTGGCCGCGCGGGTCTCGGCCGCGCGGCCCGAGCTGGCCCCGCGAGTCGTCGTGATCCCTCAGGCCGTTGTCTTCCGACCGTCGGACGGACCGGCGCCGCCTCGCGCGGGGGGACCGGTCATTCTTTTCCCGGCCGGCATTCGCCCCGTCAAGCGTCCCCTGATGCCGCTCGGACCCCTCGATGCCACGGCGGCCCGCCATTCAGGCTTCGAGCTGCACTATGTCGGGCCGGTCCTGGACGCCGAGGAAGGTCGGAAGCTTTTTCTCGGAATCGAGAGCCGACCCTGGTGCCGGTATCTCGGCGCAGTGCCGCATGCGCGCATGCCCGCGCTCCTCCACGCCGCCGACATCGTGCTCAACTGCTCGATCTCCGAAGGCGGCATGCCGAACTCGGTGCTCGAGGCGCTCACGCTCGGACGCGCGGTGCTTGCCTCGGACATCGAGGGCAACCGCACCCTGATCGAAGACGATGTCACCGGCCTCCTCTTCGCGGACACCACGGAGCTGGCCGCCAAGGCCGAGCGGCTCCTTGAGGATGGTGAGCTCCGCGCGCGACTCGGCGCGGCGGGACGGACACGGGCTCTCGTTTTCCGTCCGGAGGCCGAGATCGACGGCTATGTAAGGCTTTTCGACAGGCTGACCCCTGCTTCCTGAACGGGCATGTGACAGAAGCGCGAGGCCACGTGACGCGATCAGTTGACGGATCGGGGAACCACCCCTATCATGGCTGAATCCGTGGTCCGCTGTCTCATCGAAGATGGGAAAGGAGTTGCGAATGTCGCAGTCTCCCACGCCAGCCCCGAGTCAGGAACAGCGGGTCCAGGAGTTCGTCGCCGGATTCCAGGCGCTCCGCCGCGAGGTCCGCAAGGTCATCGTCGGCCATGACGACGTGATCAACCACGTGCTTACCGGCCTCTTCGCCGGCGGACACGTGCTGCTCGAAGGCGTCCCCGGTCTCGGCAAGACTCTCCTCATCAAGACCCTGGCCGAGAGTCTCGATCTGTCCTTCTCGCGCATACAGTTCACGCCCGACCTCATGCCCGGCGACATCATGGGCACCAACATGATCATCGAGGACGAGGCGGGCCGGAAGCACTTCCAGTTCCAGAGGGGCCCGATCTTCGCCCACATCCTTCTCGCCGATGAGGTCAACCGGGCCACGCCCAAGACACAGTCCGCGCTGCTCGAAGGCATGCAGGAAGGCGCGGTCACCGTCTCGGGGACGGCCAACCCGCTGCCCTTGCCCTTCTTCGTCCTGGCCACCCAGAATCCGATCGAGATGGAGGGGACGTATCCTCTGCCGGAGGCGCAGCTCGACCGGTTCCTCCTCAAGCTGCGCGTGCAATTCCCGGCCCTCGAGGACCTGACGGAGATCATCGACCGCACGACGCAGGTGCGGGAGGTCGCCGTCTCCCGCGTCATGACGGGGCCGCGGGTCATGACCTTCCGGGAGCTCGTGCGCGAGGTCCCCATCGCCTCGCACGTGCGCGACCTCGCCGCCACCATCGTGCTCGCGAGCCACCCGCAGTGGGAGCGGGCTCCCGAGGCCACGCGGCGCTTCGTCCGGTACGGGGCCAGTCCGCGCGGAGCGCAGGCCCTGGTCCTGGGCGCCAAGGTGCGCGCGCTCAGCGACGGCCGCTACAACGTGAGCATCGAGGACCTGCGCGCCATGGCCCTGCCCGCCCTCCGCCACCGCATCATCCTCAACTTCGAGGGCGAAGCCGAGGGCGTGGACGTGGACAAGCTGATCACTCAGATCATCGAGGCGGCGGAAAACCTGAGCACTACGGAGAAAGAGGTGTTTCTCCGCTAGCGCGTCGAGGAGGGCGCATGCCCGATCTCACGATACTTGAGCGCGCAGTGGCGAGCGTCGGCCGGGAAGTCCGGATACGGCGCGCGGAGTTCTACGGGCTCCGCGGCCTGTTCATGGGTGCGCTCGGGGCCCTGGTGCCGCTCGTGCTGCGGGACTCTCTGGGCTTTGCCGGATTCGCGTGGGCGGCCGCCTGCCTCGCCGCCGGTGCCCTGGCCGGCGCCGTCACGGGTTTCCTCATGCGACTGCCCGCCCACGAGGCCGCGCGTCTCGCCGACCGCGGCTATGGCCTCCAGGACCGCATCGCCACCGCGCTCGAGTGGGCCGACCGGCCGGACCGCACGCCGCTCGTGGCCGCGCAGGTGGCCGACGCCGTGTCTCGCGTCCAGCCCCTCGCCGGCCGTCGCGTCATCGCTCGCCGCATTCCGCGGGAGGCCAAGCTCGTGCCGGTGCCGCTGGCCCTGGGCCTGGCCCTCGCCCTGGCCCCGGCCATTCCGCTGCCCCAGGGCGCGCTGCCCACCTTGTCGTCCACTCGCCAGGAGGACGAGACGAAGCCGCCGGATCGGAGCGGCGGGCTGGAGAGCCAGGATCAGCCGCGGGGAGCGAAGCGCGACGATGTCCGGCGCTCCGACCTGCAGGAGAAGACCTTCGGCCCCCGCGGCGGCACCGGCACGTCCTCCCAGCCGGGCGACCTCTCCGCGATCTTCAAGGACACGTCGATCTCGAGCCAGGCGCCGGACTTCAACGCATTCCTGAAGAGGGGTGACGACCGCATCCGGATGCTGGACCAGCTCGACCGCTTGCCCGATCTCCAGCGTGACTTCACGCAGAGTCAGCAGCGCATGGTCTTCCAGAAAGCCAAGGCCCTGCGCGGTGGCCTGCGCGGCGAGCAGTTCTCGCCCGACAGGCTGCGCGAGCTCATGAAGGAGATGGAGCGGCTCGGCCGCAAGGGCGATCCGAGCTACCAGGGCGATCTCGGCGAGGGCATGGAGGCGCTCGAGCAGGGCCAGACCGACCGGGCCATGGAAGCCATGGAGCGCGCCCTCAACAAGCTCCGCGCCATGGAGGAGAAGGGGCGCGACGGCAAGGGCCTGCGCGGCGGTCGCGACGATGAGCGGCGCGGCGGTCGGCGCGGTGACGGCCGCCAGGGTGGGGGGCCGGGCGACGATGGCGACTTCCCGGAGGGCGAAGGCTCTCTGCCGGGCAAGGGCCGGAGCGGCAGCCCCAAGGGTGATCCCACGCAGCGCCTCCGCACCAACCCCTACGACGTCGGCGTCGAGGGCGAATCGCGCGCCGGACGAAAGGAGGGTGTCGACACCAATATGGTTGGACGCGGCGGCAAGGTGCCCTCGCGGCTGCAATACCTCGGGGTGCTCGGCCAGTACCGCAAGCAGATGGAAGAGGACATCGCCCGCGAGCAGGTCCCCCGCGACTATCACGGGCAAGTGAAGGAGTACTTCAAGGCGTTGGACGAGAAATAGCTCGTGCCCACCGCGACCCGCGGACAGGACCTGCTCTCGCCCGAGTTCCTCCTGCAGCTCGAGCGGCTCGCCCTCCTGTCCCGGCGGGCCTTCCGGGGTCGCACCCGCGGCGAGCGCAAGAGCCCCCGCAAGGGGATGAGCGTCGAGTTTTCCGACTACCGGCCCTACGGGGCGGGCGACGACCTGCGCTACGTCGACTGGAATATCTACGGTCGGCTCGACCGTCTCTACCTCAAGCTCTTCGTGGACGAGGAGGACCTGCGCCTGCACCTCCTCCTCGACGGCTCAGCGTCGATGAGCTTCGGCGATCCCGGCAAGCTCCGCTACGCGGCCCGGCTGGCCGCGGCCCTGGGCTTCGTCGGCCTGGCCAGCCACGAGCGGGTGGGCGTGGCCGTCATCCGTGATCGCATGGCCGAGGGCTGGAGCCCGGCGCGCGGGCGCGGGCAATTGCTCTCGCTGCTGGAGTTCGCCGCGCGCCTGCGCGGGGAGGGCCCCACGGGGCTTTCCGAGGCGCTCGTGGCCTACGCGCTCCGCTCGCGCGAGGCAGGCCTGGCCGTGCTGATCTCCGACCTCCTCGACCCTGCGGGATACGAGCGCGGCCTCAAGTCCTTGCTGGAGCGCCGCTTCGATGTCCACGTGATTCACCTGCTCTCGCCGGAGGAGATGAATCCTGTCCTGGCCGGGGACCTCCGGCTCACGGACGCCGAGACGGGCGAGATCCAGGACTTCACCATGGACGGTGAGGCCATGCGCGGGTACCGCGAGCGCCTGAGCGAGTTTCTGGAGAGCGCCCAGAGCTTCTGCCGCGCCAACGAGATCAGCTATCACCGCGTGGTCACTGACACCCCGGTGGAAGAGCTCGTGCTCCGCGAGCTCAAGGGACTCCTGCTCATATGAGCCTGCTCCAACCCCTCGCGCTGCTCCTGGCCGCCCTGTCGGTCCCTCTGCTTCTCCTCTATTTCCTGAAGGTGCGGCGCCGGCAGGCCACGGTGCCGAGCCTCATGCTCTGGAAGCCCTCGCTCCGCGACCGGGAGGCGTCGACCTTCTTCCAGCGTCTCCAGCGCGACCCGCTGCTGATCTTGCAATTGCTGGCCCTGCTCGCCTTGGCATTGGCCCTGGCCCGTCCGGCGGTGACCGTCATGGGCTACGGGGCCAAGCGCATCGTCATCGTCCTCGACACCTCGGCCTCCATGAAGGCCACCGACGTCGACCCCTCGCGCTTTGGCCGCGCCCAGCGCGAGGCGCTGAATCTCGTCGGCCGGCTCGGCGTGGGCGCCGAGGTCATGGTCATCGAGGGGGCCGTGCAGCCGCGGGTGCTCGCTCCCTTCAGCCGCGACCGCCAGCTGACCCTGGCGGCCATCCGCGGCGCTCAGCCGCGTGACCTGCCGAATCGACTCGGAGAGGCCGTGCGGACCGCCCGCGCCCTCGTCGGGCAGGACCCCCGCGCCGAGATCCACGTCTTCACGGACGGCGCGCACCCGGCGGCCCTGCGCGGGCAGGCCGACGACGTGCGTGTGCGCTGGGTGGGCGTGGGCCAGCGCGGCCGCAACGTCGCCATCACCAACCTGGCCGTGCGGCGCAACTACATCGGCGCCTACGACTCGCAGGCTTTCCTGTCGGTCGTCAACTTCTCGGATCAGCCCGAGACGTTCAGCTTCACCCTGACCCTCAACAACGACATCGTGGCCCAGAAGACGCTGACCCTGGAGCCGCAGG
>WNFH01001996.1_pt1 | contig 14120 bp, 9 predicted proteins | sample 5400411 | NCBI WGS metagenome assembly WNFH01 (sample SAMN13153347, study PRJNA577476) | soil metagenome | isolation source: 200 cm saprolite under Douglas fir tree site 2 hole 3 | place: USA:California | collected 2015-04-18
CGATGAAGCCGGTATGGTAAAGCAGGTCTTCCAGGGAAGCACCTGGTTTGGGATAAGAGCCAATTCCCAGCAGAATCTCCGTTTCTCGTTTCAACGGTGGGATAACGGTCTCTGATTGCAGGAGACTGATACTATGATAGACCCGCTCCAATATGCTATGCGCTCCCTCATGGTCAACATCGGGTAAAATGATGGCCACTCCGGTACCTGCATGTACCAGAATCCTGTCATCAGTCCTGATGATGCGACGCACATTCACAAGCACTTGTTCCAGGAAACTGGAAGGCGCGTGGTAGCGATGCCGTTTGTGTAATATGGCTGTTTTTGGTGCAATATGGATGTGCTCGAGTTGTGAAATATGCAGCAGCAATAGGCTGAGAGGTGTCGAGCGCGGAAAAAAGTCGTTCAGTACAGCACGCAGGTGGCGGTTCATTTCCTGAGTAGCTGGCGTCAACCGGGTGATCTGCCCGGAATCTCCCCCGTCTTCCTGCACATTCCAGGGTGCTTCATGCAGCTTCGAGAGTGGCACGCAGGTGCACTGCTCGGCTGCGGGGCTATCAATATAGCTCAATACAGGGTTTAGTACCCTTCTTTCTTCGTGTTTCATCTGCAATTGCCTTCGGCGCGTAATCGGGATAATGGCTTATGAAGGTGATTATAGTATCGAAGAGCTACGGAAATTGTGCAGAGCGTGTTGTGGTATGGTTAAGAATGAGGAGAATCGGTTGAGAAGAAAAGGCTTGCCATGAGCATAGGGAGGGCGATACATGTATCGTCCTCTCCACACCCAAGAGCTTACTGGTCGATGGTGACAGGCGCTGTAAAAGTATATCCTACGCCGGGCACTGTCATGATATACTGCGGGCTGTTGGCATCCGGTTCGACTTTCTGGCGTAAATGGCGTATATGTGTCTTCACCAGGCCAGAGTCACCGGCCTCGTCATATCCCCAGACTCGCTCGATAATCATGTCGGTTGTCAATACCTGCCCTGTGTGTGTGATCAGCAAATGGAGCAGGCGGCTTTCTGTGGGCGTCAGACGTACTTTCGTGCCATCGCGGACCACCTCGTGGCGCATCGCATCCAATGTTACCGGACCGACAGTAACTGCGGAAGAACTGGAGGAACCTTTGGAACTGGTTGAACGACGCATAATAGCCTTGATGCGAGCAAGTAGTTGCCTTGGACTAAACGGCTTGCGTAGATAATCGTCGGCTCCCATCTCTAACCCACGTATCTCGTCATCCTCACGGTCATGCGCGGTGAGAATCAAAACCATGGAATTGGTTTCGCTGCGCATCTGGCGACATACCTCGAAGCCATCCAGCTTGGGCATTTGTACATCCAGGATAACCAGATCTGGTAACGTTTCGCGCCAGCGTTTGATGGCCTGTTCTCCATCAAATGCACGAATGACATCGTACCCATGTCCTTTGAGCCAGTAGCTCAACATATCAACCATGTCGCGGTCATCATCCGCCACCATGATTTTCATTGATGTTCCCTCCTAGCAGACCTGCTTTAAGCTTACCTCGACTAGGACAGGTCTTCTATATTAATGGCTCTCACTGCTTGTAACGCGATGTATTCGAGGCAGTAACATCATGGTACAATTTGGTGTATATCGGGTCAAAATTATCAATCGTAGGAGCAACAGATGATTACACGTGAGGAATTGCTGGGCTTAGCCCGTGAAGTTGCATTACGGGCACACTGCCCCTATTCACATTTTCGAGTGGGCACCGCCGTGGCAGCGGGCGGAGAAATCTATACAGGGGTGAATATTGAAATATCGAGTTATGGCCTGACGTTATGCGCAGAACGCTCCGCGCTGGCCGCTGCGATATCGGCAGGCGCGGGGCCAATCACCCAGATCGCGGTGGCATGCATCGATGTTTCACCTCAGGCTTCTCTCAATGAGCGTACTCCTTGTGGCGCCTGCCGCCAATGGATCGCTGACCTGGCGCCTGGCGCAGTCATTTACATCGATGGCGATACGCGTGCTTTTACAATCGAGGATCTACTGCCCTACGCGTTCGGCTTGCAAGCGAACAGGCCGGAAAGCCAAAGCTCATCTGATGCCTAATTTCCCGCTAAGGATGCAGACCTCTCAATCACCGGTCTGGCCGTTTGTGCATCTCACCCCTTGACAAATCGCATACATCTTGTGTACGCTATGATTCCAGGACTTTTGTATGTAAGGCTACATAGAAGTGTGCTACTCCTGGTGCATGGATCGCATCACGGCTTTGAGGAGCTTGTATGCCTGCACGCTCAACCGCATACTACCTGCTGCTTAAACACACCAGCCGGACCGTGGATTCGTACTGCTCATTCCTGGATATTCACCTTTTACGTACCCCACCCTGCTATGTGCAATTGGCTCTGCATCTTGTAGGGGGACGGCGGGCGACCATAAAGGCCCTCCCCACCTCTCCTCACCTCCCTCGCCCCTACGGCAAGGGGATTGCCCCCGCAAGGATGCAAAGCCCGCGATTTGGAGAAGGAGCATGGGCATGCAGGCGCACTTTACCCTCGGTGTTGAAGAAGAGTTTCAAATAGTAGATCGTCAAACGGGCCAGTTAGCTCCGCGCGTCATGACTATTCTGGAAAAGGGCGCCTCTCAATTTGGAGAGAAGATCAAGCCAGAGATGTTACAGTCGGCAGTAGAAGTTGTCACAGATGTATGCCCAAACATTACCGCTGCCCGCCTGGAACTACAAAACCTGCACAGCCTGTTGTTGCGGCTGTTGGAGAAAGAGGGGCTGACGCTCATAAGCGCAGGTACCCATCCCGCCTCGTCCTGGCTGGACCAGCCTCCGACTCCTAATGAACGCTATGCCGAGTTGGAAGAAGAGCTTCAGGATGTTGTACGTGCTATTTTGATCTTTGGCCTGCATGTGCACGTCGGTGTCGAGAGCAATGAGATAGCTATCGCGCTGCTGAATCAGTTGCGTACCTGGATCCCGCATTTGCTCGCGCTCTCTGCAAATTCTCCTTTCTGGTGCGGGCGTTTCACAGGACTCAAGTCATATCGCTCTATAGTATGGCGACCTTTGCCGCGCAATGGGGTATCAGAGGTATTTGCCACGTGGAGCGCATACGACGCCTATGTCCAGAGCCTTATTCAGGCCGGGTGTATCGACAACGCCAAGAAAATCTGGTGGGATATTCGCCCCCATCCTTTTTTCAACACTATTGAATTTCGTATTTGTGATATGCCCGCCACGCTTGAGGATACCATCGCCATTGCAGCGCTCTGCCAGGCACTCGTTGCAAAATTGACATGGCTGCATAAGCGCGGGATGGCGACGCATGTGCTGCCGGGCTATTTCATCGATGAGAATAAGTGGCGCGTAATACGTCATGGTCTGGATGCGGAGTTCATCGACTTCGTACAGAGCCGTCGCCTCAGCATGCGCGATGCTATTGGGGAGCTGCTGGACTTCGTGGATGATGTGCTGGATGACCTGGGCAGCCGGCGCGAGATCAACTACCTGCGCATCTTGCTTGATGATCCCCAGGGAACGGGGGCAGACCGCCAGATTGCCGTCTATCAACGAACCGGCAGTATCGACGCGGTGACGGAGTTTCTGGTGCAGCAGACAATAGAGGGGCTGCCCATGAATTCATCTATCAGGTAGGTCTTCTGACGAGCTCTGCATGAGTTGTGTCATTTGTGTCATTTGTGTCATTTGTATCGCTTGTATCACATGTATCGTTTGTATATGTGTTACTCACATTTGATGATGAATTCGCCGCGTCACTTCATACCCACAAGTCCTATTTGATTGCTCCTCATGATACAAGATGATATAATCCGAACGGCTAAAATCCTCACTCGCTTAAGATCATGTGCCAGGGTACAAGGCTGAAGGACAAATGGGCAAAAAACTCGCAGTGCTGTTCCTCACATTGACGCTGCTTAGCGGATTCTCGGGATGGTATATCGCCACCGGCATTCGAGCTTACTCTCGCTACCAGCAGAACAGTGAGGAACATTGTGGGGGGCAGTCACCTGTACATATCTGCGTACAGCCTCCGCCTGCCATCTTCAGCGCCTACTACCCCTATTATGTCGCTACCCATGCTAATTTGTTCACTATCAACTACAGTAGCAGCAGCTCGATTACGCTGATTATAAGTGTCAATGTTGCGGAATTTAGCCAGGTGGAGACACATACGGTCAATGCAACGGCCAGCGTGCAATCGATCAGTTTTACGCCGCAACTGTTGAACAGCCAGGCTCTGCGTAAATTGACTTCCGATGAAAACACTCCACTGCATGTCAGCGTTACCGATACTGCCAGGCATGCCTATTATGTCAATGATAGCCCGTTGTTGCTGCATTCGCGCCGGGTGATGCAGTGGATTGCCACGAACCGCCTGCAGATCGCTGCCTGGGTCACGCCCAACGACCCGGCGGTAATAGCGCTGGTCAGCAGAGCCGCCGCGCATTTGCAGTCAGAGCCGGCTACTACCCCGCTTGCGATGATCGGGTACGATAATGGCCGGGCGAGTCCCAGGGCCGTGACAGACCAGGTTGACGCAATTTTTGATGCCATGCGACTTGATTATCATATACGATATAGCCAGGAGAGTGTTCCATACAGTGGCCCTGGTGATACCAATGTGGCTCTACAGAATATCAAACTGCCAGCAGAGGTGTTGCAACTGCGCAGCGGCATGTGCATCGAGCTGACCGCCCTGCTGGCCTCGGCGGTCGAAAATATAGGGTTGGACGCTGAGATTGTCATTATTCCCGGTCATGCCTTCCTGGGTGTAGCGGTCACACAGAACGATACGCAATTTGAATACTGGGACGCGGTGCAGGTGAATGATAAGGTCGCGGGAGATTCTGCAAACTTGTGGACAGATGGTGAATACGGACAAAATGCGAAGCAGATTGTGGACACGATTTTAATCAGCGCTGCACGCAAAGCGTACGTTGGTCCAATGCTGTAATAAGAGAGGGATGCGACAACGAGCAATGTAGATTTTCCAACCTGGTTTAGCTACGGTTGCTTTGGCGGATTAGCCACATGTATGATCGCCATCGCACTCAACGCGCTCTATACAACGATACGTAAACGCGGCACTACGCGGCAGCTCGCAGGTGCAATTGTGACCTGCGTGATTTCGGCATTGCTCTTATTGCCCGCGTTTCTGTGGTACAACGTGCGCTTTAGTTCTGTCCAGACAGCTACTTCTGTGGTAGAGATTACGCTGGCGCTTGTCTATGTTGCCGTGTGTGGTTGGGTACTACCGCTGGGTGTCACTACCTCTTACTGCCTCTTTACACGGCCACGTGACTCGCATACATCGGCACGTATTCCTCGTCAACGCAAGCACGCGAAGCGTACCACTCGCGGCAACGCCGTCGCAGGCAGATCGCCGCTGCCAAGACGTCAGCCTGGCGTACCCGCGCCCTTCGTCTTTAACGATGATGTTCCCTGGGGCTGGCTAGAGCATCGTGCGGGGCGCTTCCAGGGGCAAAAACTGGCGTTGAAGCGAACCGTGGTTACTATCGGGCGTGAAGAGGATAACGATATCTGGCTGGATGACGAGACATCTTCGCGTTACCACGCTGAGCTGGCCTGGGAAGGGGGACAGGCCTATGTAACCGACTGTGATAGCCTAAACGGGGTGCTTTTGAACGGGCGGCGCATCCGCGGCACCCTTGTGATTAAAAGTGGCGACCTGGTGGAAATCGGCGCGCACCGCTTTTTGTTCGAGATGGCTGCGCGTCCCGATATCCTGGACCAGGATGATCCGCTACTGCATCACATGCGGCGTCCATCTGTTACGCTGGATGATGTCGATCGCGACACGCCGGACCAACCTGGTAGAAATCCCGCCAGCGCCAATGCATTCCCGACAAAGCCCCTGGATGAAGAGGACGCGTTTGAGTTTGATGGTTTCAAGTTGGATGATGCGGCTCAGCAGTTGCCGCGTACGACGCCTGGTGAGATTAATGTTGTGGGCAGTTTTGCTGAATGGGAAGATACAGCAAAACTTGATCCGGTCACTCCTGCGCCGCTGATTGAAAGACCAGGCAGTCTGTGCGTGATCCGCAACGGGGAGTTAATGGGCAGAAGCTTCTTGCTGGACCGGCCTGTCTTAACTGTTGGGCGAGCTGCTGAAAGCGATGTGATCATCCCCGATGCGTCGATTTCACGGCGCCATACGCAATTTTCACGCCAGGCCCAGGGAGACTATGTGCAAGACCTTGCCAGCCGCAACGGAACAAAGGTGAACGGTGAGTTTCTGCACGCCCCACGCTTGCTTCAACAAGGCGATATCATTAGCCTGGGCAATATTGCCCTGGAGTACACTTTTATACCGGAGGCGCAGACTACATCTCTACCGCCCCTACCCACAAGATCGCTTGCTCGAACGCCAAGTGGCCCAATGCCGCTGCGCTTGCCGAGCAAACCGAAATAGGTAATTACCACCCTACCTGTAAATTTTGCGCGGCCTGTTTCGATAAAATGGGTCTGCCGTGACCAGGGTAGATGTAGTAGACTTTCAGGCTGCGTAGTGTTTGCAGCGTCATTTCCAGGCGGCGGCGGTTTGCGGTTCCCTGCACCAGGACAGCTCCTCCCTCGAGGGTAACGACAGTGTCTCCGCACACCAGTTCGTAGCTGAAGGGGTTGTAGAGGCAAAGGCTTTCGGGTGTATGCCCGGGGCTGGCGATGACACGCCAGTTAAGGTGGTTGGGTAGACCGGCCACGTCCTCTAACCATATGTCGACCGCTTGAACCTGGCGTTCGTAGCGCGGCGCGAAGAGATCAAGGTGGTGCAGTGCCCCGGGTAGCGGAGCCTGGCTCAGCACCTGCCCCATAAAATGTGTTACTCCCGAGATGCTCCGGCCTTCTCGATCTCCACCATCTTGCCACGACTGTACCAGTTGCTGTGCAACGATAGACGCGGCAACCGGTGCGTGGCAGGCCTGGCGCAGCGATTCGACACCAGCCGTGTGATCGGGATGCAGGTGTGTCAGCACAATCAGGTCTATGTCTGCGGGGGCGCGATGCAGGAAACGTCTGAGATAATCAATCGTCAGCCGTACATTGAGTACGGAACCAGGATCAATGACTATGCAACGTTCATCGTTGACAAGATAGGTGTTTGCCATCGAGAAGCGGTCGGTAATGGTATGCACCTGACGGACCTGTTGGGCAAGTGGAGGTGGTTGTTGCCTGGCCTCTGTAGCTGTATCCATGGTACCTCCGTGACAACGTTCATCGTTGCCCAGGTTAAGGCCGATCGAAATCCACAAGATACCATATCCTACCACAAAATCGACCCCCATGCCTCTCGTTGTGTTATACGGGCTTCACCTATGTTGCACTCAAGGCGACCGTTACAGGGCGGGGGCAAGCCCCGCCCCTACTATACACGGGCCTGGCAAGCCGGTTCATCCGTCTATAGTAGGGGCGATCCCTCGCGGTCGCCCTGCCACAATCCACCATACACGGGCCTGGCAAGCCGGTTCATTCGTCTATAGTAGGGGCGATCCCTTGCGGTCGCCCTGCCACAATCCACGTTTTGTAGCATTCCCCCGCAAGAACGGAGACCCAATATGGCAGCAGAATTGACTACAGTCTCTTCAGCTAACTTGTTGCGATAAATAAAGCATCGCACGTTCACAATACTCGTGCTATTTGGTATACTCAAGAATGGGAAGTTATCGTCTTCCCAACTCGAATTTATCTCTACTCTGATAGAGGTCATGCAATGGCAGCGGGGTTTCGCTCATGGTGGGAGAACATACGTAAACCTCGGGATGCAGTACTCATCACACTGCTTGTGGTATTGATTACCTTGTTTGTGGTGATTCTGCTGGGGTACACTTTTCATTGGGACTGGACAGGACTTAGCCAAAAAACGCTGTGGGATTGGCTGCAACTGCTCATTATCCCGGCAGTGCTCGCCGTTGGTGGCTACCTGTTCTATTACACGGCGAGTAAGAATGAGCAAAGAGCCACCGAACAACGTGCTCAGAGTGAGCGTGATGCAGCGGAGAAGCGTGCTCAAACCGAACGCGACATTGCATTGGACAATCAACGTGAAACGGCTCTGCAATCCTATATCGACAAACTATCAGAACTTTTGCTGCATGAAAAATTACGTGAATCGAAACCAGAAGACGAAGTACGCAAAATAGGCCGTGTACGTACGCTTACAGTACTTCCTCGCTTAGACAACGAGCGCAAAAAGAGTGTGCTCCAATTCCTGCATGCGTCAGGCCTTATAGATAAAGGCATGAGTATTATTGATCTGGATGGAGCCGACCTGAGCAAGGCCCATCTGAGAGTAGCCAACCTGTACAGAGCCGACCTGAGAGGAGCTGACCTGAGCGAAGCCCACCTGAGCTGGGCCAAACTGGGTGGAGCCGACCTGGGCGGAGCCAATCTGCGCAGAGCCAACCTGGGCAGAGCCAATCTGAGTGAAACCCACCTGAACAGAGCCGACCTGAGCGAAGGCGACCTGAGCAAAGCTAATCTGAGCAAAGCCAATCTCAGCGGAGCTATCCTGGGCGGAGCCAACCTGAGCGAAGCCGACCTGAGCAGAGCCAATCTCAGCGGAGCTATCCTGAGCGGAGCCAACCTCAGTGAAGCCGATCTGGGCGGAGCCGATCTCAGCGAAGCCGATTTGGGCGGAGCCGACCTCAGTGGAGCCGACCTGGGCGGAGCCAGCCTCAGTGGAGCCATAGTCACTCCTGAACAACTCAATCGAGCTATATCACTCCAGGACGCGATTATGCCCGATTGGTCAAAACATCCCTGATACGTTATACTTTCCGGTTCATAAGGCATGGTTCAAATGAACGTGACAGGTCCTCACCACCAGCAAGGTCCAGCCCTGTCATTGTGAGCGCAGCGAGCCAGATCCTTCGCTGCGCTCAGGATGACAACCAGGGGAACGCTCTCGCATCGCCATAGCGCGACAATGTACAGCACTGTCATGCTGAGCGCAGCGAAGCATCTCTCTGCCCAGCGAGCCAGATCCTTCGCTGCGCTCAGGATGACATTGTGAGGTCACTTAGGTTGATGCCTATTGGGGCCGATAATGCAGAGTAACTTTTAAATGCGGACACCATCACATCTACCGAGAAGGGCCGATAAATCGGCGGTGTGCGCGATAAATCGGCACCTACGATGTGGCCGGAGTATTTCGTTAAGGCATGGTTCAAATGCACTTGACAGTCCCTCACCAACAGAAAGACCCAGCCCTGTCATCCTGAGCGAAGCGAAGGATCTCGCTGCCAATCGCGACAGACCCTTCGCTTCGCTCAGGGTGACACTGTGTGACTGTTCAAACGGTCAAGCACAATTCGTCCAAATTGAACCTTGCCTAAATTTTTAAATTTACAATAAAATTCTTAATAAATTCTCCCGCGCCGTGTACCGTATCCCTTGTCTCAATCCCCTTCAATATGCTATACTAACCCCCAGAACAAAGGAGACGGCCAACCAGCTTCCAGATCTGCCGAAGTTTCGTACGCCCAGGCATTTCAGGATTGCTCCCGGTCAGTCGCCTCTTTTGTTCGCAATTACTGTCATATGGACAGTCATCGCATGTCGATAGTCTAGATAGTTTTGTACACTATAGAGACATCATCATCATTTGCTATGATAACACAACGGTGGGTTAACTGCAAGAAATTTTTTTTACCATTTACGCGCAGTAATTACTATACCAAATGCTTGCAAAATTACCCACAGTAATTAGTATAGCAAAAAGCTTGCAAAATTATGCGCAATAATTACTGTAGCAAAAAGCTTGCGATGACTGCTCCGTTCATGTTGTTTTGAAGGAGCATACCATGAATCCTTGGGATTGGATTCTGGGCTTACCAAGTGCGATTGTAAGTTCCTTAGCCTTGTGGCGTGTGTGTAGGAACTTCTGGAGGCGTCGTCAGCGCCACCATCGCTAGCCCGCGACATGGGTGCTCTCAGCGAGAGAGCACCCATTTTTCATGCGGCTTTAGGGAGAGTAGGTAGCCTAGCTCAGGCGATAGAGCATGGAGTTTGGCAGCCCTTGCCAAGCTGTCCTTCGTAATGTACAGTGAGCAGTAGAACAGTTGGTTGAGGAACATGGTCATAGACATAGGGACAGAGCCTGCCCACACTGGGACGCAGCACTTTTGATGACTGGTCGATCGGTCTGGGTAGGCTCTAGAGGCTGAAGTAGCGGCGACAGGAATCGAACCTGTGACACGAGGCTTATGAGTCCTCTGCTCTACCGACTGAGCTACGCCGCCACGAGTTGAGTCTACAGGCTGCTTCAGCAGATTCCGTTTTCGAGAAGTCTCTTGCTCTGCCCGCCTGTATCCCTTGCTCTTGCCTCTATATTAGCATATTTGTCAAGGCGCCTACCGCTAAAGCGGTGGCGAGCGCCAGTGGTTCGATTCCCCTTCATTCCTGGAACTGGTGGAGAGGCAGCAGAAACGGGAGAACCACACTATAGAAGCTGATGCTGAAGAACTGGCCCTAGAATAATCATCGTGGGCACAGGTTTCAACAGCGCTCACCATGGAGAGGCAAGGGCCCTGTTAATGATGGGTAATTAGTAGCGGGAACAGGATTCGAACCTGCGACCTTTGGGTTATGGGCCCAACGAGCTAACCACTGCTCTATCCCGCGTCAACGCTAGTGCCGACCTGTCGAGGAATTGGTAGCGGGGGAAGGATTCGAACCTCCGACCTTTGGGTTATGAGCCCAACGAGCTAACCACTGCTCCACCCCGCGTCGGCTTTCCTATCATACAACAGACGTTGCGACCTGTCAACCGTCGATGACCTCTGTTTGCCAGACGCGCACCGCGCCGTCTTCAGCGCTATTTGCCAGCAAACCATTGGCTCCGAAGACTACACCATAAACCTCTATCCTGTGGTTAATCGTCTGCAACTCGCGGCCCTGGTAGACATCCCACAGCCTCAGCGAGCCGTCCTCTGAGCCTGAAACCAGCAGGCGGCCATCGGGGGAGAAATCTACAGTCCACACTGCGCCGTCGTGCCCGGTGAGCGTCTGGAGGATCTGCCCGTTGGAGGTATCCCACAGGCAGATTGACCCATCGGCTGAGCAGGAAGCCAGCAAATCTCCGTCAGGCGACCAGGCCACTCCATAGACGATATCGCTGTAGCGCAGCCTGCGCTGCATGGTGCCATTGCCAACATCCCACAAGCAGATGGTCTTATCGAAAGAGCAGGAGGCCAGCAGTTTGCTGTCATAGGAAAAATCGACGCCCACTACGACATTGTGATGTCCCTGCAATAGTTGCTGCGCTTCGCCCGTGTGTGGGTCCCAGATACGCACCGTTTCATCGTTTGAACACGAGGCCAGCATGCGGTTATCGAGCGAGAAAGCCACCGTCCAGACCGCGCTGCTATGCCCCTGCAGCGTGCGCAAAGGCTCGCCCGTACGCGCATCCCACAGGCGCACCGTCTTATCCTCCGAACAGGACGCGATGATGTTGCCATCGTGCGAGATATCTACGCCCATCACCGCTCCTTCGTGCGCGGCAATGGTATGGAGCAGTTCACCCGACGCGGTGGACCAGAGACGTACGGTCATATCTTCACCACATGATGCGATCTGCGCGCCATCAGGCGAGAAGACCACGTCATCGACATGACCGCGATGCCCGGTCAGTATATGCAGAGGCGTAACCACGACTCCAGCCACGCGCCGTCCCCTGCCGAGCGGTTGGGGAGCCGAGGCGGTCTTCCATTCAGGCCATTCGATTAAGACCATCGAGCCGTACTCAAAGCCGAACTTCTGCGGGTACTGCGGCTGATCCCGGCTCATGTGTTCGTCAAAATAATCGTAAAGGGTACCAAGTGTGATGCGCCCGGTGCCCGGATTGGCAGCCGCTCCCTCCAGAGCATCGAGCAGGTAAGCCATGAATACGCCGTGACCCTGCTCCAACTGCTCTTTTGAGACCTCGCCCTGGCGCTGAGATGTCAGGATGACGCGGCCCTTTGTCCTGGGCAAGTCAAGCAGCGATTGTCCGAAGAGGAGGGCCGCATCTGCGGGGTTTTTGTGGCGTCTCCACTCCGGGCCTGCGTGAGCAATATCAAGCAGAGTCAGGATGTTGCCGGCTTTTGAATCATAGAGATAGTGATCGACCAGGGTGGGCACATGCAAGCCCGTAGCGGGACGCTCAGCGTGAGTCGCTCGCAGCGCCAGGTAGCCATCCTGGGTCGCCGGATCGAGCAGGGCATGTCCTGCGAAGTAGATCAATACCAGGTCATCCTGCCGGGCGCGAACCAGGCAGAGTTCACGCAGCTGGCTCTCTATCTCGTCGCGTGTCGCTGCTTCGCCTGCAAGATAGACCACATCCTCTGGACGCCAACCCCCGCGTTCGGGGTCAATCAGCAGCTCGTAAAGGGCCTGGGCATCGGCCTGGGCAAAGGGTAGGGGAATAAAATGAGTCGTATCATTGTAATTATCTACGCCAACTATTATCGCGTAACGCTGTGCCACTTTGTACCTCTGTAGTATGTATTTTTTTGTGCGCTGGTTTGAACTGATTATACTACGCCAGGCTCACCAGGTGAAAATGGACACAGCAACGCGGAGGGCGAGGACAAGCAATCGCACTTGTAGAGAATTATTTAGCACTCGCTCAAAAAGATTGCTAAGTCTAGCAACTTGTGGTAATCTGAAACGTATTATTAACGTATTTATATCGACAGGTCATCTTGCAGGATAAGCATTTCTTGCAGGCACTGGCGAAAAAAGTCATTATCGCGTATTACTATTAGAAGAGGATTTTATCTCGAGGGCCGGGGGCTGAAAGGATGCGTCCGGTCAACCGAAGAAGGCAGGTCTGAATATATGGATGCTCAGGCTCAATATATGTACCAGCGTAACCCTAATGAGCAACGCCCGAATAGCCCGCAGCGCCCGAATAGCGGCAACAACGGGAACGGGAACAATGGCGGCCCACCGCGCAGCAGCGGGACCGCGCTCTTAGTGCGTTCGCTGATTATCATCGGCGTGGTTTTGTTAGGCTGGTACTTGTTTCAATACTTCTTTTCACAGAATTCAAGCAGCAGCAGTCAGAATGTAATTGAAGTACCCTACAGTACCTTCTACCAGCAAGTCCAGGTAGGCAATGTCAAAGATGTCACCTTCCAGGGACCGGACGCCACTGGGCATTTCAAGACCGCTGTAACAGTGACCGATCCCAATACCAACACGAACAAGGTTGGAACCAGTTTCCACTTTACACAACTGCCCAACGGTGACCCGAACCTGATCACATTATTAAATCAAAATCATGTGAATTACACGGCCAAGCCCCCGCAGGATAACAGTCTCCTGATAGACATATTCAACTTTTTACCCTGGATCTTCTTGATCGGCGTGTTCTTCTTCATAGCCCGGCGTGCTACCCAGGGCCAGCAGAACATCTTCAGCTTCGGCAAGAGCCGGGCCAAACTCGTGCTGGAAGACAGGCCGAGTACCACGTTCGCCGACGTGGCGGGTGTCGACGAAGCGAAAAATGACCTCGTCGAGGTGGTTGAGTTTCTGAAGACGCCCGCAAAGTTCCAGAAACTGGGCGGTAAGATTCCACGCGGCATCCTGCTGGTAGGCCCTCCGGGAACCGGTAAGACGCTGCTGGCGCGTGCCGTAGCAGGTGAAGCAGTAGTGCCGTTCTTCACCATCAGCGGCTCCGAGTTTGTCGAGGTGCTGGTAGGCGTCGGAGCCAGCCGCGTGCGCGATCTCTTCGACCAGGCCAAGAAGGCAGCGCCCAGCATCATCTTTATCGATGAAATTGACGCTGTAGGTCGCCAGCGTGGCTCCAGTATCAACAGCAACGATGAACGCGAGCAGACACTGAACCAGTTGCTGGTCGAGATGGACGGTTTTGATGTGCGCCAGGCTGTTGTCGTGATCGCCGCTACGAACCGGCCCGATGGGCTTGACAAAGCGCTGCTGCGCCCAGGGCGTTTCGACCGCCGTGTTACCGTCGAACGGCCTGACTGGAATGGCCGCCTGGCCATTCTCAAGATACACTCACGCGACGTACCACTGGCGAGCGATGTAGACCTGGTTACGATTGCTCGCGCCACGCCTGGCATGGTGGGCGCGGACCTCGCAAACC
>WNFH01002683.1_pt1 | contig 14115 bp, 9 predicted proteins | sample 5400411 | NCBI WGS metagenome assembly WNFH01 (sample SAMN13153347, study PRJNA577476) | soil metagenome | isolation source: 200 cm saprolite under Douglas fir tree site 2 hole 3 | place: USA:California | collected 2015-04-18
TGCGGTCGCTCTCTTTCACGCGCAATTCCGCGGCGCCGCGAATTTCGATCCCTTCTTCGGTGTACGGGCCGAGCGCCGCGAGCATGGGAAGTTCATCGATGACCAGCGGGATTTGCGCGCCCGCGATCACGCCGCCTTTGAGAGACGCACCTTTCACGGACAGGTCGCCGACGATTTCGCCGTGGGCGCTCTTGAGCCCAAGGATTTGAATGGCTGCGCCCATCGAAGCAAGGACATCGAGAATGGCGGTCCGCGTGGGATTCAATCCGACGTTGTGAATCAGCACATTGGAATCCGCGAACAAGGACGCCGCGGCGATAAAAAACACCGCGGAAGATAAATCACCCGGCACTTCGAGCGATTTGGCGAGCAATTTGCCTCCGCCATTTCCACCTCCGAATCCTTGAATTCGAATCGTCCGCCCGTCCTTCTCGATGGCGGCGCCAAATTCTTCGAGGGCCAGTTCGGTATGATCCCGCGTTCGCGCCGGCTCCGTCACGCTGGTCACGCCTTCCGCGAACAGTCCAGCAAGCAGCACGGCGGATTTTACCTGCGCGCTGGCCATAGGCATCTGGTAATCGATGGCCTTGAGCTTCGCTCCGCGAATTTCCAGCGGCGCAAAGTTGTCGTCGCGCGCGCGAATTTCCGCGCCCATCTCCCGCAACGGCCCGATGACGCGCTTCATGGGGCGCTTCTGGAGCGAGCCGTCGCCGGTGAGCTTCGAGGAGAAGGTCTGCCCGGCCAGAATTCCAGAGAGCAGCCGCATAGTCGTCCCGGAATTCCCAGCATCGAGCGCGCGCCAACTGCTCTTCAAGCCGGCCAGCCCGCGGCCGGTTACGCGAACCGTGTCCTTGTCGGTTTTGACTTCGGCGCCCAGCGCGCTCATGCACGCCAGGGTGCTGTGGCAATCCGCGGCCGCGGAAAAATGCCGCAGTTCACTGGTGCCCTCGGCCAGCGCGGCCAGCATCGCGTACCGATGGGAAACGGATTTATCCCCCGGCAGGTCCAGTCCGCCGGTCAGGTGCTTCGCAGGCTGAATGGTCTCTTTTTTCACTCCAGGATTTTAGCACGCCGAGTCTTTGTGTCTCACAACGCGTCGCCTCAGTTCAAATTCGGTGCGTTCTCCTTTACCTCCTTTACCTCATTTACGTCCTTTACCTCCTGTACCGCCGGCCAGTTTTTTCCAAGGCACGCCCTGTACCACACGCTGAAATCCCGCCGCCTCGGGATACGTATTATTAGGTGAGGAGAATCGTCATGCCCGCCCGCAGCACTCTTATTCATCTCGCCGGAAGAGCCGGCATCTTGTTCGGCGCACTTTTTGTAGTAACTATTCTACTTGCTGCCGTGCCCGGCCATCGCGCGCCCGCCGCGCCCGTGCAGGAAGCGGGGCAATCGTCCACTTCACCGTCGCAAGAATCCCGGCCGATGGATCACAGCAGTATGCCCGGAATGGATATGGACGATGCCAAGGCCAACGAAGCCCACGCCGTTCACGAGATGACGCCCGGCCACATGGACGCGCACAGCCTGCACATGCACATGACGGCGATGCGCCCCCGGACACCGGAGGACGCCGCGCGCGCCAGCGAAATCATCGCGCAGCTTCGCTCCGGCATTGAGAAATACAAGGACTATCACGTCGCTTTGAACGACGGTTACAAAATCTTTCTGCCCAATCTGCCGCAGCCAGAGTACCACTTCACGAATTACGTGAACGGCTTCCTGGAAGCGTTCACCTTCGATCCCGCGCGCCCCACTTCCCTGCTCTATAGAAAGACTTCCGGCGGATACGAACTTGTCGGCGCCATGTACACCATGCCCAAGCGCGCGACCGCAGTTCCGCAACGCGGATTGGACTAAGTTTGGATTGAGGGGTTCGATCGCCACGCCAGAAGCTTGCGAAGCCGTGAATGGGCGCTTCCAGCCCGTCATCTTCGGCTGGATGGTCCACGTCTATCCGTACGAAGGCTCCGCCGACAAAGTCTTCGCCATGCACCACCACGACTGAGGCAGGAAGCTCATTCGGTTCCCAAGAGCAATGCTGGATAAAGCTTTGCTGAGTTCTAGAACGCCTAGCTAACTCGTCCTACATTTCGAGCATCTTAGGTTTGATTGCTTCGCGGTACTCCGCGAAGTATCATTACCGATTCATGCTCACCGCCCGGCGTCATCTGTTGAAGTCTCGTCGCACTCTAATCCTCGCACTCTTAGCGTTTCCGGCCGCTCTTTGCCTGAGACCCGGCATCGCCAGCGCGCAAGAATCGAACGAAACCCTTCCCCTCAGCCAAGTGCGCGCGGGGATGCAAGGATATGCCTACACGATCTTTGCGGGCGATCAGGTGGAAAAGTTCGACCTCGAAGTCATCGGCGTGCTGGACAATTTTCTTGGTCCCCGGCAATCCATAATCCTGGTGCAGTTGAAAGGGCCGAAGGTCGAACACACTGGTGTCGTCGCGGGAATGAGCGGCAGTCCCGTCTATCTGGACGGCAAGCTCGCCGGCGCGCTTTCGCTGAAGCTGGGCGTCTTTACCAAAGAGCCCATCGCCGGAGTCACGCCCATTCAAGACGTGCTGAACCCGCCCTCGCAACCTGCCGCAGCCACGGCGCAGGCTGCCACGCAACAACTCGGGCTTCCCAGCGAAGCCTCCACCCGCACGGGGCTGCCTTCCGGCTCCGCGCTCGAGCCCATCGAAACGCCCCTCGTTTTCTCCGGCTTTCCGCCGGCCGCGCTCCAACAATTCGCGAATCAGCTGCAAGGCTATGGCTTCGTTGCGGCGCAAGGCGGCACGGCTGCGCCGCGTCCCGATGACGGGCATCTCGCCGCCGGAGACATGGCCGGTATGGTTCTCGTGCAAGGCGATGCATCCATCAACTCCGCGTGCACGGTCACCGTGGTGCAAGCCGACCGCGTGTATCTCTGCGGCCATCCGTTTCTGAGCTTGGGCGACATTCAGATTCCCATGGCGCGGAGCCGCGTCGTCACCACGCTCTCTTCCGAACTCGCTTCCACGAAAATCGTCAACGTCGGCGGCTCCATCGGCACGATTACCGGCGATCATCTCACCGCTGTCACTGGCAAACTGGGTGCACCTCCTGCAATGATTCCCATGGACCTGACGCTGCAAGTCTCCGGCCCCGAGCCTGCCAAGAAAAAGACGCTGCACTTCGAGATCGTCAATCACCCGAAGCTCACGCCGCTTCTAGTGGCGCTCACCACCTTCAGCGGCCTCACCCAGAATTCTTTGTATGGCGAAGGAACCACGCTCCATCTTTCCGGTGAGATTCGCCTACAAGGCCACGCGCCGGTTCAAATTGAAAATACTTTCGCTCCGGGCGATTCTCTCTCTCCCGATGGCCTCCCCATCGCCCTCACGATGCAAACTGTTTTTGCGCGCCTGTTCGTCAATACCTTCGAACCCGCCAAGGTGGACCGCATCACCCTGCGCGTCGAAAGTGTTGCGGGGCGCAAGTCCTTCACCATTGAGAGCGCCTGGCTCGAAAAAGGCGAAGCCGCCCCCGGCGAGACTCTGCGCGTCCGCGTGCTCCTCCGTCCCTATCGCGGCGCTGCCCGCGTGGAAGAAACCACCTTACGCGTCCCGGAACAGGTGGCCCGCGGCACCACGCTGCGTATCCTGGTCAGCGACGCCGACCTGCTCAATCGCGCCTCGCGCGGCTTTGCCTTTGCCGGGGCGGGCAGCGGCCCAAACGGCCTGGATCAACTCATCGCCCTCTTGAATCGCGAGCGGCGCAACGACCGCCTCTACGTTGGTCTTTTTGCGCCCTCCCCCACGCTTCTTTGGGATGACAAGGAGCTGCCCAACATTCCGCTCTCGCAGATCAACGTCGTCGACGGCCGTCCCGCTCCCGGCAGCGTCCAGGTGCTGCGCGAATCGCTGGCCAGTGAAGCTTCCATCCCGCTCGGAGGCCCCGTCTCTGGCGTCATCTCCCTGAATCTGCAAATCCGGTGAAAACCACGATGCCCAAGTCGTCATCTCGAGCAGGCTTGTTCCGTATCCTTTGCCTCATTAACCTCCTTTACTTCCTTTGCCTCTCTCCTTCCTTCGCCGAGCACACCCGCCGCTGGCGCCAATCCACTTACGATGAATTCCTGAAAGGTACCGCGCACGGCGTGGCGGTGCGCAGCGATGGCCGGCTCGAATTAGCTCCCAAATTCACTTTGCTTGCCGACGCGGATGCTTCCTATCTTTGGTCCGTGCGCCTCGATCCCAAGGGCACGCTTTACGCCGCCGGCGGGTCGCCGGCGAAAGTATTTCGCTTCGATTCGAACGGCAAGCCTGCTGTGGTCTTCGACTCCACGGACCTCTCCGCGCAAACCATCGCCTTCGATTCGAAAGGCGCGCTGTACGTCGGCACTTCGCCGGACGGCAAGGTTTACCGCGTCTCGGCTTCCGGCGAAAAATCTGTTTTCTTCGATCCCAAGACAAAATACATCTGGGACCTCGCTTTTTCGCCCGACGGCACCCTTTATGTCGCCACAGGTGACAAAGGCCAGGTCTTCGCCGTCGCGCCGGACGGCAAAGGCGAACTCTTCTACTCCAGCGATGAGGCTCACATTCGCATCCTGGCTTTCGACGCAAAAGGAAATCTCATCGCGGGCACCGAACCCAGCGGCCGCGTTCTGCGCGTTTCCCGAAGCTCCTCGAAAAACTCCGCCAAGGACTCCAAAGATTCTGCCGCCCCAAAAGCCGAGGCGTTCGTTCTCTACGAAACTGCCAAGCGCGAAGTCACTTCGCTCGCTGTTTCCGCCGACGGCAGCATCTATGTCTCCGCGATTGGCGAAAAGCAGCGCACCGGGCAAGCTCCGACAACCATCATCTCCACGCCGCAAGGCACCACCACCATCACAACGAGCGGCATGATCGCTTCAGGCCAGCTCCAGCAGCCGCAACCTTTCGTCCCCTTTCCTCCTTTGCTGTCCAGCAGCATCTACCGGATCAGCGCCGACGGCGTCCCGGAAGAGCTTTGGTCTTCGCGCGAAGATGTGGTTTACGCCCTCGGGCTCGCTTCCGACGGCCGCCTTCTTGCCGGCACCGGCAACAGCGGCGCGCTCCTCGCCATCGATGGGCACGGCGTCTTCGCCCATCTCGCCAAGTCCGGCTCCGCGCAGATCACCGGCGTCGCCCGCAATTCCGCGGGTAAAGTTTTCCTGTGCACCGCGAATCCGGGAAAAGTGTATTCCCTCGGCCCGGAGTACGAAGCCGAAGGCACCTTCGAATCGCGCTCCTTTGACGCACAACTTTTCTCGCAGTGGGGACGCCTGGAATGGTGGAGTCCTCCGGCGGCCGAGGGCGCAAAAGCTTCCGCGCATTCGAATGACCCGCGCGTGGAATTTTTTGTGCGCTCGGGCAATACCGAAGACCCCGGCCGCGAGTGGTCCCGCTGGTTCGGCCCCTACACGAAATCGGGCGGCGCCATGGAAGCGCCGTCCGCGCGTTTCGCGCAGTGGAAGGCCGTCATCCACGACGGCCGGCCGGGCGACGGCATCGATTGGGTGACCCTCGCGTACTTGCCGCGCAACGTCGCGCCGGTTATCGACGGAATCGCTCTTCAAGATCCCGGCGTCCGCGCGCAGGGCCAGGTTGGCATCCCGTCGGGCCAGCCGACGCCAGTAACGCTCAAGCTGCCGCCCGCGCCCAATGTTGGCGGCGTGGTGATCACGCAAAGCAGCACGCCGCCGCGATTCGAACAGCCGCCTCAGGGCACGCAGCAGAAGGGCTATCAATCCGTATTGTGGACCGCGCACGACGAGAACGACGACGACCTTCGCTACGCCGTCTATTTTCGCGGCGAAAGCGAACGTGAATGGAAATTATTGAAGGACAATCTCGACCAAAAATTTTATTCCTGGGACACCACCACACTGCCCGATGGCGCCTACTACCTGAAAATCGTCGCCACCGACGCGCCCTCGAATCCCCCCGCCATCGCACTCAAAACTGAGCGCGAAAGCGAGCGCTTCGAAGTCGATAACACGCCGCCAATAATCGAGCAGCTCGAAGCGATGGTGGCGCTGACCCGCGGAGGCAGTCCCGCATTCGTCTCCGTCATCGTCAAGTTCGCCGCGCGGGACGCGGCAAGCAACATCGAGCGTGCTCAGTACAGCGTCGACGGTGGCGATTGGACCTTGGTTGCCCCAACCACCCACATCAGCGACGCGCCCGAAGAACGTTACGAAATCACACTCAGCGGACCCGCAGCCGGGGAACACACCATTGCGGTGCGCGCCTACGACCGCTTCGAAAATGTCGGCAGCGCCAAAACCACCTTCACCGTTCCGCCGGCAAAGCCTTAACTTTCAACCCGCAGCCACGAAACGCGAGCCGCCAGGAATGATGGTGTCATCCTGAAGGAAGCGCGCCGTTTGCGCTCCGGACGGCTTTGCGGAGCGAAGGATCTCAACCGACACATCTTCCCAAGTTCCCATCTTCGCCAAGCCGCGCACTCCCAGACGCACTACGGCCAAGCCACCCTCGAACCATTTTTTATTCCCCTTTTGACTTAATGCTGAAAACTGAGGACCGAAATTCCTACTTCAGCTAGCCCAGCGATCTTGCGGCGCAACCGTTTGGAATTTCTCAATCTCCGCCCCGAACCCGATCCGCCCGTCTCCATAAGGCTCGTTGCGCACGTGCACCACGCGCGCCGCGCAACGCATCTCCTGCGCGGAATTCCCCGTCACTTCCGCCGGCATGCGCAGCGTCGCTTCGATGGGCATCCCCACCTGCAGCGGCGCCGACGAAGCAAAGTAGAATCCCCCGCGCGAAACATTCAGCGCTTCCGTAAAATGTTCCGTCTTATCCGAGATGACCCCCAGCGCCCGGAAACGCAGGGGCGTCCGTAGGTTGAGGCGGGTCAGTTGGCGGCGTTCCGATGCTTTCATCTTGTCCTCCGCCGCGCGAGGCAGGTCTGGCGCGGACGCTCTCGAGTTGGTGGAGGGTTGCTTCCAAGCGTAACAGAGTCCGCCCTGCGGTCAAGTATCAAACCTGGCATGGTCCGCATGTACCAGTACCAGCCACCGGCGCGCGAAAACCCCTTACCGCCCTGGCAGCAATATCAGTGATTGTCCCAAATCTCTGCACTGTTTGTGTAAGCAAATAGGCACTTTTCGCAAGCCTCCCGCCCAGCCACGGCTTTCTCACAGAAACCACAGGACTTAGTAGGTCACAAGTTTGGACAGCCACATGCTCCATCCACTCCGAAGGTTTGGTCTTGCGCATGAGCTTGATTCACCAAGAACAAGTCGGTGAGCACCGCGCCGCAGTTCTCCTCGGCCTCCCGACCACAGAGATCCGCCGCTTCTCCAGTATTTCCGGCCTGGGCCACTTGGAACGAGGGGATTGCGGCGAGCAGGTCGTCTTCACCTACGACGAGCTGCAGAGGCTCTGCCTGCTTGCCGCGCAGTCTTCGAAGTAGGTCCAAGCGCAGGCCCTCGCAAGAGTTTGCCCAAGCTCCTCCTCACTCCCCCCCTCCCCCGGGTGCCTCCCCACAGGTGCCCGGGGGATTCCTCCCGCATCCAATCCCGCTCGGCAGCCTACTTTTCCTTCAGCTTCAGTTTCCCAGCGGCTTTATTCTCTTCCAGGAACGTCCGCAGTTGCGGCGCCGTCTCCAGCAGCCGTATCCACTGCTCGTAATACAGCGTGACGGGAAACCGCCCCAGCCCGTACACGCTTACGCCCCCTTTTTCGCCCACACGAAACTCCAGCGCGCCGGTGCGGCGTGCGCCTCCTTGTTTTTCCAATTCCGCAAGTTTTGCTTTCAGCTCTTCATACGTTGGCTCGGCCATTTCGCCTCCTCTCTTGGATCGACTTGACGCTGGATTATACAATGCGTTTCCATTCCCGGCGCGCCGCAACTATGCGGCCGCCCTGCCTTCGACAGAGCATCTGGCGCAACTTAAAGCTCGCCATAGGGTTAATACCTCGGGGTACCGCCCGCAAGCGCTTGGGCATCCTGAGGCAGAAGGGATGCCATCTAATCAAGTAAGGGGCGGAGAGAGGTCCAGAGGATTCCCAGGGGAATCCCAGGTCGAGGGAGACGAGAACATGGTGAAACACCCAGCAATTTTGGCGCGATTTGGGCAATTTTCGCGCGCCGCGGGAGCAGCAACCTTGGCGTTGTGCCTCAGCGCCGGGGCCTACGCCCAGCCGCAGGATCAGCAAGACCAACCGCAAGGGTCGCCGCAGGACCGGCCGCAGGCCGATCCGCAGCACCAGCAAGACCCACCCTCCAGACCCACCTACGTCCCGCAGGACGCCGATAGGCCTCCCTATTCCCACGACCGCCCACGGCAAAACGCACCCGAAGGCCGCTCCCAGTATGCCGAACCACAGGCCCCTGCACCGGCTCAGCCGCTCCCCAATACATTGACCATCCCGGCCGGAACCGTACTCGTCATCCGCACCAATGACTACCTCACCACCGACAAGAACCAGGTGGGCGACCAATTTACCGCCGTGCTGGACCAGCCGCTGGTCGTGAATGGCTGGGTCGTCGCTCGCCGCGGCCAAGTGCTCGCCGGCAAAGTAAAAGACGTTCGCAAAGCCGGCCGCATCAAGGGCACTTCTGAACTGGGCGTCGAGCTGACCGACATCACCATCGTCGACGGCCGCCAGCTTCCCATCCTCACCGAGCTTTGGAAAGGTTCTGGCGGAACTTCCCACGGCCAGGACGCCGCCACCATCGCCACCACCACGGGAGTTGGCGCATTAATCGGCGCTGCAGCCGATTGGGGCCGAGGCGCCGCCATCGGCGCAGGAGCCGGCGCGGCCGCCGGAATCGGCGCCGTCCTTCTCACCAGAGGCCGCCCCACGGTTCTCTATCCCGAGGAACAACTCAGCTTCCGCCTCGTCGATCCCGTCAAGGTTGACACCACGCAAAGCCAGCAGGCCTTTCTGCCCGTCACCCAGCAGGATATTGACGGCGGCGGAATGCACCACCGCGGCCCGCGCCCCGTGGCTACCGCGTACCCGGGTCCCTACGGCTATCCCTGCGGCTACTACGGTCCCTGCTACGGTTATCCCGGTTACGCTTATCCCGGTTACGTCGGATTCGGATTTTATGATGGCTGGGGCTGGGGCCGCGGCTACTACGGCCACCGCGGTTTTCGCCGCTAGGTCCGCCACCGCAGTTTTCGCCGCTAGGTCCGCCACCGCAGTTTTTGTCGCTAAGTCAGCGCAAAAGCCTCCTAGCCAAGCCGCGCCACACTTGCCCCGTACCCTAAGCCCGTAACTCAATCGCCCTATAGCCAAAGCCCACCAATTGTCATCCCGAGCGCAGCGAGGGATCTGCTTTTTCCGAACCGGCCGGAAAAGCGCAACTTGCTCTTTCGGCAGTCGCACCAGGAGACAACCATCAGTTCTTCCGCGACCATCGAGAGCGACCCCGGAAAACCGTCGCGCCTGCTGCGCTCTTGCGGGAATAAATCCCCTGCCCAATCGGACTCCGCCACAGGATGCTCTTCTCTTCCTTCAACTTTCAACTGTCGACTGTGAACCTCTTCGCACCCCAATCCGCCCTGCCAACTGCGTTCCCACGTGAATAGATCCCCCGCCCGATCGGTACCTTTCCAATAAGCGCTAAGTTTAAGCGTTGGCGGGTGCCGCGCCGATTCACCTCCAGCGCGGCGCCCTCCACGTAGCCGCAAAAGCATCCCGCGGAATCTGCCGCGCATCACAGTGCCCATCGGCTCGCTGCGTGAGTGCTGCTCCAATTTAAGCGCGAGTCGCTCGTCGGACCCGCCGTTAAGGTACTAGAGAGTCTTTCCATAACCTGTGATAGTCTTTACGCGTTCAACAGCGATTCGTTCCGGTCCAAGCCCCAGTCCGCGAGTAGCCATTTGTGCCTGTTGCCCCTCCCCTCAAATGGCCCCTCCCTCAGGCCGGTTGCGTCGCGTTGCTGTGGGATTCAAATCTTCGAACGTGGGCGGAATATGAAACTCCAATCTTCGGTCCTTCGCAATTCCCTCTTTGTTCTTACTTTGCTTCTCGCGTTCCCAGCGTTTCGCGCCGCCGCGCAATCCAAACCCGATGCCGCGCCGCCGGCACAAGCCAGTGCTGACGCTCAAGCAAGACAATCCAAGTCGCAGCCCGGACTGAAGCCGCTGTCTCGCGATGGCGAGAAACTGGAATCGCTCCAAGAAGGAGCCGACTTTCTTCAGCGCCGTCAAGATTGGTTTTTCAAGCCCCGCGCGTTTCCGATTGGCTTCATTCCGCAAGGCGCGCGCGAGCGGGCGCTTGAGCAGAAGAGGCAGATGTACCAGCGCGAAGGACGCTTTAACCTGCTGGCGGCGCCTGGCGATCTTGGTTTTGTAACACCCCCGACGGGACCAACTTCAAATTGGTTTTCGATTGGCCCGCAGGCCACCAGCACGCCATTCTTTGCGCCTTTTACTTCGGGGCGCGTAACCGCGCTAGCCGTTAATCCGCTCAACGCAAGTAATGTTTACCTCGGCGGAGCGGATGGCGGCCTATGGGTCACTACGGACGGCGGAGCAACCTGGTTCGCTCTCGCCCAAACCGAGAACCCGCCGAGCGCTGGGGTTCCCTCGATTGCCGTTGGCTCGCTTGCGGTTGACCCAACGACGTGTAGCGCAACTGTTTGCACGACTGTCTACGTGGGAACCGGCGAAGACAATTTCGGCGGCGAAAATATTTACGGCGAGGGCGTTCTCAAGTGCATTGTTGCCGCCGGTCCCCCACCGACAGCCACTTGCACTCAGGACAACTCATTCCATCTTTCGACAGGGGCGCCGCTTGATAACCTCCGCGGCGGACCAATGATCGGAGCCTTGGCGGTCAATCCCCATACCCCCAGTGTTCTTCTCGCTGGCGTTCGCGGGCGTAGCACAGCCATTCAATCGGGCATTTATTGTTCTGCAGACTCCGGAGTAACTTGGCAACCGGTATTCGGGATTTCAGGGATTGTTGGCACAGACGTTGCTTTCGCCAGCGACGGGACAGCCTTTGTTGCACTCGGCTTCCCGTTCGGAGATGCCGCCAATAATGGCATCTACAAGTCGAAGCTAGCGCTTACCTCGTGCACCACTGACGCGAGTGGCACGGCTCCCAGCTCAAGCCCCAACTGGACGAAACAGAGCCTCCCTGCGGGTACGCCCGCGGCAAGCCTCGGCCGCATCACACTAGCTATTTTCCCGAGCGCGGCAAGCACTGGCGCCAACGCCACAGTGTACGCGGCTATTGCCGACAGCACGACGACTTCCTCGAATCTGCTAGGGGTCATCAAGACAGCGAACGGAGGCACCACACCTTGGACGCAGTTGACCGGTGATCTTCGAATATCTTCCGGCAATGGTGGTGAGTGCAATGGGCAATGTTTCTATGACATGCCATTGGCCGTAAGCCCGGCCAGTCCCGGCGACGTGTTTTTCGGCGGCGCAGCGAGCAATGGCACGCTAATTCGTTCGCTCGATGGCGGAGCGACCTGGACCGAAATCTCACGCAACAATGTAAGCGGTGCCACCGACACGATCCACGTGGATATGCACGCCATCGCTTTTAGCGGCAATGGCAGCACAATGTACGTTGGCAATGACGGCGGCATTTGGAAGGCCGCCAACTCGACAGGAACTCCGGGCGCCGGATTCTGGACCAATCTGAACCAGAACCTGAGTATTACGCAATTCTATCCCGGTGTTTCTATTCATCCGTCGAACACCGGCTTCTCCATGGGTGGGACGCAGGACAACGATGTGCAAGTCTATCAGGGCTTCACTGGTCCTGCGCTGTTGTGGCAGACCGCCCAGATCGGATGCGATGGCGGCTTTACCGCGATTGATTTCAAGACTCCCAGCACGAGCTTCGGGGAATGCGAATACGTCCCCAACATTGGTTTCCCTTTCCCCGTAATTCTCACTACTTTTAACGGCGACGGCATTCTTGGCAACGGCTTCCTTGCCAATTCAGGGATCGATCCTGCGGACCGTGGCAGCTTCATTCCACCGCTCATTATCGACCCCAACACCCCGACCACGCTCTACTTTGGCACATGCAGCGTTTGGGCATCGACGGATGGCGCCAACAGCTGGAGCACTATCTCGCCGGACGTGACCACGCCAGCTCATCCTCCGGCTTGCCCTGTCCCAACGGTGCAAGGACAACCAGCCGGAACTCTGAGTACCATCGCCGTCGCCCCGGGAAACTCCAGTATCATCTACGTTGGCAGCGACGATGGCGACATCGAAGTCACTTCCAACGGCGGAACCTCATGGGCCACTATTGCGACGGCGACCTTACCAGCACGTTCCGTCACTCAGGTTGCCGTGGACCCCTCGACTGCCACCACTGCCTACGCCACCTTTTCGGGTTTCGGTACGTGCGCGACTTTCTGCTCACCTCCGACCGGCCACGTATTCAAGACTGTGAATGGTGCGGCGGGCGCGGCTACCACATGGGTGGACATAAGCGGCACGACAACGAAGCTCCCCGACATCCCCGTAAACGCCATCGTGATCGATCCCAATGATGTGGCTCACAATACCCTCTATGTCGGTACCGACATCGGCGGCTTCTTCACCACGGACGGGGGACTCAACTGGTCGCCTTTGGGTGCGGCTTCCTCTCTTCCCAATGCGCAAATCCTGAGCCTCACGCTGCATAACCCGTCGCGGACGCTCCGCGCCGCAACTCACGGGCGCGGTGTTTGGGACCTCGATTTAGGCGGTCAAGCTGTATTCGGGCTAACCTCAATTTCGCCGTTCTCCACAAACGCTCCAGGAACTGCCTTCACCCTGACCGTGAACGGAAACGGATTCGTCAGCGGAAGCACCCCAACCGTCAATTGGAATGGCACTCCCAAGACAACTACCTTTGCGTCCGCAACACAGTTGACGGCTTCGATTTTGGCAAGTGACGTTGCGTCTGGAGCTGCGAACCAGGTCACCGTTAGGCAAGGCGCGAGCACCAGCAACTCCCTCGTCTATACGGCTCTCAACCCTATTCCCGGAATCACCTCGATTTCACCCACAACCGCCGTTGCGGGGTCGAGCGGGCTGACTTTAACCGTGAATGGCAGCAACTTTCTGACCGGCGCCACGCTTGTGCTGTTTAATACCTTCCCGCTCCCTGCCAATGCTGTCACCGTCACAAGCCCGACCACCCTAACTGTCCAGGTTCCCGCCGCCAATCTGGCTACGGCACAGACTGTAAGCGTCGACACGTTCAACCCGCAGCCTGGTGGCGGGCCGGATCTCAACCCCACTCCGCCGACCTTGACCATCACGGCTGGTGCCGGCTCGTTCACAGTCGGCGGGGCCGCTACGACGGTGACTGCGGGTAGCAGCACCAATTCGACGATTACGGTGACGAGCACCAGTTTCGCCGGAACGGTGGCCATCACTTGTGCAACTACTTTCCCGGGGGTAACTTGCGCGGCTCTCGGCGTCCCAGTGACCAGTGGTGCAACTGCCACCGGGCAACTCGCGATCAGCGTAACTGGGCCATCATCAGCAACGACCGCCATGAATTTATCCGAACCGCGGAGCTTCCGCGCTGCCAATCTCCACCCCGCACCTGCAGGGAGAAACGCCTGGTGGACGCTGAGCGGTGGCACGGGCTTTGCGGCCATCTTCCTGCTCTTGCTCCCTGGGCGGAAGCGCTATCGCGCCGCGCTGGGGTTGGGCCTCGTTTGCGTGTTGAGCTTCACCGTCGGCTGCGGCGGAGGCTCCAGTGGCGGTAGCGGCATGACGGCGACCGTCACACATCTCACGGTTTCCACCACCAAGGTGGCGGCAACCGGCACCCTTACAATTAGCGCAACCGTCACGGGCGGGACACCAGCCGGAAACGTGCAGTTCTTCGCTGATGGCGCTGCGGCGGGAAACCCGTTTCCGGTGAGCGGCGGAACAACTGGCAATATTATGGTGACCGCGGCCAACGTACCGCCATTGTTTCAATTAATTGGCACGCACTCACTGAGCGCTCATTATCCGGGCGACTCGACCACGCTGGCGTCAACATCGGGAACCTTAAACGTCACCGTTACCGGCACGGCCAACTTGCCGATTACGGGAACATCCGGCTCCACGACCGCCAGCGGCAACGTGAGTCTGACGATCCAGTAGCTAACAAGCCCGAG
>WNFH01002317.1_pt1 | contig 14110 bp, 22 predicted proteins | sample 5400411 | NCBI WGS metagenome assembly WNFH01 (sample SAMN13153347, study PRJNA577476) | soil metagenome | isolation source: 200 cm saprolite under Douglas fir tree site 2 hole 3 | place: USA:California | collected 2015-04-18
ATCTGTTCATTCACCGACGCGCAAATCGAGAATGGAAAACCGTTGTAGCCTTTGAAAGTCGGATATGCGCCGGCGTCGCGGATCATCTTGTCAGCGGCAGCATCGACCTTAAGCGTGGTGATGCCAGGTCCGACCATCTGGCGGAGTGCCTGCAACACCTGGCCCACCAGCCGCCCCGAAGCGCGCATCTTTTCGATCTCTTTCTGTGACTTTCCAATGATCATTGGCGGAGAGCAGATTTCAGTCGGTGTTCACGATCCGTTCAAGGTCGGCATAGATCTCTTCCGGCGATCGCGCTCCAGCAACGCGATGCAAACGTCCGGTGCGCTGATAGTAATCGAGTAGGGGCGCAGTCTCCCGATCATAAGTTTCCAATCTCACTCGGACTCTTTCCGGCGTGTCATCGGCGCGATGATCCAGTTGCGCTTCGGGGTGATGGTCGCACTTGCCGTCTACTTTCGGAGGCCTAAAATAGATATTGTAAATCTCTTTACAAATTGGACAGATACGACGCCCCGTCATCCGCTTTTCCAGAAGCTCCAGAGGAACGTCCAGAAGAATCGCTTTCAACTTTCTATTTTGCCGTGCGGCCAGCTCCTCGAGCATTTCGGCCTGGGCCGCGGTCCGAGGAAATCCGTCGAGTATGTACCCATCACGATCAGCATCTTTCGCTGTTCGACCTTCGACGACTCGAATTACCAGTTCATCGGGAATCAACCGTCCTGATTGCTGAATTGCGCGCACCTCTTCGGCGAGCGGGGTGTGCGACTCGGCCAGTTCGCGAAACATGTCGCCGGTGGAAATCTGCGGCAAATGCTGGCGCTCTTGCAGCAAGCGCGCCTGCGTGCCCTTGCCGGCACCCGGCGCGCCCATCAAGACGATGATCTTGGACATTGGTATTTGGTTTAGAACCTGGATTTTAGATGTGCGCTTTGATCGCGAGTCTCTGAGACGGGGACTTCAAACCTTTCCAAAAACCAAATCGCGAATTGGCGATCAAAAATCCAGGAACGACTATGCTCTGCGCCCGCGCAGTCTTCCACCACTGCCCAGAAATCCTTCATAGTTCCGCATGACGAGTTGGGCTTCGATTTGTGAAACCGTGTCCATGGCTACGCCGACGAGAATCAGCAGCGACGTGCCGCCAAAGTAGAATTGATAGCCCATGCCAGTCGGAATCCACTGCAGGCCCGGCGTGGTGCTCACGAACGAATCGAGCCACGTGCCGATTAGCGGCAGTCGCGCCACTTTATATCCGCTCAACATGAACTGGGGAAAGAAAGCTACCATGGCGAGATAAATCGCGCCCACTGTCGTCAGTCGAGTCAGAATCGTGTTCAGGTATTCCGCCGTCGCGCGGCCCGGCCGGATTCCGGGCATGAATCCGCCGTGCTTGCGCAGGTTGTCGGCCACCTCTTCAACGTTGAATACAATCGACACATAGAAGAATGTGAAGAAGATGATCAGCGACAGAAAGACAAGTTCATAATAGGGATCGCCGGCGTGAAACACCTGGAAGAAGGCAAAGATCTTCCCATACCAATTGACTGGATTCTTCGGCGGAAAAGCCGAGAACAAACTCTGCGGCATCGACAGCACCGACGATGCGAAGATGACGGGAATCACGCCGCCCATGTTCAGTTTCAGCGGCATCGTCGTCTGTTGCCCGCCCACCAACTGGCGGCCGACGTGTCGCTTGGCATAGCTCACCGGGATCTTGCGCCGCGCTGCCTCCACGAAAACGATAAAGGCGATAATTGCCACCAGCGCCAGAACCAGCGCGAAGACGCCAATGATTTCCAACGTGTCGCCGCCGCTCATGCGGCCCATCACCTGCTGCACGCCGCGCGGGAGGCCGATCACAATGCCGGCAAAGATCAGCAAAGAGATTCCATTTCCAACTCCGCGCTCGGTAATCTGCTCGCCCAGCCACATCACGAAAATCGTGCCGGTAGTCAGCGTCAGCACAGTAGTCAGGAAAAAGCCCAACGCGCCCGGTTCGCCAAAGTTCGGTCCGACCTGGTTCACTTGCAACCAGTGCGCGACGAACGAGGTTTGCAGTCCAGCCAGCAGCACGGTGAGATATCGCGTCCACTGATTGATTTTCTGCCGCCCCATCTCGCCTTCTTCCTGCAGCTTCTTCAGCTGCGGCGAAACCACGGTCATCAACTGCAGAATGATTGAAGAGGTGATGTAAGGCGTGACGCCCAACGCAAAGATCGAGATCACTCGGAAATTACCGCCCGAGAATAGATCGAGCACGCCCAGGAGAGTGCCACTGACATTGCCCCAGACCTGCTTCAGTCTTTCCTGGTTGATTCCCGGCGCGGAGACGTGCGCCCCCAGGCGATAGATCGCCAGGATGCCCAGAGTGAAAAGAATGCGCCGGCGCAGGTCCGGCACATTGAACATGTTGCGAACGGCTGCTAGAAACTTTTCCATAAAGGTTTGACGCCCTCTCCCTCTGGGAGAGGGGAAAAATCAACCGCCGATGACAGTTGCGGCGCCGCCGGCTTTCTCGATTTTCTCGCGCGCGCTCTTGGTGAAACGGTGCGCGGAAACCTTGAGCGCCTTCTTGATCTCGCCGTTTCCCAGCACAACGATGTCATGCTTTGCCTTCTTGATGATCCCGCGAGCGTGCAGGAGGGCCGGGGTGATCTCGTCGTTCGCAGTAAAATGTTTTTCCAGCGCTTCCAGGCTCACCTCGGTCCAGCGCTTTTTGAAAATATTGGTGAAGCCACGCTTGGGCAGGCGCCGGTGCAAGGGCATCTGGCCGCCTTCGAAACCGATCTTCGAAGAATAACCGGAACGCGACTTCTGGCCCTTTTCACCACGGCCGGCAGTCTTTCCCAATCCCGAGCCGGGGCCACGACCGACGCGTTTCTTCTTGTGCGTCGAACCTTTTGCGGGATGGAGATTGTTAAGAGATAAAGCCATATTCATCACCCGATGATTCGCAAGAGATGCGGCACTTTCTCAACCGCGCCGCGCATCGACGGCGTGTCCGGCCGCTCAACGATTTGATTCAGTTTCCGCAGGCCCAGACAGCGAACGACGCGTTTCTGCGTCTCGGGAAAGGCGATCCCGCTCCGGTAATACTGGATCCGAATCTTAGCCGGCGCGGCTTTCTTCTCAGTCTTTTTCTTCGTAGCCATATGCTTTGTCGCTTTACAGGTCTTCTACCTGTTTGCCGCGCAGGCGCGCCACTTCAAACGGATCTTTCATCTTGAGCAGTCCGTCGAAGGTAGCGCGCACGACGTTGTGCGGATTGGTTGAGCCCAGAACTTTCGTGCGCACATCGCGAACGCCGGCCGCCCGCATTACCGCGCGCACCGCGCCGCCTGCGATTACGCCGGTTCCCTGCGAGGCCGGCTTCATCAGGACTCGGCCGGCTCCAAACTTGCCGATCAACTGATGCGGTAAAGTGTTCTCGATCAGCGGCACGCGGATCAGGTTCTTCTTGGCAGCCTCGACCGCCTTCTTGATCGCCAAAGGCACTTCGCGCGCCTTACCGGTGCCAAAACCGACGTGTCCGGCTTCGTCACCTACAATGACCAGCGCCGCGAACGAAAGATTTTTTCCGCCCTTGACGACTTTGGTCACGCGATTGATCGAGATGACCTGGTCTTTCAGATCGAGGCCCTGAGCCAATATTCGTTGCTTGGGTTGTCTCATTTAGTCTTCTTTGGCTTCTTTAGCCTCTGCTTTAACTTCACTACCTGCTTCCGCCTTCGCCTCGCCGGCACTCTCGCCCTTGCTGCTCTTGCCCTTCCTGGCTTTGGCGCTCTTTTCTTTCGCGCTCGCCGCCTGCGCACTTGCTTCGTCGGCGCTGGCCTTTTCAGCGGCAGCTTTTTCTGCCGCCTCTGCTTCCGCCGCGATGGTTTCGTCTTTATTCAGCCCGGCCGCGCGCGCTGCATCGGTCAACGCCCGGACCCGGCCGTGATACAAATAGCCGCCGCGATCGAACACTACTCGATCGATGCCGGCCGACAGCGCGCGTTCCGCGATGGCCTGACCCACGCGTTTGGCAGCCGCGACATTACCGCCGCTCGATCCGCGCAAATCTTTTTCAGTGGTCGACGCAGACGCCAGGGTCTGCGATTTTTCGTCGTCGATTACCTGCGCATAAATATGGTTCAAGCTGCGATAGACAGCCAGGCGCGGCCGCTCAGTACTACCGCGGACCTTGCGCCGGATGCGTCTGTGAACCGCGCTTCTGACCTCTGCTCTTTTTCTGTTCGCCATCTCAATTCATTGCCGATTGCCAACTTCCAATTGCCGATTCGACCATGCCAAAACGCCAATCGGAAATCGGCAATTAAAAATCGGAGCTGTCACTTCCCGGTCTTGCCCGGTTTCAACTTAATCGGCACGTCGGCATAACGCACGCCTTTGCCCTTGTATGCATCAGGCTTGCGCAGCTTATGCATCTCAGCGCAGACCTGTCCGAGTTTCTGTTTGTCGATTCCCGAGATCGTCAGCGTCGTTTGATACTGCTGAATGCTTCCCTTCGTCGTCAGCCGCTCAGCTTTTGCTTCAATGCCTTCAGGCAAAGGAAATTCAATCGGATGCGAATAGCCGAGCGCGAAGACGACCTTGCGGCCCTGCACATCCGCTTTGTAACCAACCCCGACGACGTCCATCTGTTTCGAGAAGCCCTGCACCACACCCAGGATCGCGTTGTTCGCCAAAGCGCGAGCCAGACCGTGCAGCGCGGTTTGCTCATCCGAAGCGCGCTCAGCGATCAGCTCGTCGCCTTCGAGCTTGAAAGTAACGCCTTCCGGGATCGGCGTTTTGAGCACGCCTTTCGTGCCCTTCACTTCCAGCTCGCGACCTTTGATCGCGACCGTCACCCCTTTGGGAATCGTAATCGATTTCCTACCAATGCGAGACATTTGATTTTCGATTTCTGATTTCTGATTTTTGATTTAGCGATTCCAATTCCGACCAAACCGGCAGAATCACAAATCACAAATCTAAAATCTAAAATTTCAATAGACTTCCGCCAGCAACTCTCCGCCGACGTTCTCTTTCCTCGCGGTCTTGCCGCTCATCAGGCCGCGCGAGGTCGAAACGATATTGATGCCATAGCCGCCCAGCACGCGCGGAATCTGATGCGAACCAACATACACGCGCCGTCCGGGTCGCGACACCCGCGCCAGATGCGTAATCGAAGAGGTGCCGCGCGCGTCATAGCGCAGGAATATGCGCACTACTCTCTTCGGGCCCTCGCCTTTGACGACGAAGTTATTGATATAGCCTTCCTCTTTGAGGATGCGCGCGATCTCCAGCTTCAGTTTCGAAGTTGGGATATCAACCCGCGAATGTTTGGCGGCCACTGCATTTCGAATTCGCGCCACCATGTCGGCAATAGGATCAGTCATGCTTTACTCCGTAAAGCGATTTTAGATTTTTGATTGCCGATTTGCGATTGAACCGAAAGCCCGCGAAAAGCATTTCAAATCGCAAATCTAAAATCTAAAATCGCGAATTCCCTCTACCAGCTCGATTTCACCACGCCGGGAATCTGTCCCTGCAACGCCAGCTCACGAAAGCAAATGCGACACAAATGAAACTTGCGGAGATAGGCTCGCGGCCGGCCACATCGCTTGCAGCGCGTGTACGCGCGTGACGAAAATTTTTGCTTGCGATTCGACTTCGCTATTAAAGATTTCTTTGCCATATCACTGCCTAAACGGCATTCCCAAACCCTTCAAAAGCGCTCGCGCCTGCTCGTCGTCGCGCGCCGTGGTAACTATCGAGATATTCATTCCCCGCTGCTTATCGACTTTGTTGAAATCAATTTCCGGAAAGATCAGCTGCTCTTTAATTCCGATCGTGTAGTTGCCGCGGCCGTCAAAGGCCTTCGGCGAGACGCCCCGAAAGTCTCTGACCCGCGGCAACGCTACTGAGACCAGCCGATCAAAAAATTCGTACATGCGCTCGCCCCGGAGGGTAACGACCACGCCAATCGGCATCCCCTGACGAAGTTTGAAGCTGGCGATGGATTTCTTCGCCTTCGTGATCACGGGCTTCTGTCCCACGATCGCCTTCAACTCCTCGACCGCCGTATCCAAAACCTTGGCGTTGGCAATGGCCTCGCCCATGCCCATGTTGACGATAATCTTATCGAGCCGCGGTATCGCCATCGGGTTCTTAATCCCGAACTCCTTGGCGACCGCCGGGGCGATCTCTTTCTGGTAACGTTCCTTCAGTCTCGCCATGATCTGTTTACTTTTCCAATGAATGTCCGCTGCTCGCAGCTATGCGAATCTTGGTTCCGTCGCCCTCGATCTGGTATCGCACTCGCGAAGGCTTGCCCGATTGCGGATCGATAATTTGCACGTTCGAAATATTAATCCAGGCTTCTTTATCGATAATCCCGCCGCCGCGATTTCCCGCCGGCTTCTGGTGTCGCTTGATCATTCCCGCGCCTTCGACCTTCACCTTACCGTTAGTCGGCGCCACCGCCAGAACGCGTCCGCGCTTCCCTTTGTCGCGCCCGGCGATCACGACAACTTGATCGTTCTTTCTGATCTTTGCGCGCTTCTTTGCTTTCACGATCAAATAACCTCCGGCGCCAGCGACACAATCTTCATAAAGTTTTTGTCGCGCAGCTCGCGCGCCACGGGTCCGAACACGCGCGTGCCGATCGGCGTGCCGTCTTCCTTGATCAGCACCGCGGCATTCTGATCAAAGCGAATGTAGGTGCCGTCTTTGCGGCGCACTTCCTTGCAGGTGCGCACGATCACGGCGTCCTGCACCGTTCCCTTCTTAATCGTGCCGTCGGGTGACGCCTCTTTGACGGTGACCTTGATGCGGTCGCCGAGACTGGCGATCTTTCCGGTCGAGCCGCCGATGCCCATAATCATCTCGACCCGCCGCGCTCCCGAATTGTCAGCGACCTCCAGAGAGGTCTGCATTTGAATCATGATTGAAACCTATTACGAATTTCGAATTGCGGATTTGAACGCATTGCCGTGAAATTCGAAATCCGCATTTCGCAATCCGAAATTCATTTCGCTGCCTTCTGCAAAATCTCAACCACGCGCCAGCGCTTCTGCGCCGATAGCGGTCGCGTTTCCACGATGCGCACGCGGTCGCCGACACCCGAACCCAGCTCATCATGCGCATGGAATTTCGTCGTGCGGCGAACGTAGCGCCGGTACCGGCGATGCAGCACCAGGCGATCGACCCGCACGACGACGGTCTTTTGCATCTTGTCCGACGATACGATTCCAACCTTCTGCACGCGGTTACCGCGGCGTGTCGACGACACCGCAACAGGTGCGGCAGTCTCACCGGCTGGCGCCTCAGCCGCCGGCTCCGCGGCCACCATGGCCGGCTCCGAAACGATGCCCTCGCCCGCAGGAGCACTCGGACTCTCAGCGGCGGGCGGCGCTTCAGACGTGACCGCAGCCTCCGCACTCGGCGGCGGTGAAATCTCTTCTTCCTTCTTTTTCCTTCTAAACATTTTTAGCCAATCTCGTCAGTTCAGTTCATTGTCCCGGCTGGACCTCTCTTTGACGCACGATGGTGCGAATACGAGCCAGCGACTTCTTCTCCTCGCGCATCTTCTTGATCGCGTCGACTTCGCCCAGCGCCAGCTTGAAGTTGAGTCGAAACAGAGACTCTTTCAAACGCGCCGCCTCAGCGTACAAATCGTCATCGGTCAAACCACGCAACTTGTCGATTTCTTCGCGTCTTTTCATAAGCTCACTTCACTCGCCGTTTCAGATGACGCCGCCCTCTTGCTCAGCGCGGGTGACGAACTTCGTCTGAATCGGAAGTTTCTGCGCCGCCAGTTTCATGGCCGCGCGGGCCGTCTTCTCATCGACGCCTTCAATCTCGTAAAGAATGCGCCCGGGTTTGACCACCGCGACCCAGTATTCGGGCGCGCCTTTACCTTTACCCATGCGCGTCTCCGCCGGTTTCTTGGTTACCGGCTTGTCGGGAAACATTCGAATCCAGATCTTCCCGCCGCGTTTGATGTGCCGGGTCATCGCAATGCGCGCCGCTTCGATCTGGCGATCGGTGATCCAGGCCGGCTCCAGGGTCTTCAGACCGTACTCACCAAAGCTGATCATGCTGCCGCGATTCGCCACCCCGCGCATGCGGCCGCGCATCTGCTTGCGATGCTTAACTTTTTTCGGCATCAACATGACGATTCTTTCCTACGTTCAGAGTTCAAGCTTCAGCTTGTCTCCTCAAAAGAGCAACCTAAAGGTTGAACTCTAAACCTATCTCTCCGGTCTTTCTCGGCGGGCGCGCGCCGGTCGCTGCCGGCCCTCGCGCTGTCCCGGCCCGCGGGTATCGTTAATCGGATCAGTGCCGGTGCCGCGCGCCATCGCCGCCTTGGCATCCAGAATCTGGCCACGATAAATCCAGCACTTAACGCCAATCACGCCGAAAGTTGTGTGCGCTTCCGCCAAACCGTAATCCACGTCCGAGCGCAGAGTGTGCAGAGGAAGCTGTCCCTGCAGGTGCCATTCACTGCGCGCGATCTCGGCGCCGTTCAGCCGCCCGCTGACTTTCACCTTGATTCCCTGAGCGCCAAACCGCAGCGATTCTTCGACCGCTTTGCGCATGGCGCGGCGAAAGGCAATTCGCTTTTCAAGCTGGGCCGCAATCTTTTCCGCTTGCAACTGGGCATTCAGTTCCGGCTTGTGAATCTCCTGAATCGAAACCAGAACTTCGCGTCCGGTGCGCGAAGAAATATCGCCCTTCAGCTTATCGATCTCAGATCCTTTGCGTCCGATGATGATTCCCGGCCGCGACGTGTAGATGATGATCTTCAGACGATTCGCCGCGCGCTCAACGTCCACGTGCGAGACACCCGCGCCGGTAAAGCGCCGCTTCAGCTCCGCCTTGAGTTTCAGATCCTCGATCAGAAAGTCGCCGAACTGCTTCTTCGCAAACCAGTGCGAATGCCAGTCTTTGTTGTAGCCGAGGCGAAAACCGTATGGATGAACTTTTTGGCCCACTTAATTCTCCGTTTTCAGATTCAAGTCTTCGGTTTCAGATTTCAAATTTGAGATCTGAAATTTGAAATTGATTAGTCCTCGCTCTTCTTTCGTCGCAGTGCCTTACCCAATTTTGAGGCAACTTTACCCGGCTTCTTTGCGCCCTTTGACGCCGCAGCCTTCGCCGGCTTGCCGCCGATTTCACTTGGCGCTGCTGTTTCGGTCTTTCCCGCGACCCGCTTGGCGCGCGGCGCGGCCGCGGCGCCGCCTCGCTTCGCTCGCCGGCTCAACGCCGGTTGTGACTTGCCTTCGGACTCTGTCTTCTCGCCTGGCTTCTCGCTTGAAAGCAGGATCGTGACGTGACAAAAGTGCCGCTGTTGGCGAAATGCGCGACCCTGCGGAGCTGGCCGGATCCGGCGCCGGTTTTTCGTCGGGCCGCGATCGACAAACGCCGCCTTCAACCAAAGCTCGTCCGGATCGACCGCGATGTTCGCTTTCTCGGCAGCTTCGTTGGCGTTGGCAATCGCTGACTGCATGCACTTCTCGATGCCGGCGGCCGCTCGCTTGTTCGCAAAACGTAAAATGGCCAGCGCCTGATTGACGTTCTTGCCGCGGATCATATCAATAACCAGTCGCGCCTTTTGCGACGACCCGCGCAGATACTTTGCACTTGCTCTTGCTTCCATAAACTACTCTTAAGCCGCGGGCGCTGGCGGGGCCGCCGGCGCTGGAGCTCCTGACTTGCCAGCCACCGTTGCAGTCTTTTCCGCCTTCTCAGATTTCGTTCCCGAATGGCCCTTGAAGGTTCGCGTCGGTGAAAACTCGCCCAGCTTGTGCCCGACCATATTCTCCGTGACATAAATCGGAATGTGACGTTTGCCGTTATGGACGCCAAACGTGAGTCCAACCATTTCCGGCGTAATGGTCGAGCGCCGCGACCAGGTGCGAATCACCTGCGGTCTTTGCGAGCCCGCGCGGATCCGCTCGACGACTTTCCGGATGCCTTTATCGACCCAGGCGCCTTTTTTTAATGAACGTGGCATAGGCTTTCCATTTCGAATTTCGAAATTCGAATTTCGAAATTACTTGACTCTCCGATCCCTCACAATCATCTTCTTCGTGCGTTTGTTCCGGCGCGTTTTGTAACCGCGGGTCGGCTGGCCCCAGGGCGTTACCGGATTGCGGCCGCCGGAGGTCTTGCCTTCACCACCGCCGTGCGGATGGTCCACCGGATTCATCGCGACGCCGCGGACGTGCGGCCTGATTCCCTTCCAACGCGATCGCCCGGCTTTGCCCAACGAGACATTCTCATGCTCGACGTTGCCTACCTGGCCCACAGTCGCGCGGCACTCAACCGGCACGCGCCGCACTTCGCCGGAGGGCATGCGCAACTGTGCGAATTGGCCTTCCTTGGCCAGGAGCTGCGCGAACGATCCGGCCGCGCGCGCCATCTGTCCGCCTTTACCGGGGCGCAGTTCGATGTTGTGAATCTGCGTGCCCAGCGGAATGCTGCGAATCGGCAAAGCGTTCCCGGGAAGAATGTCTGCTTCCTCGCCACTCGCGATCATTTTCCCCACTTCCAGTCCGGCTGGAGCGATGATGTAACGCTTTTCTCCATCCAGATAAGTCAGCAGAGCAATGTTCGACGAGCGATTCGGATCGTATTCGATCTGAGTCACCCGCGCCGGCACCCCGTCCTTGTTGCGCTTGAAATCGATGACGCGATAGAAACGTTTGTGGCCGCCGCCACGCCGCCGCACCGTAATGCGGCCATCATTGTTGCGTCCCGAGATGCGCGTTTTGGGCTCCAGCAGAGACTTCTCAGGCGCAGCTCCAGGCGTCAATTCGTCGCGCGTGAGATACGTCTGATAGCGCCGCGCCGGCGATGTCGGTGTTAGTTTCTTGATGCCCATTGCTTCATTTCCGATTTCCGATTTGCGATTGCCGATTTAAGAAGGCCGCGTCAATGGCAGCCAATCAAAAATCGGAAATTGGCAATCGGCAATGCTTAGAGCGCTTCCCCGTAATCGACGGGTTTCTCACCATGCTTCAGCGTCACGTACGCTTTCTTCCAGGAAGGCTTGCGGCCTTCGTGACGGCCGCGGCGCGCCATCTTGCCGAGAAAATTCGCCGTGCGCACTTCGTCAACCTTGACTTGAAAGATCGCTTCGACCGCCTGTTTGATCTCAGGCTTGGTCGCCCGCCGCTCGACGCGAAAGGTCAGCAACTGACGCTGGTCCTGCGTCTCTTCTTTCGCCACCAGCGCCTTCTCGGTGATCACTGGCGACTTGATTGCGTCCCAAACGGTTCGCATCGTTTACGCTGACACTCCTCTTCTTCCGGCCGCCGGGCGCGGCTTGGTTGGGCCGCCTAGAACCTCGCGCGAACCGTACTGCTCTTCGTCATCTTTAGCTCGCGGACGCAAGATGTCCGTTAACTCTTCCACCGACCTCGGCGTCAGCACCAGCTTCTGGTGATAGACCAGGTCATAGATGTTCACGCCGTAGCTGTTGACCACTTTCGCGGTCTGGACATTGCGCGAAGCCAGCATCAGATTAGTGTTCTTCAGCGAGTCGACGATCAAAGTCTTGCCGCTTAGATTCAAACCGCCGAGCGTGTTAAGAAAGTCTTTCGTCTTCGGCTGCTCGAGCTTCCACTCGTCAACGACCACCAGGTTGCCTTCGCGCAACCGCTCGGAAATCGCCGCACACATCGCGCGCTTTCTCATCTTCTTCGGTAAGTTATAAGACCAGTCGCGCGGCTGCGGTCCGTGCACATTGCCGCCGCCTTTCCAGAGCGGCGATCGCAAACTGGCGATGCGCGCACGACCGGTGCCTTTCTGCTTCCAAAGCTTCCGTCCGGCGCCAGAGACATCCCCGCGGGTCTTCGTCGCCGACGTGCCCGCGCGGCGATTAGCCATAAAGCTGCGCACGGCCTCATGAATCAGTGGCTCGTTTATTTCGACGCCAAACACTGCGTCCGGCAACTCGATCTCGCCAACTTCCTTGCTGGTCAAGTTTAGAATTTTGACTGTTGGCATAACGGAACCTCCGTTTTAGACTTATCCCTTGCGCTGCCGCGCCGCTTTCTTCACTACTACGACGCTACCGTTTGGACCGGGCACGGCGCCGCGAATCATCAGTAGATTATTCTCGGCATCAACTCGGGCGACGGTCAGCCTCTTGATCGTCACGCGGACGTCGCCCATGTGACCCGACGAGCGCATTCCTTTGACCACCCGCGACGGATACGCCGACGCTCCGATCGAGCCGGGAGCCCGTACGTTCATCGAGCCGTGCGATTCGGGGCCACGATTGAAATTGTGACGTTTGATGGTGCCCGCGAACCCGCGGCCTTTGGACTTGCCTACCACCTCAACTATGTCGCCATCGGCAAACTGATCGACCAGAACCTTGTCGCCTACGTTTGTGCTGTCGTCCGACGCCGGCAAGCGAAACTCTTTCAGCACGCGCGTCGGTGGAATCCCGGCGCCGGTCTTTTCGAAGTGCCCGCGCATCGGTTTGGTAACGTTCTTCAATTTGATGGGCTTGTCTTCAACCAATCCAATCTGCACGGCATCGTAGCCGTCGGCGCCGCCCGCAGACTTTTTCTGAACGACCACGCACGGACCGGCCTTGATCACAGTTACCGGAGTAACCGTGCCGTCCGGCGCGAACAATTGCGTCATGCCGACTTTCTTGCCGATGATTCCGTTAATCATTGCCAATTCCAGAGTTCAGAGTTCAACCTTCAGGTTGTTGCTGTTGAAGCAAGCTAAAGCTTGAACTCTAAACCCTTCATTGTTTTCCGAAAGCCTTGATCTCGACATCCACGCCTGCGGGCAGGTCGAGCTTCATCAACGCGTCCACCGTCTGCGGCGTCGGATCCAGAATGTCCATCAGACGCTTATGCGTTCTGATCTCGAACTGCTCGCGCGACTTCTTATCCACATGCGGCGAACGCAAAACCGTCCACTTGTTCTTTACGGTCGGCAGGGGAATCGGCCCGGCCACGCGCGCCCCGGTCCGCTTCGCCGTCTCAACGATCTCTGTCGTTGATTGATCGAGCACCCGGTGATCGTAGGCCTTCAGCCTGATTCTGATTTTTTCGTTCAGCATTCTGCTTTCGCTTTCTGCTTTCTGCCTACTCGACTACTTCCGAAACCGTGCCGGCGCCGACGGTGCGGCCGCCTTCGCGAATGGCGAAGCGCAGGCCTTTCTCCATCGCAATCGGCGCGATCAGCTCGATATTCATTTCCACGTTGTCGCCCGGCATCACCATCTCCACTCCCGTCGGCAGACGTCCGCCTTCTTCCTTCGTCAGCACATAGGCTTCAGCCTTGAACTTCGTGTGCGGCGTAATCGAGCCGGGCTTGGCAATCACCTGTCCCCGCTCGATGTCCTTGCGTTCAACTCCTCTGAGCAACAAACCGACGTTGTCGCCCGCCGTCCCTTCATCCAGCAGCTTCTTGAACATCTCCACCCCAGTAACCACCGTGGTTCTGGTTGGTTTGATGCCCACTACTTCCACACTCTCGTTGACCTTCACTTTGCCGCGCTCGACTCGGCCCGTGGCCACCGTCCCCCGTCCCTGAATCGTGAAGATGTCTTCCACCGGCATCAAAAACGGCTTCTCAACGTCCCGCGCCGGTGTCGGTATGTAAGTGTCCACCGCTTCCATCAACTCCAGGACCTGCTTCTCGGCTGCCTCGTCGCCTTCCAGAGCCTTCAAGGCCGAACACTTAATCACTGGAATTTCATCGCCCGGAAATTCATACGCGCTCAACAACTCTCTGACTTCCAGCTCCACCAGTTCCAGCAACTCCGCATCGTCGACCGCATCCACTTTATTCAGACACACCACCATGGCCGGCACCCCTACCTGACGCGCCAGCAGAATGTGTTCGCGCGTCTGCGGCATCGGACCGTCGGTGGCCGCCACCACCAGGATCGCCCCGTCCATCTGGGCCGCCCCGGTGATCATGTTCTTGACATAATCCGCGTGTCCGGGACAGTCGACGTGCGCATAGTGCCGGTTCTTCGTCTCGTACTCGACGTGCGCCGTGGCGATCGTGATCCCCCGCGCTTTCTCTTCCGGCGCCTTATCGATCTGATCGAAAGCCACAAAATGCACCTTCGGGTTCGTCT
>WNFH01002940.1_pt1 | contig 14105 bp, 18 predicted proteins | sample 5400411 | NCBI WGS metagenome assembly WNFH01 (sample SAMN13153347, study PRJNA577476) | soil metagenome | isolation source: 200 cm saprolite under Douglas fir tree site 2 hole 3 | place: USA:California | collected 2015-04-18
ATATTCCCGTCTTATCTAAGCATAAGCAAGTTTTTGAAAATTAGTTTTTGAAAAAAGCACCCGGCGGCATAGTTGCCGGGTGCTTTTGTTTTGCGGTCATCAAACATGCGTATGGTTGTCGCTGCCAAGTATTGGTTTATCCTGTTTCTGTTCGCCGCACCGGCCTGCAAGGCGGCCACACCCGGTTACCTCGACGAACTCATCGCGGACGCGCGCGCAAAACAACTTGCGCAACGCATCGAATGGCATAATCTTCTCCACTATAAACCTTATCCGTTCCTGCCCGGCCTGCGCAGCCTCGCCGACGATCCCGCTTTCTTCACGGCAAAAGACGGGAAAACCGATCCGTACGCGGAGCTCGACGCCACCCTTGCGAGCTTTTTTTCGACCGCTGACGACACCGCGGACCATCAGCACCCGCAATGCGCCTTCATCGCGCGCTACCACTGGCTCAAACAGGAGCTGCATTTCGACGCCAAGCGCCTGCCGGAGCAGGCCTGCCCGCGCTTTCGTCAATGGCGCACGGTGCTAGCCCCGCACGGACTTACCCTCGTGTTCCCGGCGGCCTATCTGAATAATCCCGCCTCCATGTACGGGCACACGCTGTTGCGCGTCGACGGCGTCGGCCAGGATGAGCAGACGCGCTTGTTGGCGTATTCCATCAGTTACGCCGCCTTTACCGACGAGTCGAATGGTTTCCTTTTTGCCGTGAAGGGATTGATGGGGGGATATCCCGGGCTCTATTCGATCACGCCGTACTACCTCAAGGTGCGCGAGTACAGCGATATCGAAAACCGCGACGTGTGGGAGTACGGCTTGAATTTATCGCCGGAAGAAGTCGACCGGCTGTTGATGCACCTGTGGGAGTTGCGCACCATCCGCTTCGATTATTATTTCTTCGATGAAAACTGCTCTTACCACTTGCTGGCCCTGCTTGAAGTCGCGCGCTCTTCACTGCGGCTCACGGACCAGTTCCGCTGGTGGGCGATTCCCTCCGATACGGTGCGTGCGATTGTGGCCGAGCCCGGCCTGGTCACGTCCGTGGTGTATCGCCCGTCGCGCGCGACCGCGATCGTTTACCACTCGCGCGGCATGCCGGCGGCGCAGCAGCAGCTTGCGCGCGAGCTTGCGTCAGATCGCGCCACCACCGGCGATGCGCGGCTCAACCGGCTGTCCGCCGCCGAAAAAGCGGCGGTGCTGGAGCTAAGCTACGAGTTTCTCGCCTATAAACAAGACTCGGAGAATACCGCCGAAACCGAGCGCGGCCACCGGCTTTTGCTCGCCCGCAGCGAGGTCGACGCGCCGGTGGCCGCGCCGCGCATCCCGGTACCGGCGGTGCGGCCCGATCGGGGACACGACACCTCGCGCGTGGCGCTCGGCTATGGACGCCAGGCCGGGCAAAACTTTGTCGAGCTTCGCGTACGGCCGACCTATCACGATTTGCTCGACGACCAGGGCGGTTATACCGCGGGCGCGCAGATCCAGTTTTTCGACCTGCGGCTGCGCCAATACCAAGACGCGGCCGGCAAATTGGAATCGTTCATTCCGCTTGACATCGTGTCATTGGCGCCGCGTAATAACTACTTCAAGTCGATCTCCTGGAAAGTCAACGTGGGCTGGAGCCGTCAAATCTTTCCCAATGGCGATAGATCGCTGGTCTTGCGCCTCAACGGCGGCGCCGGGCTGGCCTTCGACTTGGATGCACGCCAAAACGGAAAACAGGTTTTGTATTCATTTGTCGAGGGCACAACCGACGTCGACCACAAGTTCGACCAAGGCTATGCCGCGGGTCTGGGCGTCACCGCCGGCATTCTGGCGGAGGTACTGCCGTCATGGCGCGTGGATTTTTATGCCAAGGGCACGCGCTTCGGCGTAGGCGACGAGCACAGCGCGGGCGAAGTCGGCTTGCGGCAGCAGCTTTCGCTGTCGCGCCGGAGCGCATTGCGGCTCGAGGCCGCGCGCGAGCACAGCTTCGATATCTACCAGAACCGCGCCACCCTCTACTGGCAGCTCTATTTTTAAATGCGCGCCGTCGCCGCATTTATCCTGCTGCTCGCGCTCGGCGCGTGCAATGGCGCGTTCTATCAGCCGCTTCCCGTTCATCTGCGGACGCCGGACGATATCGGCCTGCAATACGAGGATCTTTATGTCACGAGCAGCGATGGCGTCCGGCTGCACGCCTGGTGGCTGCCCGGGAAAAAACCGGTCGCCGGCACGGTGCTGTTTCTGCACGGCAATGCCGAGAACATCAGCACCCATATCGGCAGCGTCTATTGGCTCCCGGCGCAAGGGTTCAATGTCCTGCTGCTTGACTACCGGGGCTATGGCGAATCGCAAGGCAGTCCCACGCCCACGGGCGTGCAAATCGACGCTGAGAGCGCGCTGCGCTTCCTGGTGGAAGAGCGCCGCGAAAACCGCCTGGTCGTCTTCGGCCAAAGCCTCGGCGGCGCGGTTGCCATTCCGGCGGTGGCGCAAAGCGCCTACCGCGCGCACATCGCCGCGCTCGTCGTCGAGAGCGCCTTTTCCAGTTATCGCTTGATCGCCAGGGAGAAGCTCGCCAGTTTTTGGCCGACCTGGCCGCTGCAATATCCGCTTTCCTGGTTCGTGTCCGATGCCTATAGCCCGCTCAAGTTCATCGCCCGGATCAGCCCTATCCCGTTGCTAATTATTCATACCAAAGAGGATCAAGTTATTCCCGTCACCCACGCACCGATCTTATTTGCCGCGGCGCAAGAACCAAAACAACTATGGATAATAGAGCGAGCTAAACATATTCGGGCATTTAATAATCCGGAGTGGCGCGCACGGCTCGTCGCCTACTTGGAACAGGTGCTGAAAAAATAGCGGCCCTGGCTTTTTCAGCCAGGGCCGCTTACCTAATTAAATTCTTAATTAGGGCTCCCAGCAACTACATACGAAAAACCATGTTAAGTTGAAGGGAATTCACAGTATCACGTACGACATATTCACCGCGCAATTGAATCTTTTTGTCAAACCAGTATCCGACGCCGACGCCAAACATCAAACCACTATCATCTCCCAAATCGAAGCCAAGGCGCCCCAGCACATCAACTTGCGGACTGGCCGAATAACGCACCACCCCGGCCGCCCATAATCCTTTATCTTTGACCTCAACAGGCACGGTTACAGTTATCCCCAAAACGGTTGCGGTAACGTTCCCTTTCATGTTGCCGGTATCCATATATCCAACCTCGCCGGCGAAGTTGACTTTATTATTTCTCACCCCAAGATTACCAAACTCGTATCCTCCAAAAAACTGGAAGCCGGTGCCGCTAACGTCAAGCTTCGCACCGAATTCGGAAACGGACGCGGAATTATGGCTTAAGCCTCCGCCGAAATAGAGCGGCTCTTGAGGAGGGGCAGCCATTGCTACCAGCGGTAGCGAGCAAAGCACAATAATTAACGAAAGAACTTTCTTCATTTTGATCTTCTCCCATGCTAGTTTAAGCAATGTTATAGACATCCTATCCAACTGTAGCATGTGCCAGCTAATATTCCAGGGTTTATACTTAGACTTATTCTAAGTTTATACTTCCGAATGTAGCGAGGAATCTGACTGCCGTGGCACTACCTTAAGCACCTTTGATCGAGGACACGGCGTTAAGGAGCAACGAGTAGCCCGCATGAAGCGACAGCGAAATGCGGGGGGCGCACCGACGGCACCGTCCATCCCCGGATTCCGCTCCGCTTCATCCGGGCTACAAACTTGAGTCGCCACGAAGTCTACGCTTTAAGGTAGCGCCATGGGAATCTGAGCTGAAATGGATTTCGGCAAGCGATTACCGGCGGTCGTCGGCCCGGTCCGCGATCGGCGGATGATAAATTATTTGCACGGTATTCCCGTCCGGATCGAGACAATAAAAACTGCGGGCGCCGTCGCGGTGGGTGCGCAACTCTTGCACGATAGTGACCCCCTGCGCCTTAAAAAACCTGTACCAGTCATCGACCTGATCGATGCGTTTTATAATAAAACCGATGTGATCCAGGCGCTGCTCTTTGTCCGCGGCGGAATTTACCGCGGTACGATGCAGCGCGAGATTATCCTGGCCGCTGGTTAAATATATATTATCCGGGTCCGGACGCCATTCCACGCGCATGCCGATCAGCTCAGTGTAGAAGTGTTCGCACGCCTCCAGATTTCTGACGCGCAATGCGATATGCCGCAAACCTAAGGTTGATTCAGGCCGTTTCACCGACCATCCCCGGAATATTCAGTTAACGGCTGCACTTGCGCTCCCCTTATGGCGAAGACAAAGTAGGGAGAATTATACCAAATGCCGTCTCCCGCGCCGTGGTCCATGCCGCCTCGCCAAATAGGCGTTGAATAACAAGCGGTAACGCCACGGTGCCGGCGGACAATAGACGGTCATGAAATGCCTGGAGGGTAAAATCCGCCGCATCGGCGCGCAAATGGTCGCGCAATGCATTGATGAGCGCCCAACCGGTGGCATAGCTTAGCGGCACTGTCGGCGATTTGCTGTACCACATTAGATCGGCATAGGCCTGCGCATAGGGAAACCCCAAATCACTTACCATGCGCTCCGCCGCCGCCGCCAGACTCAAGCCGCGTGTTTGAATTTCGATATCAATCATAATGCGCAACGCGCGCCACAAGCGGTCCTGCAACAACAAAAAGTGTTGTTCCGGGCGCGATAAGAATCCCTGCTCTTGCATCAATTGCTCGCAGTACAACGCCCAACCTTCATATAAAGTCGCGGACGCATTCAGCAAGCGCGGCAGGCTGCGCCCGGCCGGATTTAAATTGGCGCTGACAAACTGCAAATGATGCCCCGGCCAGGCCTCATGCACACAGGTGTTCATGATGCCGGCATTATTATGCTCAGCCAATTGCCCGGCATCGGCCGGCGGCGTGACGTAGTAATAACCCTGCTGCGCCGGATCATTGGGCGACGGCTCGCTGTAAGCCGCGAACGGTATTTGGTGCCGTAAAAATACCGGCGTCTCCACCACCTCCAACGCCTCGTATTGCGGCAGGGTCACTAAATTTTTTTCCGAGACAAAAACACGCGCGGCCTGCATATGGTGGCGGTAAACCCCGAGTAAGTTTTCCGGCTGCGGATGATCCGCCTTGATACGCCGGCTGGCGGCGGCGATATCGTCATTACCGAATAATTTTTTGCAGGCGGTCTTTAAATCGCTTTGAGTTTTGGCAAAAAGCTCTTTCCCGAACTCATAAAGTTGTTCCGCGTCGATGTCCAAAAAATGCCGGCGCCGGAGCGCTGCGTTAAAATACGCCGGGCCGCAGGCAAAATCGCCCCGCGCCTTCTCGCCAATCTCTTGTTCCAAAAACTGCGCATAATCCAACAACGACTGCGCAGCGTTGGGCAACGCTTTCTCCAACCCGGCAACAGCGGCGTCGGCCAATTTTGGATGTGATCGAAGATCGCGAATGAATTCCGCGCCGCGGCGCGCGGACACAATCGCCGCGCCTAGCCAGACGCTTGGAATACGTTCGGCTTTGTCGCGCAAATATTCACGCGCGCCGGCTAAATGATCGGAAACGGCGGCGAGGCGGGCACTTAAGCTCGCGGCAAAATCCGGCACCGGGCGAATCAGCAATTGATAAATCGCATTGATGGGCAGGAATCGCTCCGGATCGATATGGTACTGCTGGATTTCCAGCAAAAACTGGTTCTGCAAGTGGGCGGCGCTGCACAAAATATCGAAATCCAATTTCTGGTCGGGATTCAGGCGATCCTCATCGATGTCATCTAAGCCGATGATGAGTTCATTGTTAAGGCAAATTACCGCGGCATGCGCATCCTCGTTATAAGGGGTGAGCAAATGCGCGTAATCCGGGACGCCGGCTTGCACCGCCGCTTCCGGATAATAGCGGAACCAGACGCGATAATAATCGCGTAAAATTTGTTCAAACGCAGGGCCTGCTGATAATCCTTCGGTCATAAGCGCGGTCTTATACCTGCTTGTCGACCTCAATGATTTCAAAATCATGGGTGATCGACGCGGTCTTGGCGAGCATAATCGAAGCGGAGCAATATTTTTCCGCGGATAAATGAATCGCGCGCTCAACCTGAGCCGGATTCAGCCCTTTACCGCTTACGACGAAATGCACGTGAATGCGGGTAAACACCTTGGGATCGGTTTCCGCGCGCTCCGCCTCGATATGGGCGACACAATCCATCACTTGCTGGCGCGCCTTATTGAGGATATACACAACATCAAACGCGGTGCACCCGCCCATACCGATCAGCACGACTTCCATCGGCCGCGCGCCACGGTTGCGCCCGCCCGCGTCCGGCGGGCCGTCCATGAGCACGGTCTGGCCGCTTTCGTTCTCGCCGGTGAAGCTTACGCCGCCGGTCCATTTAATGGTTACTTTCATATTCCAAACAACTCTTGCAATTTTTTTCCCGGCTCCGGGGCCGTCATAAATGCCTCGCCCACGAGAAATGCGTGCACGCCATGCCGGCGTAGGCGCGCTACATCCTCGGGAGTATGGATGCCGCTTTCGGTAATGACAATGCGGTCCTTGGGAACCTGAGGCAACAACGTCAGCGTGGTTTCCAGCCGCGTTTCGAAGGTACGCAGATCGCGATTATTGATGCCGATCAAGCGGGTATGCAACCGCAATGCCCGCTCCAGTTCATCGGCGGTGTGCACTTCAACGAGCACGTCCATGCCTAGCTCCGCGGCTAAGACGGCGAGCTCGCGCAGCTGCGGATCGCCCAACACCGCGACGATCAGCAATATGCAGTCCGCGCCGAGGCAACGGGCCTCGTAAACCTGGTACAGGTCGATAGTGAAATCTTTGCGCAGCACCGGCAGGCCGCATGCCGCTCGCGCCTCCTGCAGATGCGCATCGGCGCCCTGAAAGAAATCGACGTCCGTAAGCACGGACAGGCAAGTCGCGCCGTGACGCTCGTAATCGCGCGCGATCTCGCCCGGCCGGAAATCCGGCCGCAGCACACCTTTGCTCGGCGACGCCTTCTTGACCTCGGCGATAACCGCCGGCCGCCCTTGCTTCACGCGTTGCTCGAGAGCACCCGCGAAATTCCGCGGCGCAGGCGCGGTCTCCACGCGCCTGGAAAGTTCTTTCAGCGGCACGTGTTCGGCGCGGGCGCGGATTTCCTCGCCCTTGCGCGCGAAGATGCGCCGCAGGATGTCGGGATCGCCGGTCATGGGCGTTGCCCCAATTCCCCGGCGATGTATGCGGGATAGGATGGGTAGTTAAGCATCCGCACCGCCTTATTTGGCGTGACGGCGTGTATAAGCAACGAACTCATCCAGCTTGGCGCGCGCCGCGCCGCTCTCGATCGTGTCGCGCGCAAGGCCGACGCCGTCCGCGATCGAGCCGGCGATACCGGCCGCATAGAGCGCCGCGCCGGCGTTTAGTATGACGATGTCCCGCTCGGGGCCACGGCGGTTGGCCAGCACGGCCAGCACCTTTTCCTTGGACGCCGCGGCGTCGGCTACTTTGAGCGCCTCACCGTCGTATACCGGCAAGCCGAACTGTTCGGGATGGATGGTGTATTCCCGTATCTCGTTATTGACGAGCTCCCCCACCAGCGTCTCGCCCGCGAGGGACACCTCGTCGAGGCCGTTCTTTCCGTATACGACCAGCACGTGACGGCTCCCGAGGCGTTGCAGCACGCGCACCTGAATCCCCACGAGGTCCGGATGAAATACGCCCAACAGCTGATTCGGCGCGCCCGCGGGGTTGGTCAGCGGACCCAGGATATTAAAAATCGTGCGCACGCCGAGCTCCTTGCGCACCGGCGCCGCGTGCTTCATGGCCGCATGATGGTTGGGCGCGAACATGAAGCCGATGCCCGTCTGCGCGATGCATTCGGCCACCTGCGCCGGCGACAGATGAATGTTCACGCCGAGCGCTTCGAGCACGTCCGCGCTGCCGGACTTGCTCGACACGCCGCGCCCGCCGTGCTTGGCCACGCGCGCACCGGCGGCGGCGGCGGCGAACATGGAAGCCGTGGAAATATTGAAGGTATGCGCGCCGTCTCCCCCGGTGCCGACGATGTCCAGTAAGTGCTCTTGCCGCGGCACCGCCACCTTGGTGGCGAACTCGCGCATGACCTGCGCCGCGGCGGCGATCTCGCCGATCGTCTCCTTCTTTACGCGCAGCCCGATAATGAGCGCCCCGGTCATTACCGGCGACACCTCGCCGCTCATCATGGCGCGCATCAACCCAAGCATCTCCTCGTGAAAGATTTCACGGTGCTCGATTATGCGCTGCAGCGCCTCTTGCGGAGTGATAGACATATAGCCTCCTCGATCTCGTTACCGTCAGTGATTATTGCTCATGCCGTCATGACCGCCCACATGCGCGCATGTGCACAGGCCGAAACGGCGCTCCATTCCTGCGCGAACCGCGGTCGCAATCTTCATATCTCCCCCTTCAGCTCTTCAAAAAGTTGTCCAGTAAGTCGTGACCATTCTCGGTCATAATCGATTCCGGGTGAAACTGAACGCCTTCGACCGGGTACTGTTTATGCCGCACTCCCATAATCTCGCCGTCCTCGGCCCAGGCGGTAATCTCCAGGCAATCCGGCAGGCTCGCGCGCTCGATCACCAGCGAATGATAGCGCGTCGCGGTAAATGGGCTGGGCAGACTCTTGAATATTCCCTGTCCGGTATGCTGAATCAGCGAGGTCTTGCCATGCATGAGTCGCTTGGCGCGCACGATTTCCCCGCCGTAGGCCTGGCCGATACTTTGGTGCCCGAGACATACGCCGAGGATGGGAATGCTGCCTCCAAATTCGCGGATGGTATCGACCGAGACACCGGCTTCATTCGGCGTACACGGGCCGGGGGAAATCACGATTTTTTCCGGCGCCAGATCGGCGATCTGCTTAAGCGTGATTTGATCGTTGCGGAACACGCGCACGTCCTCACCCAGCTCGCCCAGATATTGCACCAGGTTATAAGTGAATGAATCGTAATTGTCGATCATCAGCAGCATAAATGTATTAACATATTGATTGGTTTGTTTAATCTGTATCTATGCGGGGTATTATACCCGTTTAGATACCCGCTTTTTCGTTCGGTAGGCATAGCCCGTACCGCCCGGAAAGCATCGCGGCGAACGCGCGACCTGCCACATGTAAGTGAAGCCGATTTAGGCGGGAATACGCCATCGCGTAGGGGTATATCCCTCGGACAGATGAGGGAAGCACACTGGGGAGCGCCCGTGCAACTGCGCCGCCGAGGATTCCCTGCGGGTATCGGTTGCGACTCGGACGGAATGCGCGTGCATAAATCTAAGGATACCACAACAGACGATGAACCTGAGATAACGGAGGTACTGGCGAAAATCCTAGGATAGCCACCCGCGTAACTGATCCGGTGCATACGTTTGAGGCGACGGCAAATGTGGCGCGAGCTTGTACCCCTTCAGATTAACGGACACCCGACCTGCATTACGCGACCGTGGCCTGCCCTATCCAAGCACTAGAAGGTTAAATGTCAAAAAGCAAGACGTGACCATTTCTTAATTTATCCTTCGTGGGGAAGCCGGAAAACGTTCTTATTCGGGCGAGCGTAGCACTACTTCCCCGTCTCAATCAGTTCGATGTCCTTCTTGAGCAGCGAATTGACGAGTTCGTTGAGCGAGATACCCTTGGCCTTGGCGCGCTCGGCGAGATACTCGAGCACTTGGGGCTCCAAGTGCACCGGCGGAATGAGCTTGAGATCGGGGCGATAGAACTTCCCGCGTTCGCCTTTAGAGAAGTCGTATTCCTGTTTCATAGTCTGCTCTCTTTAGCCGCCTCGCGGCTCGTTAACCGTCTTCGTATTGCTGCCGTTCACGCTTGGTAGCTTCGCGCGCCGAGATCAGGCGAATGAGCGCATTGCCCGGGGTCCTGGGGGTGAAAGTGTGAACTACGACGATAGTTAAACCGCCTTCAGCAAGACCAATCGTTGCCCAGCGCTCTTCCGTCTCGCTATGCTCTTTATCATAGACCGTGAGAGCCAGGGGGTCACGGAAAATTGTCAACGCTTGCTCAAAGCGTACCCCATGCTTTCGTTCGTTGGCGGCTGCCTTATCGGCGTCCCAATCGAATTCGTAGGTCGCACTCACGCGCTATTATCCCACTCTTCGCTTCAACTGCCGATCACATCGTCCCAGTTTGCACAATCCGGCAGCTGATCCGCGAGCGAATGCAACTCTTGCTTGAGATTCGCGCCCATGACAAGTCCTCCGGTAATTGATACTCAAAATTCTACATCTTGTTTTCATCCCCTTCCATGGCGTATGGCCCTACGGCGCTCGCGGACTTGCGAAAAGAGAAGAAGATCAAATGCCTCGGTCGCGGCCCGGACGCGCAGTGGGAACGTTACGGGGCTGATGCGATAATCACATCACGAAACAGTGATATGATAAGAATCCGCAATCCGGTTTCGGAACACGCTATGGAGTTGCGCGGGCGAGAGGTCTGCCGAAAAAGCGCATAGGGCGGAAAAGCGCAGCGCCTTCCGCCGCTAGGCCTCACTTTCCTTGCGTTCCGCTGCCTGCAAATCGGGAACCTTACCTGCCCAACCCTTAGGATAAAGCCCCACATCGACATAGCGATCAAAGGTCGAATACGGCCAGTCGATCACCCAAGCGTCGATGTGGAACAGATTCGCGCGGCGAACCGCGCGTACCGCCATAAGCAAAAGCGCAATATGCCGGATCACCAAGTCACTGCGGCGTTCCAGCAGATTGACTGTGAAAAAATGGGCGCCGCCGGGTAAACAGTGCCGGCGACCATCGGGCATCGCGCCATCATGGCATGTGTTGACCTTCGGCGGAAGGCGCTGCGCTTTTCCGCCCTACGTGCTGAGAGACAAGAACGAAAAATAGACAACCGTATTTAAGCTGCCTTTGCCTTAATGACCACCTTGATTCGTAACGCGGATAAGATCTCAATTAGCTTATCGATTGTCATATGACCGACTTGCCCGGATAAGATCTTCGAGACTCGGTCCTGGGTCAATCCTGGAACCATCGATGCCAGCTTCCGTTGGCTGATCGAATGCTCCCGGCAATAGCTCTTAATGGTGTCCACGAGCTCACTTTTAATCTTAAATACTTGATAATCTATGCCCCAGTCCTCGGCCAGGGCCTCAAGATTTTGTGTCTTAATCTTTCCTAACTTCATAGCTCGATCCTCCGGATTCGATTTCGTATGCTGGTTGTGTCGAAAACGATCGCAAACGAAATAATGAGCTTCATTCCGTGAACTCCGAATCCGCTCTTTACTTATGCCCAACCGCCCTGAAAGCCGCCTGCGCCCGGCGCATCAGCGAGGGATGTAACACCCCCAATTTGGGTTGCTGGCCGAACGGCGCGGCAGGTGGGACGGCGAACCAACGATCATTGTAAGGAAGCTCGACGCTACGTGCCAAATTGAACTTGGTCGGATAACTTAGTCCCGATGCTGTGTACGCAGCCCCATCGGCAGGCACGATGGCGAATTCACCCGGAAAGAGTCGATTGACCTTTTGGCTCGTTCCGTAGGCAATCGCGACAGCGGATTGACCGGCGATCTGACCGACACGCAACACCAATGCCGGTCTGGCCTTCGGCGCCGGATAGAGCGTCTTCCCCTCCGGAAACCGGCACCAAACGATATCCCCTGGTTTTGGTGTTGCGAAATACCAGTTCGTTTTACTCACGCAAAGAGATTTTCGCTTGTCACCATGCGGCCTTGCGGTTCAAGTTTCTTGATGGCCTGGAGTTGCTTAGCGGTCAAGGCGCCGTTGTCCGCCTCGTAGCGTGGCAAGGTTTCCTGCGCGAGCCGCGCCAAGGCTAAGTGAATCGCCTGCGTTTCCGTGAGACCGAGCGTTTTCGCGATGCGCGCGGCGGTTTTGCGCGACACCCCGGCGATCGTATCCGTGCCCCGATACCGGAACAGCAGTTGTCCGGAGACTTGGCCGCGCGCCGATGTTTTTGTTTTGCTGGTCGATTTACCAGACATCGTATGTACTCCTCTATATTTTAACGCCGAAAATAGTTCTTGTCGATGCATGCATATTGATATCAGCACTCCCTTATGCAACCCTACGGACCGAGCTAGCTGTCAATCTGCGTGAATGACCCTTTTTTTGAGCCTAACTCGCTTTTAGCCCTATGGCTTTGTCGCCGGGCATGCTCCCTTCCATCCGGAATAATTCCGATATTGTCAGGCCAAAGGCCAGCGCCAGCTTTTCGACATTATCGAGGCCGACGTTACATTTCGCCCGCTCGATGGCGCTGATATAAGTGCGGTGCAAGCCACTGGCATGCGCTAACGTCTACCTCGATCAGTGGGCCATTCGAATGTTTTCGGACGATCTAGGAATCCAAGAGCCGTTCGTGAATGCGCTTATGTCAAAACGTGGAACGCTCTTGCTATCCAATCTTTCGTTCAGCGAGTTCGCTCGGGCTGTAGATGCCCGCCTCAGCCGGGATGCTGAAGTATTCATCGAGCGGCTGTTGCCAAACATATTCCTCACAGACTTTGCCTTGGACAAGGTTATGGAGCAGGAACTGACCGAGCCCAACAACGAGAGACGGTTCTGGCCCTCTGCAGATCTACCGCAGCTCAAGCTCTTTGCTGAGCGTGCACAAGATACGCCGCTTGGTTTCACTATGCATGGGTTTATCACGCTGGCTCACATTAATCGGGTGGAGCTCTCTCAGTCAACTGATGGCGTTGTCCGTATGATTCTCGACGGTCTCGAAGCTGCTCGTAGCGATCCCAACTACGTCCGTAAGGCGAAGAACGTAGTTCCAAGCGAGTTGCGACCAAGAACATTGGTCATCTTGGGAGAGCTAATACGTGGCTTCAATCTAGACAGCACCGCACCGATCTCTGAGAATGACGCAATCGACCTCATACACGCAGCAATGCCAGTGAACTGCTGCAACTATGTCTTGCTTGATGGCCCGTGGGCAGAACGCGTCGACAAGATGAGACAGCGCATAGCAAAGGCTGGAATGAGCATGCCTATCGCCAAGTGTTTTTCAAAGCGTAGCAATGGAGTCGAAGCGTTTTTAGCAGACCTTGAAGCCTTTGCGAAGCCAGCCAATGAGGTCTAATCTATCAATGCACCGGACCGTCCATCGGCGTCGCCGTTGGGTACCCCCGCGCTGCGCGCGTCGGCGGCCGGTGATTTTGCGCGTTAGGTGGCACACGCAACCGCAGTGTTCGTGCTTTGCCTGATTGCTTGCGAGATTATCAGTCAGTACTGCTTATGAACGAACTTGGCTCTGCGACCGAACATGAAATGGTCTTGGCTTTCCTACAGGCAGAGATAGATTCTACGAGATTCGGCCCTATCTACCAAGGCAACTTGACTAAGTGGCGGCTGAACCGCATTTGTGAACGGTGGTGTGGCACTTGGCTGCCAGAAGTTCACCTCGTCGAACTTGCGTTCAGACAAAAACTGAAACCACTCGTTATCAGTTACGCCAAGCCAATATCTCATCGCGGTAGCCGAGCGCTGCGTTGCAACAACATCTGCACCTGCCCGGCCATGCTTTCCTTCTGTAGCAGCGAGGTCATCACCAGCAGCGAATCGCCGATGATAAGGCGGTTGGTCCAGTTTTGCTCGTGGTGGTAGAACTCGACCTTCCGCTAGCCGCGCGAAGCTCGTTCTCTATCCAAGCATCGCCGTAGCGGCCGGCCACCTCGGTGACATAGATGAGGGTTTCCAGCGCTTCGATCTGGCAGAAAAAGAGTTTCTTTTCCCGCTCCGGATTGTTCCAGTAATCGAGAAGCAGCCGTGTCGTGGTCGAAACGCCGGCATAGTGACCGCGGCGCCAGAGTTGCACCCGCTCGCGGATGCGGTTGACGAGTTTGTTTTCCTCGATGCGATCGGCCGTCCAGTCTTCAAAGGCGGCCTGCAGTTGGTCCTGCTTGCCCCGGCTTCGGGGACGGGCGATGGGAATGAAGTAGGAGCTGATCCGGCGCGCCTCTATAATTTCGTCCGTGATGCCGTCATCGGTGAACCGGAAATGGCGCACAGGCTCGACAAAGGGGGCGTTGAGAATCGGGTTTTCGATGACGACTTGGCGCATGAGAGTTATTTTGAGGGTTGCCCGCCTGGCGCGAAAGTGCGGT
>WNFH01002000.1_pt1 | contig 14102 bp, 11 predicted proteins | sample 5400411 | NCBI WGS metagenome assembly WNFH01 (sample SAMN13153347, study PRJNA577476) | soil metagenome | isolation source: 200 cm saprolite under Douglas fir tree site 2 hole 3 | place: USA:California | collected 2015-04-18
CCTGGGCAAAAGCGGCGTGAGACCAGACCCCATCCACTGAGATCCCGATCAACTCGGCATGGAAGCGGCCAAACTCCGGTAGGATCTCGTTATAGAGGGCCATCTGGTCACCGCAGACGGGACTCCAATCGGCAGGATAGAAGGCGAGAATAACGGGTTGACCGCGCAATTCGCTCAAAGACACCGATTGATCAGGCGTACTCTGTAAGGTAAACTCGGGCGCTGCAGTACCAGGTTGGAGCGCTCTCGATGGCTCATCTTGAGCAGGCTGGTTCTCTCTCCGATCTTTCTCAAGGCTCAAAACGTTTTCTTCCTCTCTAGATTGTGTGTACTTGAACGCGTCTACACCTGCATGACAACATTCACACCACTGGCCGATATTCCTGTGACTTCTAGCGTATCCTGGTTCCTCCGCATCAGCGAACCTGTGGGAGAACCATTTTCTAGCGCGAGAAACGCCTGCTGCTTCAGATGACGTAGTGTTTTTACCCGAAGCCCTTCGCTTCGGAACCCGTACACTATTCAGTTCTCAAGGTACTACCGAGATTGTACCACAAACAGAAAGGAGCAAGGGCTAAAGCCACACACACCTAACCACGGCCATTGAAATGGCGTGGCTTGCGGTGGGCTAAAGCCCTAATCTGTCAATATGGCTATTGACCAGTGCGATTCGTGACGAAGCGCGCCGTCAGGCTAGTTCGTCGACGTGTTGCTGTTCGATTGATCCGTTTGCTGTGCCGTTTGCTGTGCTTGGAACTTGCTGGCCCATTGTTCGATCTGCTTTCTGGCTTCCGCTTCCGCCACGCCATAGCGATCCTGGATCTTGCCAGCCAGCACCTCGACATCGCCTTTGATTTGCTCTACGTCGTTGTGCGTGAGTTTACCCCACTCGTGACGTACGCTTCCACTCATCAGCTTCCAGTTGCCCTGAATCCTGTTCCGTAAAGAGTTGTCTTTCACCTTTTGGTTTTCCTTTCGTTTGTTTTGTATGTACTTGCTACGCTGATCATTGCTTCTACCTCCCCTCTTGCAGGGTGGGGCAGTTACGTGCGTAACTTCATGATTAGTGTACGCGAAGAGCGTGAAGAAAAGCGTTGGCAACGGCATAAAAAATGACTATTAAGTGTGTGGAGCAGTCGCGTCTTCGGGGGGAAATTGCTCGGGATGTTCTGCTTTCCAGCGCTGCCATACCGCGACAATGATCTGCTGCAGGACGCCAGCCACCGGGACCGAGAGGATTCCCCCGAGCACACCAAAGAGCTGGCTACCTACCAGCAGTGCGAAGAGCGCCACAATGGGGTGAATTCCGACGGTACGGCTATAAATGCGTGGAGACAAAATCTGTCCTAAGACGACTGACTGGAGCAGCGTCATGAACACGGCCACGATCAGGGCCGTCAGCCAGCCCTGCGAGAGGGCAGCCAGAATACACAGGGCACCTATCACAATACCCCCGATCACCGGAATAAAGAACAGGAGGAAGAAGAGCAGGCCGAGCAGGGCGGCATAGGGGACGTGCAATAGCGCAAGCATGAGGCCGGTACTTAACGCTCCGATCGTTGCCAGTATCAATGAACCACGAAAGTATCCTCCGATGCTCTGGTCGAGGGTATGCACCAGGAAGTTTATTGTACTCTGCTGGGCTAACGGAGTTTTTTTACAGAGCCAGCGAATGATGCGTGGGCCGTCTACCACAAAGTAGACGCTGAGTGTAATAACGATGACAAGCGCGGTAATGTTATTGATGGTCTGCAGGAGAAAAGGTAAAGTTCCCGAGAATGCTCGTAGCAACTGGGAAACCGCCTGATCCCTGAATTGACCCAACTGCTGCTGGGAAAAGCCGAACTTTTGCAGGAGATCGAAAACTGGCTGCAAGGAGCGCTCTCCTGCCGGGCTAGCCAGGTACTTGAGGAATTGAGCCAGAGAGGAAGATTGCTGAAAGAGGGGAACCACCACCAGAGACAATCCACCAATGATGATGATGGTGACGACTAGGTAGGCAATCGCGACGGCAAGAGGGGGCGCGAGGCGACGTTGCAAAAACTGGACGAGCGGATAGTTCAGGTAGGCGAGCAGTGCCGAAAGAATGATACTGATCACCGCTACTGAGATCAATGAAATCCCATACACGGCAGCCGCACCAATGGCGAGGCACCCTAGAACCGTCAAGGTGATGAGAAACCGTCTCGTCCAGGGGGAACGCGAAGAGGTTGTATCAGTCCGCTCTTTTTCTTGGACTGTATTTGAAGTCATAATATCTGTTGTCTTTCTCGAGCGCACTCGCCTGCCTGATGAGGCCTGAGAGCCAGCGCGTATATCTCCTCAAAAATTGTCAAAGAAGCATTTCTGTTCTTTACATTATATGATATCTGTAGAGAGTGAAAGAAAGCGTTGATGAAGCCGTAAAAAATATGAAGTGATGGGAAGTGATACGTCATCCGATGGACAGTGACTTCCCCAGCCAACACCGGTATACTGGTATCTGTTAGGATGTGCCTTCCAATGGGGTCAACGCCTTGCTGTGGTGGTAAAGGGGGAAATGGTCCTGGAAGCCGACCAGACATTTGGAGAGAATGCTTGTCACCCTGAGCGCAGCGAAGGGTCTGGCTCGACGGACGGAGAGATCCTTCGCTGCGCTCAGAGCCTGCCCTTGAGCGCAGCGAAGGGATGACAGCCAGGACACCACTCAAGTCCGCTCAAGTCTTCTCTCCAAACGTCTGGAAGCCGACAGGGCCGGTAGCGCTGTGCCGCATTTCTTGCTATGATAGAGGCAATTGGTCTCTGCTCTTCGAGAGTGACCCTTCGCTGCGCTCAGGGTGACAAAAAAAGCCAGTCCTGTCATCCTGAGCGCAGCGAAGGGTCAGCAAAGATCGATTCCCTACGATGTCTTTCGCAGTTCTGCGTGAAGCAAGGAGAGGAGATGAAGCGTATACCTTCCGATCAGCACGAACGGGAGAACGCCTTCGGGCGCTCCTGTGTGCGGCTGCGCAAGAGCATGGGCCTGACCCAACGAGCATTGGGCAGGCTCCTTGGCATCAGCGAGCAGGCCATTGGGCACTGGGAGCGCGGCGTGCGCTCTCCCAAACTAGAGCATCTCAAACGGTTGCTCGCACTCTGCCACCGGCGTCACGCCTTTACGCCAGGTCGAGAGCACGAAGAAGCACAACAGCTGTGGCGGGCAGCAGGAAAGCCCGCGGACTTCGATGCCTTCTGGATGCAGGTGCAGCTCGCAGCACCATCTGCTTCCCATGCTCTCGTGTTACTGAAACGGGAGGCAGCCCAGCCCGTAGAGCTGCAGGTGAGCCAGGAGACCTCAGCTGCATCGTCGCGCTTCGATTGGGGTGACGCACTCGATGTGCGTGATTTTTACGGGCGCGAGGCCGAGCGCCTCCTGCTTGAGCAGTGGGTGGTCATGGAGCGCTGCCAGATGGTGAGCGTGCTGGGTATGGGAGGCATCGGCAAGTCTGCACTGGCGGTCACGCTCATGCACCATGTGGCTCCCTCCTTCCAGACAGTGGTTTTTCGTTCCGTCCGTGATGCCCCTCTGTGCGAAGATCTGCTCGCCGACTGCTTGCAGGTGCTCGCACCTCGGCCACTGCGTATCTTACCAACAAGCGTCGAGCGAGGCATAGACCAGCTCCTGGAGTCCTTGCAGGCACGCCGCTGTTTGCTCGTGCTGGATAATCTCGAAACGCTGCTGCAGGCGCACGATCCCGAGAGCCGCTATCTTCCTGGCTACGAGGACTATGGAGCACTGCTGCGCCGGGTGGCCGAAACGGCGCACCAGAGTTGCTTGCTGCTCACCAGCCGGGAGAGCCCCGCCGACCTCGTGCCGCTGGGTGGCAGCCGGACGCCTGTGCGTGCCTTGCGCCTCTCAGGGCTGGATGCCGTCTCATGCGAGCAGCTGTTAGAGGAGAAAGACGTAGCAGGCGCCACGCCCGAACGGGAGCGGCTGATCGAGCGGTATGGGGGCAACCCGCTGGCCTTGAAAATCGTCGCGGAGACCATCGTGGAGCTCTTCGGGGGTGAGATCGCTCCATTCCTGGAGCAAGGCGAGGTGGTCTTTGGCAGTGTGCGTGAGCTGCTGGGCGAGCAATTCGCCCGCCTCTCAGCAGCCGAGCAGAGCGTGCTGCTGTGGCTGGCGATTGTGCGCGAACCGGTGACCATTGAGGAGCTGCTCTCGGTGCTGGCGACGCCGCTGCCGCGCGCACAGGTGCTGGACGTCGTGGAGGCGCTGCAACGCCGCTCGCTGTTGGAGCGAGGGAAACGCCGGGAGACCTTCACGCTGCAATCGGTGGTGCTGGAATATGCAACCGCGCGGCTCATCGCGGAGGCGAGCAGCGAGATCGAGCAGGGCAGGTTGGTTCGCCTGATCGAGCATGGACTGGTACAGGCGAATGCCAAGGAATATGTGCGGCAGACCCAGCAGCGGCTCATTGTGGCTCCACTGCTCGTGCAGTTGTGGAGTGTGTACCAGGGGCGAGCTGCGGTGGAGGAGTGCCTGTTCTCACTGCTGGACCAACTGCGCACACAGGCAGATGACGTGCAAGGCTATGGACCGGCGAACCTGCTGGCGCTGCTGCGAGAGCTTCGTGGGCACCTGCGTGGCCTGGATCTGTCGCAGGTCTCCATTCGCGGGACGTCTCTGCAAGGAGTCGAGATGCAGGATACGACGCTGTCGGGGGCTACCTTGCGTGACACCACGTTTACCCAGGCCTTTGATGCCTCCTGGGCGGTGGCCATCAGCAGCAACGGGACCTACTGGGCTGCGGGCAGTAGGCGAGGGGAAGTGCGGGTATGGCGAGAGGCGGGCCAGATGCTGCACCTGGCCTGGCAGGCGCATACCGGCGAGGTACCGGCCCTCGCCTTCAGCCCGGATGGACGCACGCTCGCCTCTGGGAGCTGGGATGGCATCGTCAAGCTGTGGGACCTCGAGCGTGGCGCCCTGCTCTGGACGAGCTCGCAGACCAACAGCATCCAGAGCCTCGCGTTTGCCCCGGATGGACGCACGCTCGCCAGTGGCGGGTTAGATGCTGTCGTCCGGCTCTGGGATGCTCAGCTTGGCACGAACCTGCAGACGCTCTCCGGCCATAGTGGCCCTGTGTACACGCTGGCCTGGAGTCCCGATGGAAGCCTGCTCGCCAGTGGGGGCTTCGATGGAGGCATTCGACTGTGGGAGATGCAGGGGGCGCAGCCGGGCACCGGCGTGCGGATACTCGCGGGGCATACCGACTGGGTGAAGGGGCTGGCCTTTGCCCCCGATGGAAGAACACTGACCAGTGGGAGCTTTGATCGGACCGTCAAGCTGTGGGATGTGGCCAGCGGAGGCTTACGCGAGACGCTCGCAGGGCATACCAACAGAGTGGGGGCCGTAGCCTGGAGCCCGGATGGGCGCATCCTGGCCAGTTGCAGCCTTGACCAAACGATCTGGCTGTGGGACGTCGAGAGGAGCAGCTACCAGATGGTGCTGCATGGGCATACCGCTGGTGTGTACGGTATCGCCTTCACGCCTGACAGCCGCAGCCTGCTCAGTGGGAGTGATGATGGCACCCTGCGGGTGTGGGAGATGGAGAGTGGGCAGTGTGTGCATATCATTCAGGGCTACGCGGTCTCGCTCTACGACGTGACCTGGAGTCCCGATGGCATCCAGCTCGCCAGCGCAGGGACGGATATGCTGGTGACCATCTGGGATAGTACCGGCAGGACGCCGCACAGGGTGCTGCGCGGCCATCGCTACCTGGTGTATGGCGTGGCGTGGAGTCCGGATGGTCGGTGGCTTGCCAGTAGCGGGTGGGACAATGCCGTCCGGCTGTGGGACGCGACCACGGGCGCCGCTGTGCAGATCTTGCGAGACCCCAACCACGTCGACACCATCTTCTTTGGCGTGGCGTGGAGTCCGGGTGGAAAGTTTCTGGCCGGTGCGAGCTCTCAGCATGGAGTACAGGTGTGGGATGTGACCACAGGCACCTGCCGCTGGGTCGGGCGTGGGCAGCAAACCAGGATCCGTCGTGTCGCGTGGAGTCCGGACGGGACTCGTCTAGCCAGTTGTGGCGATGATGGCAGCGTCTTCCTGTGGGATGCCTCGGACGGCACGGTGAGAGCTTCGCTGCAAGGGCATCGTGGCAACGTCATGAGCGTGGCCTGGAGTCCCGATGGGACTCGGCTGGCCAGTGGGGGCGGGGGCAGGGGGGAGCTCTTCGTCTGGGAAGTGCAGAGTGGGGAGTGCCTGTTCGCCTTGAACGAGCCGAGCGCGATGGTGAACGCGGTGGCCTGGAGTCCGACGGAAGCGCTGCTGGTCAGTGGCGGCAGCGATGGCATGCTCCGCTGGTGGAACGTGCACAGCAGGGAGTGCGTGAGGGTACGTAAGGGACATCAGGGTGCAATCCAGTCGCTCAAGGTCAGCCCGGATCGGGGGAGGCTGGCCAGTTGCGGAGATGATGGCGTCATCAACGTCTGGGATCTCGAGATCGGCGAGCTTCGGCGGACACTGCGGCGCGACCGGCCCTACGAGCGCCTCGATATCAGCGGGGTGCAGGGATTGACCGAGGCACAGCGAGCCTCTCTGCGAGCGTTAGGAGCTGTTGAGGATAAATTAAGGCCGAGATAGAAATGAAACCTGTTAAGAAGACACAGCAAGATCGTTCAGCGCATGTGACGCATCCTCAGGCTTCACAGGACACTGAGGAAGTGGTGGTTCCAAATGTCGCTGCACTCGTCGCTATGCTTATGACCGGCCTGCTCTATCTGGCGCTTCCACCAAATGTGATCATCGGTCCTAACTGGCTCCTTTTGGTCGTTGAAGGGGTGTTTGTGGTTCCACTCTTCATCGACCTGCTGACAGCATGGCAACTCTCACATACGGCGAGACGCATCCTCATATTGGTCCCCCTCTGCGTCAGCACGTTGGCACTTATTGTCGGTGTTGCTCTCCTCATTCTCACGTTGCCAACTGATACACACGCGACCAATTTGTTACGGACTGCGGCCTTGCTGTGGTCTTTCAATATCTTGGTCTTCTCCATGTGGTATTGGGAACTTGACGGAGGAGGCCCCTGGAAACGGCATCTCTCTGGACATCACGCCGCAGATTTTCTGTTTCCACAACAAGCAGATGGAAAGAGTTGGGCGCCGCAGTTTCTTGATTATCTGTTCGTCGCCTTTACTGAGGCCACCGCTCTGAGTCCTACTGATACGTATCCGCTCACAAGACTTGCGAAAGCGCTCATGATGATCGAGGCAGTACTTTCACTCACCGTCATCGGAATACTGGTCGCCCGTGCAGTCAACATTCTCGGAGGGTGAAGAGGTAAGATGACCAAGGTAGATTGCAAGAGGGTGCAGTATGCTGGACAATTGGCGAAACAGGATGCGGGTGAAGAGGTAAGACGACCAAGGTAGATTGCAAGAGGTGGGTCTTGCTCGCTGCCCACCCTGTTGTGAGGTCGGACAGCGAGCAAAACGTGCTGGATACAGGTTAAGCCTGGCTAGAAGCCAGAGAACGGGTCTGGTAGTACGCTACGATGTACAGGATGCCAAAGACAATGGCGTAGATGCCGAGCAGGTAGACCAGGGTGACCAGCCCGGTATGGGGCCGGATGGCGATAAGAACGCCGAAGGCGATCGATACGACCCCGGCCAACCCTAGCAGCCACTCGCGCCCAGTACTCAATGGCAGCGTAAAGGCACCGACGATCTCCATGATGCCGATCACAATCGCCCAGGCTGCAATCAGGTAGAGAAAGACGAGGGCGGTGATGCCCGGCCAGACAAAGGCGGCTACGCCTACCAGAATGCTCAGGATACCCTCGACCAGCAGTAGTGCCCAGCCCTCCTCTTTGGTATACCGCAGGGCAGTAGCCACTGCAGCAATCCCATTTAAGACGGCGAACGCACCAAACAGGTACACCAGGAAGGTAAGCGTAATGTTCGGTGACATCACCAGGGCCACTACGCCAAACAGAATGGCGATGACGCCACGAACCAATAACATTTTTCGAAAGCTCTGAAGAGCTTGTTGTGCGACTTGCATGTCGTTTCTCCTTAATTGTTGAATTGTTGAATTGTTGAATTGTTGAATCTCAACTAAAAAACAGTGTTCTGTCCGTACATGGGCGTTCCTTTCGTTTCTCCAAAGTACGTCGTGCAGGTACGGCAGTGAATTGGGAATCCTCTTGATGATGCGGATAATCCCATGAGTCTTACGCGTGTGCGTTTATGTAAAGTGTAGTCAACAGATCGTTCTGTGTCGTTCATTCCTCCTTTCACTAAAAATCCTTTCTGGATGCCCGCCTCCGTTCACGGGGCGGGAGGAAAGAAAGGCACCGTCAAGTGGGAATCCGTCCTCTTGCACCTTTTGTACATGTGTGCTATCCTGTGCATATAGGCTTAGGCACTCCACTCCGGTGGAGAGAGACAGTTCGCCTGTATGGTACCTTTCCAACTGAACGGACGGGTTCCAAGCGAGAATCCACGCTTGGGTAAAACGTTCTTGGTATGACGCTCCTTGTTCGGAAGTGGGCAAGCCACGCTGGACAAGGACAGGCTGGTTGTCAGGCAGCCTTGATGTGTCGTCCGGTGAAGCCAAAGCTGGCGTTCCGTAAGAGATACCAGAGTTGCGGCAGAGGACAGACACAAGTTTATCGCCTTCTAGGCGATTGAGCATCTGACTTATTCGTAAGGTTTACATCCCATCCTCAAAGAAGCATTTCTGTTCTTTACTTGCATAATACTTGTAGAGTGTGAAAGAAAGCGTTGATGAAACCGTAAAAAAAGAGGCTGACAGATTCTTTGTATTCCAGGTATTCGCTCCGCCCTGCCTCAAAAGCTCCAGGTGTTGTGGGTTTGCCATTAGGTTCACTATCTCCTTTCCTCTAATAAGTGTAGCAATGTCTTATGGCAGACTACCTGCTGTGCGTAGAAAAAAGCGTTGGCAGGAGCGTAAAATGCATTTCTAGTACTCCTTTGTTAGTTTTGTTTCTCAAGGTCACCCGCCTGCGGCAGCTTATGAGAGGTTTCTGTAGTGGCTGGCAGGGCGGGCGCAGCCCGCCCTGCCAGCCACTACAGAAACAGGAGCGAACCGCCGTAGGCGGTGAGAAGTCGAAACTAACAAAGTAGTGCTAGGAACGGTGATAAGTAATTCTATTTATCGGGGTAGCGCACCTGAGTGACTGGATGGGCATAGGAAGAAGAAGAGCGGTGTCGTGAAAAGAAAAAAGTTTTATGAATCTCCCCACACTTTTCTTCACGCTCTCCTGCTATGCTTGAAGTGCACAAGCGTAGTGCCAAGGAGAATATCAGGGTGTCAGGCCAATAGCGCATTGTACACCTGAAATAAGACAGTTCTTCCTTGCGCAGAAAAAGCTTGCCAGGCTCCATCGATGGCAGAGGGGCCTGTTTCGCCCGTGTGACGATGTGCAACATGTTGCTGCTTTGTCGGTTTGGAGATATGATGAGGATGGCAAAACGGCTCTAGATTGGAGAATCCTACGAGCCATCAAAAGGAGGAACATACCATGTTTGAAGCAACCTTCAAAATCACTGCCCTGGTCGAAAGTAACGAGCAAGGACAGCGCGTTTTTAAATTATTGAAGCACGAAGCCCCGGTAGATGATGACGGGTTCTTATCGCTTGTGGCGATGGTATACCAGCAAGATGTGTACCGCACGCTGCGGGTGGGCGATGACTTGACTGTGACAGTTCACCTCGATCTTCCCCCCAGAGACATCGAAAGGACGCTGCGTTTCCGCGAGGACGGGCAGCTTGAAGGAGAAGGCGTATTGGAGCCGACTGCAGACCTGCTCCCGCTCATTTCATCGATGTCTGAGCACTTTCGCCGACAGGTGCAACCTGGCGATGTCCTCACCGTCTTGTTCCAGGTGCAGCGGCGCTAATCATAGAGAGCAGGAAAACGCTGAAGTTGGCGGAGGGAACAAGCCCTCCGCCAACTTCAGCGTTTGCTACAACTTTATTTCAAAATCCTATCGAGTGTTCTCCGTCGAAATGCAAGCTCCTGGGCTTTTGGCACTCCCCTTCGCAGTTTATGCCAGGCTGTTGGATACGGCCTGGTCAAAGTTCACGAGGTTGGGTGTGCCAAGACCTGTGGGGTAGTTCCAGCCCGACGTCGCTGGATAGTACAGATTATTGCCACTCGTGACGTTAAAGTAGGCATTTCCGCCAGCATGCTTGTCTGCAACTGTATAATATAACTGCGGTGAATATCCGAAGGTGTGCAGATGCTGGATTGTGTCTTCATTCACCAGCGCCTGGCCAGCCGCCCATATAGGCGCGGCAGCACTTGTTCCACCAACCGCTGTCCATTGCCCCTGGAAGTAGACGGCAAGGTTATCTGCGACTGCTGACACATCGGGTACCTGTCGCTTCCCATTAGAGTACTTGTTCTGCACGCCCGGACCCATCTGCCAGCCTGGGCGGCTAAACAAGCTACTATTTCCACCGCCGCTGCCCCAGCTATTTTTACACTTAAAAGGATTCAGACCATCCGACCACGCCACCTCATCTGTGCGGTTGTGCTGGCCATTGACAGACAGCCGTGTACCCCCGACCGATACAGCCCACGGATCACTGGCGGGAAAGCTCACCGAGAGGTCCCCAAAGACCTCGTTGGCAAATGCTGCGCAGTCGCCGCTCGCGACGAAGACCGTCATATGCTCCACCTTCGTCAGTTGTTGCAGGCTGCTATCGAGGGCGCGGACGTCGTCGGATGTGATATCTCCCTCGTCTATTCCCAGGCTGATGCTCACAACGCTACCCGCATTTGCGTTGCTTGTGTTATTATCAATGATTTTCTGCAATTCATCGTTCACATGCACCCAGGTATCATCGTTCGCATTTCCATCGGTTTGGTACACGACGATAGAGGCAGCCGGGGCCAGTCCGGCGACCATTTGTACGTCCAGCGTCGATTCACCCTCTGCACCTGACGGGCTGCCATCGATGTTGACGAACGAGAGATGTCCCTTGAAGTGAACACAGCTCAGGTAGTTCTGAATATCATCCTGGTATGAGCCATCAATCTCCACCAGATTGATCGTCATCTGCTGACCAAGCAGGCCGCGACGTTGGAGGGTATCGTAACCATATGCACCGGCAACGTCCCCTGGTGTAAGCGTCTGGTCAGCGGGACTACAGTCCTGGGCGGGAAGCTTTGGCGTGTGCGGCCCTTGTGGGTTGCTCAAATGCATGGTCAGTGCGTGAAGTGGAGGCTTGCTATAATTATCCAAGCCAGTAATGGCATCGATGGAGTTCGCAAAAAATGTAGGTACTTTGGGTGGGGTTGCGGGTGCGTAGAACGTACGTCCTTTATACTGGTGAATAACGAACTTTGTTTGCAGCAACCGGGCAAGGGTTCCTGCCTTCGCATACACGGACAGGTGTGTCCGTAACTTGCTCAGCTTCAGCGTAATCCCTTGCGGGCTAAAGAAACTCTGGATTTTTTGGTAGGTGCTCTCGCTAATGCCGAGGCGCTTGGCAAATTGCTCCTCGCTGGAGCTCTGCCCGGGTTGGAGCTTTTGCGCATTAGCCTGGGCGAGCAGCCGGGGATCGATTTTGAAAGTGACGCCAACATACAAAAGCGTCGAATCCGGCAATGGACCCTTAACAGGTGATTGCAGCGCCGCCGCCGGGATGCCCAGATTGATCGACGTATACAGAGGAGGCGCGGGCTGATTACAACTGACCAGTGACGCGAGCGAGTAGAGCAGCGTGAGTAACAGCGCAGATAGATGAACTACCTTAGCGTGATAGACTTTCCGCAATGATATCATAGTAAAACCTTCAAAACTTTCTCTGGGAGACAACCCAGTACATCACCAAACTGTGAAGGGAGTCTGCGTACGCTGATCATAATACAATGAATGAGGCCCATGCCGCCAAGCAGGAGATCAATGGTCCACATACTATCAATCCATCCTTTGCCTGGTGGATAAGGATTTTCCAATGGCTTGCAGGAACGATTTGTTCGGCGTGCTCTTTTCTGATGGCATGATACGAACACCTCCCTTCTTTACTCTCTGTTGAGAGTGAATACATTCCCGGGCTTCATAGAGCATTAATAAGGAATATTTCTTGTCTTGAGAGTATCAATCGCGCGTGAAGAAATGCGTTTGCCGGAGCGTAAAAAAGCCCTGTTCTCGACTTCTGTGGAGCAAGAAACGAACACCTCGAAAGCACCCCGAGTTTTTTACGCTTCCGACCACGCTTTTTGCCACGCTCTGAGAATAGTATCGAGTTATAGTTATCTTTCGACGCGTCGACCAATACGTGATATTATGCTATTACCTTCGCAAACAAGAAAGGAGAATCTCCATGCCTGGTTCGTTACGTATCGGCAAAATTGCCGGAATCGACATCTATATTAATGTCAGCTGGATCATCATCCTCGTATTGCTCACCGTGTCCCTTGCCACGGGCTGGTTTCCCCAGTTGTATCGGGGGTGGTCAACCGCCACGTATTGGGTCGTCGGCTTCATCTCGGCCATTCTTCTCTTCGTCTCGGTGCTCTTACATGAGCTAGCCCACTCGCTCGTTGCCCGTAGGCGTGGGGTGCCCGTGAAAAATATCACGCTGTTCATCTTCGGTGGCGTCTCGAATATTGAACAGGAGCCAAAGAGTCCGGGCGTAGAGTTTCAGATAACGGTGGTCGGTCCACTCACAAGTATCCTCATAGGCGTCGTCTGTTTCCTGCTCTGGTTGCCGCTGCGAGGGACCAACTCACCACTGGAAGGCATCCTGTTCTACCTGGCGGTGACCAACCTCTTGTTGGGCGTCTTCAATCTCATTCCTGGCTTCCCACTTGATGGCGGGCGCGTGTTACGCTCCATCATCTGGAAGATCACTGGCAGTCTTCGTCAAGCCACACGAATAGCCTCGATCACCGGTCAGATCGTTGCCTACCTCTTCATCTTCTGGGGCATCTGGCAACTCTTCTCCGGCTCTGTTTTGAATGGCATCTGGCTCGGTTTCATCGGCTGGTTCCTGTTGAGCGCAGCCCAGTCGGCCAACTCCCAGGTAATGTTGGAGTCCGTGTTGCGTGGCGTCACCGTTGGTGAGGTCATGAATCCCACGCCGACGTTAGTCCCTGCCAACATCTCACTGCAACAACTGGTCGACCAATACTTCCTGCCCCAAGGTCTGCGTTCCGCCCTGGTGATGCAGGCCGATCAACTGGCTGGCCTGATTACCCTCAGCGATATCCGCCATGTTCCACGTGAGCAGTGGGGACAGGTCACTGTCGGCCATGCTATGATTCCCCTGGAGCGCCTGCACGTGGTGCAACCGCAGCAAAGCCTGAACGACGTATTACCCTTAATGGCCGGTCGCGATGTGAACCAGTTGCCTGTGGTACAAAATGGTGCTGTTGTTGGCGTCGTGAGTCGCGATGCGATTGTCCATTATCTGGAGGTGCGGCGTAGCCTCGGCTTAAGTGCCGCCAAAGGCGATGGCCGAAAACAGTTGCCAGAGACGGTCGTATAAAGTAGACGACTGCGGTCAGGAACCTATCCCTTGTAAAGGGATGGGCTTGCGAAACGGCTAGCGCAACGCAAGTTCCTGTCTACCGAGCATCTTTGATGCAGCAGCGCTACGGGCTACAAGAACGTTTTCGCGCCACCCTAACGAAAACCGCTTCTAGCAGCTTGTCGGAGAGAAACTGGTGCCGCTCGTCAGTCATGCTATACTGGTGGTTATGAGTAGAACCTTCAAAAAAGTGGACTATGACCAGGCACTCGATCTGACAGTGCGGCTGGGCGACTGTCTGCCCCCTGACCATCTGGCCCGCTTCGTGGTAGACAGCGTGGTCCAACTTGATCTCTCGGCGCTGTATGCCCACTATGGGCCGCGTGGAGGGGAACCGTATGCCCCCGAAGTGTTGTTGGGCTTGCTGCTCTACGGGTATGCCACTGGCGTGTTCAGTTCGCGTAAGATCGAGCGCGCCACGTATGAGGCGGTGCCCTTTCGCTTTATCGCGGGCAATCTGCATCCCGATCACGATACGCTGGCCACGTTTCGGCACACGTTTCTGCCCGAACTGAAGGACCTGTTCGTGCAGGTGCTGTTGCTCGCCCAGGAGGCAGGTGTGCTGAAAT
>WNFH01002122.1_pt1 | contig 14101 bp, 11 predicted proteins | sample 5400411 | NCBI WGS metagenome assembly WNFH01 (sample SAMN13153347, study PRJNA577476) | soil metagenome | isolation source: 200 cm saprolite under Douglas fir tree site 2 hole 3 | place: USA:California | collected 2015-04-18
GCGCCCGCCGATGCCAGGTCGCGAGCAGCGTCGCCGAGAGAGCCAGGACCAGCGCCGGGCCCAGGCGGCTCCCAGCCGCTGCCGCGCTCAACGAGCCTGTCGCAGCGAGCAGAAGCAAGACCGCAGCGGACCGGCCGGCGGCGGAGCCGAGCCGCGGATCGCCGCGTTGGTGGAAGCGCCGATCGAGCGAGGCGGCCAGCGCCGAACAGGCCAGGATTCCCAGAGCGGCCACGCAGAGGGTCTCGCCCCGCGTAGCGGGTGCGCTGCCGGAAAGGGCGCAGGCGGCGTCCACCGCAGCGCGCGCGAGCCGCGAAGAGACGAGGAGGGAGACGACGGAAGCCGCGCCGGCCGCGAGCGAGAAGTAGACGAGGAGGGGGCGCCGGTACCAGGCGATGCCCGCCGCGAAGTGCGCGGCCGCAAGCGCCGCGGAGAGCTCCAGATAAGCCGGCTCGCGAGCCGCCAGCGCGACCCCCGCGAGCGCTGCCGCGAACGAGGCCACCACGGCCGTATCGATCTCCGGCCGCGAGCCCCAGCGTGCGCGCAGCTCGACGTCCACGCGCAGGGCGGTGAAGGACGCGAGCACGGCGAGAGGACCGTAGAAGGCTGGAACCGGAAGCGAAGGGCCACCGAGCGCGTGCGAGCGACCGAGGACGAAGAGGAGCGCGTAGGCGAGCGCGGAGAGGTGGAACGCGAGCACGCCGGCGGACGGCGCCTGGGAGCCGCGCAGCGGCGCGGCGGAGGCAAAGTGGAGCACCGCCCATCCCACGTACGGCAGCAAGAGCACGGCGGGCGGAGAGAGCGCGGCCACAGCCGGCCCGAGGATCACCAGGGCGAGCAGCGCGACGAGCGAGCGCGCGAGTGGAGCCGCCAGCGGCCGGTCGAGAAGGCCCGCCGCGAGGTACAGCAAAGGATACGAGACGACCAGGACGGCGGGGCCCGCGATCGCCCATGCCCAGACGCGCAGCTCGAAAGTGCCCGAGGCCGCGAGCGCGGCTACCGGCACCAGGGCAAGCCCGACGTAGGCCATCGCGCGGCTGGCCGTGTCGAGGCCGTGGTTGCGCTTCAACCAGAGCGCGACGCCGACGAACCCGCCCGCGTACGCGAGCGCGGTAGCGACGATGAGCATCTGCCGGCCGAGCTGCGCGAAGGAGCCCCACGCCTCGCGCAAGAAGTAGAGCGAGCCCGCGACGACGAGGAACCCGCCGATGAACCAGCCGATGTTCTCGATGAGGAAAGGGCGGACGTGCTCGCGCCAGGCCGAGTAGCGCTGGACCGCGGCGTGAAGCTCGGCCTCGGAGCCCCGAGCGGGAAGAGCGGGAGCCGGCGCGGGCCGTGCGGTCCGTGCAGTTTCGGGAGCTGGTGAGAGTGCGTTGCTCGCCGCTTCGGGGCTCGCTGGGCGAACGATCTGCTCGGCGGGGCGCCGCGGCTGCATCATCGCCGGGGGCGAAGAAGCCGGCTCGACGAGCCCCGCAATCGCTGAGGATGCCTGACGCGCCGCGGTCTCGACCTCGGCACCCGGCGCCGCCTGGCCGGCAACTGCCGGGCCCGGGCTCGCCCGTGGATCGGGCGCGGCCTGCACTTGCCGTTTGCGAAAGGCGCCGTTCCACTCGGTCCCGAACAGGACCCTGATGAGCTCCCTCTCCCGCTGGGCCGCCCGGCCCCGGGCCTCCTCCTCGCGGCGCCGGGCGCGCTGCAAAAGCACCACCGCCCAACCCACGAAGACGAGAAGCAAGACGACTGCGATTCCCACGAGGACTCCGGGAGCTGGATGGCGCCCGCTGCGCCCGCAGGAGCGTACCAGCGGTCCGCCGGACCGTGCCAAGACTCTCTAGAGAAACCGGGCCTGCCGCGCGCCGCGGGTAGGCGATGCTCCCACCTTGAGTTCTAGGACCATAGGACGGATAAGGCGCGTTCTGCCAAGTCGACGCTTCCTTCCTGCACTGGACCGAGCCTAGCAGAGCAGCCTGCGGCCGTGCCATGCACCGGCGCGCCGGGTACCCTTGATTAGCCATATGCCGGAAATGCATCGCCAAAGCGACGTGGTGCGCCGCGTTCGTGCGCTCACAGGCGAACTACTCGCCGCCTGACGACATCAGGTCGTCGACCGGTCAAGTAATCGAGGTCGCGCCGTCGTCTTTCCGCAGCGTGTGGACGGTCGCGCCGTCCAGGAGCCGCGCGAGCGCATCGGAGTGAGTGACGACGAACACCTGGCCGCGCTTCGACGCCGAGACGATCAGGCGCGAAAGCGGCGCCAGCATGTCGGGATGCAGGCTGGTCTCCGGCTCGTTCAGCGCCAGGAACGGCGGCGGGCGGGGCGACAACAGCGCCGCGAGCAGGAACAAGAATCTCAGCGTTCCGTCGGAAGCTTCGGACGGTTCGAGAGGCCGCAGCAGACCGGGCACTTGAATGCGGAAGGAGAAGCGGCCGGACTCGCCCGTCAGCTCCAGCGAAGCGCCAGGGAAGGCCCGCGAGATGGCGTCGTCCAGAGAGGGCGCGTCGCCGATCTCGCGGATGGTCATCAGGGCGGCGGCCAGATCTCGCCCGTCGTGCGCCAGCGCGGGTGTCCGAACGCCGACCTGCGGCTGCCGCGCAGGAGCGTCGGAGTCGGTGCGGAACGCATGGTAGAAGCGCCAGCGCCCGAGCCGCGCGCGGAGCTCGGCAAGCAGCGGAAACCGCTGTGGCTCGACGATCTGGGCCAACATCGACTCCCCTCCCCAGAGCTGGAAGGGAAACGCCGTGCGCCTCCCTTCAGCGTCGCGCGACCAGGCGCTGTTCCCCCGCCTCTCGGCGACCCCATGCCGTTTGTCGCCGTCCTGCACGAGGACACGCTCCTCCTTGACATCCGGGTCGAGCGCGAACGCGCCCTGCGGTGGCGGGATGACGCCAAGTTGCAGCTCGAACGCCAGGTCCTCCAGATCGATCCACAATTCGATACGATGGCTTTCCTGCTTGCGCCGCGGGCCGGCCCACATCGCCGAAGGCAGCCCACCCTGCGCGGCCAGGGACTGCGCCAGCGACCCCTGCGCGGCGGAGGCGAGGAGCTGCAGCGCCTGGTACAGGTTCGTCTTGCCAGTGCCGTTTGCCCCGACCACGACAGTCAGCGGTGACAGCTCGAGGGCGATCTGGCGCAGCGACCGGTAGCCGCTCACCCGCAGCTCGCGCAGCATTACTTCATGCCCGTGTCGCGTAGCCGGCCCGCTACCACCTTCGTCATGGCATCTCGCAGCAAGTGAGCGATGCTATCATCAGGGCTGCGGCGGTTCGCCCTGTCGGGAGTCTGAGGTCCTGAAGGGCCGACAGCATGCCGGGGAGGCATCGGTGCCGGACAAAGATGCCGATACAGAGCGGCGCGCCGTCACCTTCGCCGACGCGAAGCGGGGCCTGCAGTTTCGCGCGGGGCACCCTGTTGTGGTCATCATCACCGACATCCACGCGACTCGACGGAGGGTCCGCGGCAAGAAGGTCATCCGGGGCACCTTCCGCGTCGGCGATCACGTCATGAAGGCGGCCACCTTCCGCCTGCACAAGGACAGCGGCGACGGGCCACTGGTCACGCCGGAGAGCCTCGCCGGCGGCAAGACCGAGCTGCGCTGGGCCGGCGACCACTGGGTCACCGGCGACGACGGCAAATACCGGTTCACCAAACTCGCCGAGGGAAGGTATTTCGTAGAGCTGATCGCAAAGGAGAGCGGGGGCGAGTCATGAGCGACCGCTTCATCCCGACCCCGGGACGGAAACCTGCAACGGCCGAGATCGAGAAGTTTGCCAGAAACCATCAGGAGAAGTTCCACGAGGAATATGTCTGGCAGGGAAAGGAAGGAATCTATACCTGGCAGCCGGAGGGCGACCTGCTCGGTACCGTCATCTTCGTCCACGGTAAATACGACAATGTCGAAACCTCCTGGAGCGGCGACTTCGGTCACTTCGATTCCGGCTATCACGAGCCAGGCAAGCCGCTGAAGGAGCAGTTCGCGGCCAGCGGGCTGAAGGCGCTCTTCATCGTCCCCGAGGCGGAGATCACGTCGTCCCGGGGGGAGGAAGTGGTGTGGCGCGACCTTCAAGCGCTGCTCGACGCGGCGGGCGCCAAGAAGGGCCCGGTCGCGGTGCTGAGCCATAGCGAAGGCTACTTTACCGTCCAGAACTGGCTGACCGGGCACGGCAATCTCGTGCACATCAGCCTCATCGACTCGCTGTATGGCTTCGTGGGCAAGTACGCGGACTGGGTGAACGGGGAAGGGCACAGCGTCGATCTGATCGGGGCCGGCGATTCGGTGCGGAAGAACTGCCAGACAGGGGTGGTGGACAAACACGCCGGCGAGGTCGTCGAAGACACGACGCCGCCGGCGTTCAAGTCCGCGGGGGCCCTGCAGGCGAAGATCCTGTGGATGAAGGCTCCTTACCATCACATGACGCTCGTCAACGGCATGGGCAAGGTCAATGGCAAGGAAGCCCCTCTGATCCCCGCGCTGCTCAGGCGCGTCGAGGCGGCGTTCCTGCGCGCGGCTGGCAAGCCCGTGCCCGAGTCGCAGGCCGGGAAGAAACCCGCTGCGGCGGTGTTCGAGGCCGGGAGCGGCGACGGCGAGGATGAAACGCACCACGTGGTCGAGCACCCGCTCCGGAGCGAGCTCAAGGACGTGCCGGACCTGGCGCAGATGGCCGCGCTGCACCACCTCGTCCTCAAGTCGGGTACCACGCGGCAGGAGGCGGTCAAGGCCATCCAGAAGGCGCTCAACAAGGCCATCGGCACCAAGCTCGAGCAAAGCGGGAAGTACGATTCGGACACCGGGAAGGCGGTGCACGACTTCCAGACGCGCTGCAACGACCAGGGCCGGCAGCCCCGCCTCGACACCGATGGGCGGCTCGGGGCGCATACGCTGCTCGCGCTCGACGAGGCCCTCGTCAATCCATCGGCTGGCGCCGCCGCAGCACAGCCGACGCCGTCCACTCCGGCTCAGCAAGCACCGCAGCAGCCGCCGTCCAAGCCGGGTCAGTACCCGCTCGATACCGCCCAGGCCCAGCGCCTCGCAACGAAGTACGGCAACATCTATCGCTTTGTCGAGGCCCCGGAGGTCAAGAACCAGGACAACCGTCCGGCGTTCTGGCACCCCGAAAACATCATGGTCGAGTACAAGGGTCCGGGTTGGGACCCTGTTGCCGCCGGCTCCAAGACGAAGTACGGCCGCCACAATCGCCTCATCCACCCGGTGCTGGTCGAACCGCTGACCAGGTTGATGAAGGAGCTGATCGCGGAGGGCGAGCGGATCGACGACGAGAGCATGAAGCGGGCGACGATCGGGAGCGCCTGGCGTACGTTCGCGGAGGACGGCGCGGGTTTCCTCAGGCAGCTGAAGAAGCGACTCAGGCTGAACCCGAAGATCTTCGGCAGCCTGACGTTTCCCGCTGCGCTGGAGGAGGACGCGCAAAGCAATCTGTACGCGGACTCCGCGCGCAAGAACTTCATCGCCCAGCTCGGGGCGCAGCCGGGGGGGTGGACTCCAGCGCTTGCACAGAAGCTCTATGAGATGTCCAAGCAGTTCAAGGCGCCCGCCGGCCTGTCGCCTCATGAGTCTGGGCTGGTGGTCGACATCGACTTCCCCTACGCCGTGGTCGACGAGAACCAGAACGTGGGTGCCCGGTTCCACCAGATCACCACCGAATACAATGCCGACGCCCGCCTCGCCGGAGCGGGCATGTGGCTCGCGACGCACTCGCAGAAATTGGGGTTTTCTTCGTACAGCACGCCAGCCGAGATCTGGCACATGGAGTGGCTGAACTGGAAGGGCACCGACGCCGATCGCGGCCACGGCAAGGCCAGCTGACAGGAGGAGACGAACGCTTCCAGCTTCAAGTGGGTGTACGGCCGCCGACGGCGTCCAGCCAGTTGACGATGACGCGCAAGGAGAGACCCAGGTTGCCGATCTGGCAGTGATTCTGCGCGTGCTCGGCTTCCGTGAAGAGTCGCGCCGCGAGGGACCGGGCGTGGGTGAGGGACAGGAGCTGATCCCCAAGCTGACTGACGGGGACGTAGTGGTCCGCACATCCAGCCATGAGCAGGACGTCCTGCTTCACGTCCGGTGAGACATCATCGGTGCGAAGTGAGTCAATCGCCGCAAACAGTTCGGCGGGGCCTTTCACGCCCAGGACTCTCATCCCTTGGGCCACTCCCCAGTCGACGACAAGGTCTCCGCGTCTTGCCCCTCCGACTGCCGCGTTCACGATCGGGGCCGGAAGCCAGCGGGATTGTCCGAGCACCCATCGGCCCGCAGGAGATAGCTGACGTTTGATGACGGCCCGGAAGTCCGTGAGGACGTCATCCGCTATCACTCGGCGAACGCGAGGTTCGCGTGCCGCCGCGCGAATGGCAAGACATCCGCCAAGCGAAAACCCGAGCAGAGAGACGTCCGTGAGACCAAAGTGATCCAGCACCGCGCCCACCGGCTTGTGCCATTCCGAAGTCATTGGCACGCCTGCTTCCAACGCGGCGCCCTGTCCGGGCCCGTCAAAAGATACAACATCGAGACCTTCGGCCTGCAGAGCGAACAGGATGGGAAACCACTCCTCGATGTAGCTGTCGAATCCGCCAAAAATGACGAGCTGGCCTCGTGGTGAATCCGGCGTGAAGCGGTACGCAGAAAGGCGACCGCCTCCGTAAGGGATGCTGTGCCGGGCACTTTCGTGGATTCGGTGTTCGCGCAGCACGATTTCGAGAAAACGCTCGCGCGCCGGACGGCGCCTGGGATCGTCCGCCCACATGAAGAACTCCGCCATCCGCGTGAAGTACGCGGCGGGAATCGCTCGTCCTTGAGACAGCGCGCTGTCAGCGAGCCCGAGAAGCTCTCGCGTCCAATCCGCATAGGATTTGATCCGTGGAGCGACGGAGCGCATCTCCTCAAGCATCTTGGCCTCGCCCACCCAATTCCAGAACCTGTTCAGTTGGAAATTGAGAGACACGTCTGGGTGCAGGTCGTGATAGCCAATGGGAAAGGCGAACGCATTTTGGACAACCATCGGTGTCCTCTCCTGCGCGGCTGGTGCGTAGCACAGCCGCGTGGGGGTCTGCCACGCTGCCGGCGGACGCGGGAGGCGGGCGGGAGTGGACATAGCCGCGACTATCTGTCCTCTAGCTTGGCAGGCAGGGTGCATGGGTGGCCCTCTTGCGAGGGCGGGCGGCGGTCTAATAGAAGCCAGACGGGATGCGCAAGCTCGTCCAGGGGATCGTGGAATTCCGGAGGAGCCGGCGGCCGGACTACGCCGAGACGTTCTCGCGCCTCGCCCTTCGCCAGAAGCCGGACGCGCTGTACATCGCCTGCTCCGACAGCCGCGTGCAGGCCAACGTCTTCGCCTCCACCGAGCCCGGCGATCTGTTCGTGGTCCGCAATCCCGGGAACCTCGTGTCCCCCGCGGGCGCGGATGGGAAGTCGCTCTCCGACGAGTCGGAGGCCGCGGCCATCGAGTTCGCGCTCGACGCCCTGGAAGTGCGCGACATCATCGTCTGTGGGCACTCGGGCTGCGGCGCAATGGCCGCTCTCGCCGCGGGTCGCGAGAACGTCCGATGGCCGCACCTTCGCTCGTGGCTGCGCCACGGCGAGCCCGCCGCGGAGCGCCTGCGGCAAGGCGAAGGAGATCCGGAACGAACGCCCCAGGACCGGCTTTCGCAGCTCAACGTGCTGCTCCAGCTCGAGCACCTCCGCAGCTACGAGCCAGTGCGGCGGCGCGCGCCCGGCCTGCATCCCTGGTGGTTCGAGATAGCGACCGCCGAAGTGCACGCTTGGGACCCGGGTCTCGGCCGCTTCCGCCCCATCGACGACGATCACGCCGCGCAGATCCTGCAACGAATCAAGCGCTGAGAAGGGGCTGTCAATGCGAACGGCGCCGATCCTTCGAGGGGACCGGCGCCGTCAGCGGTCATGCCTGGGTGCTTAGGCCTCGGGCGGGACGATGATCGTCTCCTCCCGTCGGGTGGGCACGGGCGGCGGTTGACGCGCGTCATCCCGCTTGCGCTTCTCCATCCCGTCCGCAGTGCTCTTGTTGGTCCTGCGGCGTGCGGCTGCGAGCGCTCCGATCATCGAACCGACGAGCCCGAGGAATGCGCCGCCGGCTGCTGCGCCGGTGGTCTTTGCCGCCGTGTCGGTGGCCTCGGCAGCGCGGTCGCGATCCGCCTGGGTGGGGCCCGTGTTTCGCCGGGCGTTGGTCTCGCGCTCGGCCCTCGCCTGCGCCCGGGGGCCGGAGGCGACGGTCGCCGCGCTCTGCGCCGCGGTACGCGCCGCGCCGAGCGCGAGCATCGCGCCGATGAACAGCGAGAACGCCCAGCAGAGCGCGCCGTGCAGCAGCGCCTCGCTGCGCCGGCGGTCGCCGGCGATGCGGACCGCCAGATACGCGCCCAAGAACGAGCTCACGAGGAGGGCGATGACGCCGAAGATTCCGGAGCCGGCGCCCAGGCCGTTCGCCGGGTTGGCGGAGTATGGGTCGAATTTCGCGAGGCCGATCGCGGCGCCGAGCAGGCCGATCAGCGAGAACACGGCCCAGCCGAGGGCGGTGCCTGCGATGATGCCGCTCCAGCTGATCCGCAGGCCGCGATCGAAGCGGACATCGGAGTGCCCCTGGAACTGGGTTGAACCTGCCAGAACGGGATCGTACATCGCCATCATGTGCTCCTGTCTCAGTATTGGACGGCATCACCTTGTGGACTGAGCGCCAGGAATCCAAGCAACGGCCGCTCTCGTCGCTGCTCAGACGGCGGCCACGCCCTCGCCTGCTTTGAGGGCTTGTGCGAGAACGCGTTCTAGAGGTCCTTATCCGAGAGAGGAGCTCCCCGTGGCGGACATGTACGGCGGACGCCGGGAACAGATGTTCCCGCGCCTCTCGACGGCTCAGGTGGCGCGGCTTGCGCAGGTGGGTCACCGGCGCCAGGTTGAAAGCGGCGAGGTCGTCGCCGAGCAGGGCGACGCCACGCCCAGCTTCTTGGTCGTCATTTCCGGAGCGCTGGCCATCGTCCACCCCGGGGCCGCCGAGGAGCTGCCCATCACCATCCTCCGCGAAGGTGAGTTCACCGGAGAGGTCAACATGCTCTCCGCCCGGCCCAGCCTGGTCCGAGCGCGCGTCACCGAGTCGGGCGAATTGCTCGTGATCACGCCTGAAGCGTTGCGCAAGGTGGTCCAATCCGACTCGGAGCTGAGCGAGCTCCTCATGCGCGCGTTCATCCTCCGCCGGGTGGGCCTGATCGCGAACTCGCTCGGGGACACGGTGCTGATCGGGTCGACCCACTCGGCGGCGACGCTGCGGATCCGCGAGTTCCTCACCCGGAACGGGCAGCCGCACGCCTACATCGACATCGACAAGGATCCCGCCGTGCAGGCACTGCTCGATCGCTTCGATCTGCATGTGAACGACGTGCCGGTGGTCATCTGCGGCTACACGCGCGTCTTGAAGAACCCGAGCAACGAGGAGATCGCGGAGTGCCTGGGCTTCAACAAGGTTCTCGACCCGTCAGCGGTCCGCGATCTCGTCGTCGTGGGCGCCGGCCCGGCCGGCCTTGGGGCCGCAGTCTACGGCGCGTCCGAAGGCCTCGATGTGCTCGTGCTCGAGTCGGAAGCGCCAGGCGGACAAGCGGGCTCCAGCTCGAAAATCGAGAACTATCTCGGATTTCCCACCGGCATCTCCGGGCAGGCGCTGGCGGGACGCGCCTATACGCAGGCGCAGAAGTTCGGCGCGGAGGTCGCCATCGCGCGTTCCGCGGTGAAGCTGCGTTGCGAGCGTCCCCTCCACACCGTGGAGATGTCAGCCGGAGGGTCGGTCAGGGCGCGCAGCCTCGTGATCGCCACCGGCGTGCAGTACCGCAAGCTGCCGCTGGCCGACCTGCCGCGCTTCGAAGGGCTGGGCGTGTATTACGGCGCGACTCACATGGAGGCACAGCTTTGCCAGGCGGATGACGTGATCATCGTCGGCGGCGCCAATTCGGCTGGCCAGGCGGCCGTGTTTCTCGGCGCCACGGCGCGTACCGTTCAGATTCTCGTGCGCGGGCCCGGGCTTGCCGAGACGATGTCGCGGTACCTCATCCGCCGCATCGAGGAGAGCCGGAACATCACTGTGCGCGCGTTCAAGCAGATCGTGGGGCTCGAGGGAGATGGGCACCTCGAACGCGTGCAGGTCCGCGATGCCCGGACGAACGAGACCGAAACGCTGCCCATCCGCCACGTCTTCTCGATGACCGGCGCGATTCCGAACACGGAATGGCTGAAGGGCGCCGTGGCGCTCGATGGCAAGGGCTTCGTCAAGACGGGGCCCGACCTGGGCCACGACGATCTCGTCGGCTGGCCCTTGTCACGCCCGCCATTTCTTCTCGAGACGAGCGTCCCGGGAATCTTCGCAGTCGGCGATGTTCGCGCCGGCAGCGTGAAGCGCGTCGCAGCGGCGGTCGGTGAAGGCTCCATCTGCGTGCAACTCGTGCACCGCGTCCTCGCCGAATGAGCCAATCTGGCACCAAACGGAGCTGCCCATGGCGTGCAAACACCTGAAGGATGTGAAGCCCATCGCGTCTCGCTCGGACGGATGCGAGGAATGCCTGAAGATCGGCGACAGCTGGGTACACCTGCGCCTGTGCATGGGCTGCGGTCACGTCGGCTGCTGCGACTCGTCCAAGAACAAGCACGCGACCAAGCATTTCAAGACGACTCGTCACCCAGTCATCCGATCGCTAGAGCCCGGAGAGCAGTGGGGCTTCTGCTATGTCGACGACGACTCGTTGGACCCGCTGCCGGTGTGAGCGGCGATGCAGGTGAGGTCGTGGGTCTGGGTGCTCTTCGCGCTGATGGTCCTGGCGCTGCTCGCCGTCGACCTCGGCCTCTTTCGTGCCTCGCGTCGGGCTCCGCAAGAGGTGGCCCTCCGCTCCGCCGCTTGGTGGAGCGCCGCCTGGATCGGGCTCAGCCTGGTCTTCGGACTCGTCATCCTGGTGCTCTACGGCTCGGCACCGGCGCTCACCTACCTCACGGCCTACCTGCTGGAGAAATCGCTCTCGGTAGACAACGTCTTCGTGTTCGTCCTGATCTTCTCCGAGCTCCGGATCCCACCCCAGCAGCAGCGTCGGGTCCTCTACTGGGGCGTACTTGGCGCCCTCGTCGTGCGCGCGGTGTTGATCGCCGGAGGCGTGTTTCTGCTCAGGCGTTTCCACTGGGTCGTCTACCCGTTCGCGGCGCTGGTCATCTTCGCTGCCGTGCGCATCCTCTGGGGGCGCGAGAAGGAGCGCGAGCTGGTCGCCACCGCCTGCGCGGTTTGCGGCAGCTGGGTCGCGCGCATCATCCCGATCACGCCCGTGCTCCGCGGAGGTTCCTTCTGGGCCCGCGAGCGTGGGCGGCTCGTGGCCACACCGCTCTTCATCGCGCTCGTCGTCGTCGAGACCACGGACGTCATCTTTGCCCTGGACTCGATCCCCGCTGTGTTTGCCCTCACCCAGGATCTGTTTCTGGTGTACACGTCCAACGTCTTCGCCATGCTCGGGCTGCGCTCGCTCTACTTCCTGCTCGCGGGCGTCGTGGATCGCTTCCGCTTTCTCCGTGCCGGCCTCGCGGCCATCCTCGCCTTCGTCGGCGTGAAGCTGCTCTTCAGTGGCGTCGTGGAGATCCCTACCTGGGTATCGCTCGCCGTCATCGCCGCCGCGCTGACGCTCGCCGTGACTGCTTCGGTGACGACCACGGCACGCGCTGCCTAGGGACTCGTTCCCGAGGCAGCGCGAACCGACTTGCCTGTACGACTCTTCAGTCGCCCGCCTTGAAGAACGCCAGCAGATCCGCGTTGACCTGGTCCTTGTGCGTCGAGGGCATGCCGTGCGGCGCGCCAGGATAGACCTTCAGCGTGGAGCCCTTGACGATCTTCGACGAGAGCATGGCCGACGCGCCGATGGGCACGATCTGGTCGTCGTCGCCGTGGAGGATCAGGGTCGGCACGTCGAACTTCTTCAGGTCCTGCGTGAAGTCCGTCTCGGAGAACGCCTTGATGCAATCGACGACGCCTTTGAGACCGGCTTGCATCCCTTGCAGCCAGAAAGAGTCCCGCAGGCCTTCCGAGACCTTGGCGCCCGGCCTGTTGGCTCCGTAGAACGGGCCGCTGAGATCCTTGAAGAACTGCGAGCGGTCGGCGAGGACGCCGGCGCGGATGCCGTCGAATGCGGCGAGCGGCGAGCCGCCGGGATTGGCGGCCGTCTTCAGCATCAGCGGCGGCACCGCGCTGATCAGCACCGTCTTCGTCACCCGTTCCGTGCCGTGGCGGCCGATGTAGCGGGCGACTTCGCCGCCGCCCGTGGAGTGGCCGACGTGGATCGCGTCCTTCAACTCGAGCGCCTCGACGAGAGTCGCGAGGTCTTCGGCGTACGTGTCCATCTCGTTGCCGTTCCAGGGCTGGCTCGATCTCCCGTGGCCGCGGCGGTCATGAGCGATGCAGCGGTATCCGCGGGCGCCCAGGAACAGCATCTGATCTTCCCAGGCGTCCGCGCTCAGCGGCCAGCCATGGCTGAAGACGATCGCCTGCCCGCTTCCCCAGTCCTTGTAATAGATCTCCGCGCCGTCCCTGGTCGTGATCGTGCCCATGGCGTGTTTCCTCGGCTCTGCTTGTGAGGACGTAAAAGCCGCTTCGCGTGCTACTCGACGTACAAGCCGCTTCGCGTGCTACTCCACGCGCCGCGGTGACTAGCCTCTGGGCGTCGGGCCCGCAACGCTAAGCGCTTCGCGCGTAGATCATTGCACCCGCGATCAGTCTCCGCCGGTGCCGATTCAGGGCGGCTGCGGAGGCGCCGAGCCGCGGGCGCACGCGGCGGCGCGCTCGAGGAGCAGGGTGCGCTCGCGTCCGTTTCGCGCGAGCGATGCCGCGCGCTCGAACTCCGCACGCGCCTCGTCGAAGCGGTCTAGCTTTGCGAGCAGGTCGCCGCGGACGCTCGGCAAGAGGTGGTAGCGCTCGAGCGACGGCTCCGACGTCAGCGCATCGACCAGCTCGAGGCCCGCTGCAGGCCCTTCAGCCATCGCGATAGCGACCGCCCGATTCAGCTCGACGACCGGCGATGGCGCGACGCGGGCGAGCTCCTGGTAGAGCGCCGCGATGCGCGCCCAGTCCGTCTCCGCCGGGGCGCGGGCTCGTGCGTGACAGGCTGCGATGGCGGCCTGCAACGCGTACGGGCCCGGCGCGCCGCCGAGCGCCTCGGCCCGTTCGAGCGCCGCGAGGCCACGACGGATGAGGAGGCGGTCCCAGAGCGCGCGGTTCTGATCGAGGAGCAAGATGGGCTCTCCGGCCGGGCCGGTCCGCGCCCCCACGCGCGACGCCTGGATCTCCATCAGGGCGACCAGGCCGTGGACCTCGGCCTCCTGCGGGACGAGCTCGGCCAGGATGCGGCCGAGGCGGAGCGCGTCATCGCAGAGCCCGGGTCGCATCCAGTCGTCACCGGCGGTCGCCGAGTAGCCCTCGTTGAAGACGAGATAGAGGACCTCGAGCACCGACGACAGACGGACGGCGAGCTCGGGCCCGCGGGGGACCTCGAAAGGAACGCGCTTCTCGGCGAGCGTCCGCTTGGCCCGGACGATTCGCTGGGCGACGGTCGGCTCCGGCACGAGGAACGCGCGCGCGATCTCCTCGGTGGTCAGGCCTCCGAGCAAGCGGAGCGTGAGCGCAACGCGCGCCTCGGTCGAGAGCACCGGATGGCAGGAGATGAGCACCAGGCGGAGAAGGTCGTCGCCCACGTCCCGCCTCTCGCTGCTCGATCTCCAGACCGAGCTCCTCGTGCTTGCGCTGCAGCCGCTTGCTCCGGCGTTGCAGGTCGATGGCACGGTTCTTCGCCGCGGTCATGAGCCAGGCGCCCGGGTTGTCCGGGACGCCCGCGTCCGGCCACTGCTGGAGCGCGGCGACCAGAGCGTCCTGCGCGAGCTCCTCGGCGAGACCGACGTCGTGCACGAACCGCGCGAGACCGGCGATCAGCCTGGCCGACTCGATCCTGAACACCGCCTCGATCGCGCGATGGGTATCGGAAGCCGTCACGGCAAAGCGTCCTCGGTTTCCTGTAGCATGCAGCGGCCGGGGGAGGGCGGCAAAGGAGCGCCAGCATGCTGAGAGATGCAAGCGTACA
>WNFH01002003.1_pt1 | contig 14088 bp, 8 predicted proteins | sample 5400411 | NCBI WGS metagenome assembly WNFH01 (sample SAMN13153347, study PRJNA577476) | soil metagenome | isolation source: 200 cm saprolite under Douglas fir tree site 2 hole 3 | place: USA:California | collected 2015-04-18
CCAGGAATTTTCCAGTGTACGAATTTGGCAGCTTGGCAATGACCTCCGGCTGACCGGCGCCCACCACGTATCCGCCGCGTTCGCCGCCCTCCGGGCCCAGGTCAATGACCCAGTCTGCCGTCTTGATGACTTCGAGATTGTGTTCGATGACCAGGATCGATCCCCCTGCTTCAATTAGACGGCGGAAGGCAGAGAGTAGTTTGCTGACATCGTCAAAATGAAGTCCGGTCGTGGGCTCGTCAAAAATATAAAGCATGCGATTGCGGCGACGAGTCGGACCAGCGGAATTTGATGGACGGCCGATGTCCCGCGAGGCCGGCTGCAAGTGCGCCGCCAGCTTCATGCGCTGCGCTTCGCCGCCGGAAAGCGTGGTTGCGGATTGGCCCAGGCGCAGATAGCCCAGCCCCACTTCCTCCAGCACGCGCAGTTTCTCCACGACTTTGGGCACGCCGGAGAAGAAGTGCAATGCCTCTCTTACGGTAAGGTTCAGAACTTCGTGAATGTTCTTGCCGCGATAGCGTACATCCAGAACCTGCGGCTTGTAGCGCGCGCCCTTGCACTCTTCGCAGATCAGTTCGACGTCGGCAAGAAATTGCATTTCCACGGTGACGGTGCCGTCGCCCTGGCAGGTCTCGCAGCGTCCGCCGGGAATGTTGAAGGAAAAATGTCCAGCGGTGAAGCCGCGCTTTTTCGCCTCGGGCAGGGAGGCAAACAGGTCGCGAATTCCGTCAAAGGCTTTGATGTAGGTAACCGGGTTGGACCGCGGGGTGCGGCCGATCGGAGATTGATCGACCAGGATGACGTCGTCGATCAAATCGTCGCCCTCGAGCTCGCTCCAGTCCGCAGACGGGATCGGTTCTCCGTTGCCCTGCTTCTTGGCCGCGGACAGTGCCTGAAACAGCACGTCGTGCAGCAGAGTGGACTTGCCCGACCCGGAGACTCCCGTGATGGCGACCAGCATCCCCAAAGGCACGGACAAATCGATATTTTTGAGATTGTGGGCCCGGGCTCCGAAGATTTTGATCTGCCGCGAACCGGGCTTGCGGCGTACCGCAGGGAGCTGGATGCGGAGTTCTCCCGAGAGATAGCGCCCGGTCAGGGAGCCCGGAGTTTTCAATATTTCGTCATAGTTTCCCGCCGCAATGACCTGGCCGCCGCTTTCTCCCGCGCCGGGCCCCAGATCGAGAATGCGGTCGGAAGCGCGCATTACGTCGGGATCGTGCTCGACCACCAGGATGGTATTTCCCAGGTCGCGCAGGTCGTGCAGAATCTTGATCAGGCGATGGGTATCGCGACTGTGCAGACCGATGGATGGTTCGTCCAGCACATATAGGGTCCCGACCAGGCGCGAGCCCAACGATGTTGCGAGTTGAATGCGCTGCGCTTCGCCGCCTGAAAGAGTGGAAGCCAGCCGGTCCAGGGTCAGGTACTCCAGGCCTACATCAATCAGGAACTGCAGCCGCTCCTGGATTTCCTGCAGCAGCTTGTCGGCGATGGCGGCTTCCTGATCGGTCAGTTGCACTTGATCGAAGAATTTCGCCGCTTCTTCGACGGTCATTCCGCAGACTTCGCAGATATTCTTGCCATTGATCTTGACTTGCTGTGCTTCCGGACGCAGGCGGGCACCGCCACAAGTCGAGCACTTGGAATATCCGCGATAGCGGCTGAGGAACACGCGCACATGCAGCTTGTACTTCTTGCGCTCCAGGTGATTGAAGAAGCCGCGCACGCCGAAGAACCGGCCTTCACCCTGGATGATCCGCCGCTGCTGGTCAGGATCGAGCTCAAGCCAAGGCACATCGAGGGGAATTTCCATCTGTCGAGCGAAGCGCTTCAGTTCAGTGAAGAGTGGCCGGTATTTGGGCTTGGTCCACGGCTCGATTGCGCCTTCGTTCAGGGTCTTCGACTTGTCCGGAATTACCAAGTCGAGGTCGAAATCAATGGTATTGCCGAATCCCTGGCAGCGCGGGCAGGCACCGTAAGGATTGTTGAAGGAAAACAGGCGTGGCTCGGGTTCCTCGTAGCGGATGTTGCAGCGCTTGCACTCGAAGCGTTGAGAGAAGCGGAGCCGCTGGGGCGCTTGGTCTTCTCGCGGCGCAGTCTCGAAGATGACTTCGCCCGACTCGCGGTAGCTGATTTCGACGGCGTCTACAATGCGGGCGCGGGCGTCCGGAGCAACTACGAGGCGGTCGACGAGCAGGAAGACCGGCTCGCCAAAGTTCAAGTCAAGCAGCGATTCCGGCGTGGAGAACTCAAAGATCTGGCCGTTCTGGTAGAGGCGATTGAAGCCGCGCTTGCGCAGGTCGAAGAGGCGGGCCTTGAGTTGCTCGTCGATTGTAGCGCCGGCATCCTGCCGGCTGTCGCGCGGGCGTCCCGCCCGCAATCGGGCCGAGCCTGCCCTGAGCGAAGTCGAAGGGGCAGCGCTACGTTTGCGTTTTTCAACGGAGGCACCGGCTTCCCGGTCGTGCGCTTGCGTAGGAGTCTGCAACGGAAACAGAACTGTCAGCCGCGTTCCCTCGCCCAGGGCCAGCACCGCGGCAGCAACTTCGTCCACCGTGTCTTTCTTGACTTCGTTGCTGCACTGCAGGCAATAGGTGCGGCCGACGCGGGCGAACAACAGCCGCAGATAGTCGTAGATCTCGGTTGCCGTGGCGACGGTAGATCGCGGGTTGCGCGTGGTGTTCTTCTGGCGGATGGCGACGGCGGGGGCGATGCCATCGATAACGTCGGCGTCGGGCTTCTCGATGCGTTCCAGGAATTGGCGTGCATAGGCAGAGAGGGATTCGACGTAGCGGCGCTGTCCCTCGGCGTAAATAGTATCGAAGGCAAGCGAAGACTTGCCCGATCCCGACACGCCGGTGACGACCGTCAGCGAGTTGTGCGGGATTTCAAAATCAATGTTCTTGAGGTTATGGACTCGCGCCCCGCGAACAACAATGGTTTCCTGGTTCATCAAATCAGTGGACATCGGATAGAAGGACCGCCCCTCGCCCCTTCTGGAGCCTTACGGGGCATTTCGCGCCGCCAGTTCATCAGGCGGCGTCCAGAGGGGAAGAGAATCTTTCTATTATAAAGCAGAGGGTGTCGCCTCAACTGGGGGCTGTCGGGCAGCAGTGGTTGCCGAGCGGCCGACAATCCACGAGTGACCTGATTCAGCGAAGTGAGTCCTAGCGGCCTCGGGCTATGCATGCAGAGCAGAGCGTCCGGAAGGCGGGGCACCTCGCGAGCGGCTACACGACGCCTAACGCCGGAGTTCTCAAATGCCAGCGCCGACCGCCGACGCTGGGATTAAAGCGTCCAGAGCTGACGGCTTCGCGCCCTTGATGACGAGCCACAGCATGACCGCTATCTCCGCTTAACCCTGATATTATCCAGAGAAGAAATGAACTGGCACCGAGATAAACTGAGTGGCTGGGGCGACTTCGTCGAGCTTGTCGAACGGCTGAGTCTTAATGAACAGGGAGATGCAGGTTGGTACATTCGTGGACAGAGCAACGAGTCCTGGCTGCTACAACCGTCCCTCCTGCGCCAACTTGGTGAGGTCGCTGTCGAGCGCGCTCTGGGAATTGAGTTTGGTGCTACCCGAAGGTTCATGTCGCAGTACCATCTGCACGCGGCCACTGATGGCGTCCACAAATCCCAATGGGGCCCCATCGCATGGTGGATGCTGATGCAGCACTATTCGGGTCCGACGCGCCTGCTTGACTGGACTCTCTCGCCGTATGTGGCTCTCTATTTCGCAGTCGATCAGTGCCCAGAGAGTGACGGTGCCGTGTGGTTCTTCCCTTCCTCTGCACTTAAAACCATCACGACAAATCGCTACGGGAAGCTGCAGTACAACTCCCACGAACAGCTTGAGTCGCACGACGTTAAAGCTGTCTATCCCATAGAGGCAACAGAACACAGCAAGCGTTCTGCGTCACAGCAGGCTGTCTTCACGGTTTGTACGCATGTTTTAGCGGATCATGGTGAAGTTATCTCAGAGGCATTCGTTGGGCAGGAGGATCGATACCCGCTGAACAAAGTTATCGTACCGGCTGGTGTGAAGGACCAGTTCCTCTCAAAGCTGGGAACCATGAACATTACCGCCAACTCCCTCTTCCCGGGTTTGGACGGTCTAGGCCGGGCGTCACGCGACTACGTTCGCTTGCGAGCATGGCGGACCCGTAACGAAAAAAATGGCAGATAATCAATGTCTCCATCGAGCAGACGGTCAGTTCCCAAATCACGGCCTATCCAGAAACTGAGGTCCTTGCGGCTATCGACACGGCGTCCATTCCTTGGAAAAGCAAAGGGCCCCGATTTTTCGGAGCCCCAACTCCCTGCCATGGTGCAATTCAATTATCGGGCGAGGAGTTTGCCTAAGTCAAAAGGAACCCCGTTCCGCTCCTTGCTCTTCATCCCTTTTCTTGCCATAGCGGAAAGCCAGACCCACGCCGAAGATCATAAAACCGACCGGCGGCACCAGCAACACAATCACGCCACGACTGATGGCACGCTGGCCTTCTTTTGTAGTACCGGTGGCGTTGCTGTAGCACATGGCGCAACCCTGGCCGAAGGCAGGACCCACCCACAGCAGCAGGAACAGCCCGAGTGTGGCCAGGCGCAGCTTCATTTGACTCCCAGGTGAATTATACGGAAAGCGTCCGGGAAAAAGACGAACATCAGGCAGAGGCAGGCCACCACAGCGACCATCAGGACCCACTTCATGGCGGCGATCTCGAACTTCAAGTGCATGAAGTAGCCGATGATCAGGGCGGACTTAATGACCGAGAGGATCATCAAGGCTTCCAGCATACGCACCGGCTGGAAGACCTGGTTGTAGGCGAGGGCGACCTCGACCGCGGTGAGTAGGAGCAGCGCGCCCCACACCCAGAAATACTGCCCCTTGCCTTCATCATGAGTTGTCGCGACGTCGTGCATCTTGCAATCTCTCCCGTTACGCGAGCTGAGAGCTACACCACCTTGGTAGACATCAAGTAGACCAGCGGGAAAATGAACATCCACACCAAGTCCACGAAGTGCCAGTAAAGCCCGGAGATTTCTACGTCGTGAGCATCGTAATCCTTGGGCTTAAGGACCAGGATCGTGGCTGCGACCACAAATCCCACGAGCAGCACATGAACACCGATATGGAACACGTTGTCCGCCGGAGTGGCCAGCCACGCGACCAGCCAGATTCCCAGCAGGATGGGCAGGAACTTCTTCCGCAGGGCAACCACGCCGAGATAAATAACGCCGATGGTGACGTGCAGCATGTGCATGCCCGTCAGCGTGAAGAAAGTCCCCCCGAATTGCGGCACTGTGGCCGCCCAGGGATTCTTGAACGGTGTCATGCCTTCGCCAATGAGTTTGCTCCACTCCATGCCGTGCAGCACGATGAAGGCTGAGCCAAAAAACATGGTGGCGAGAATCCAGTTGCGGGTCCAACTGCGGTCGCCGCGCCGCGCCGCGAGAACGCCCAGCACCATGGTCAGCGAGCTGGAGAGCAGGCATGCGGTCATGATGGTGGCATTCAGGATGCTCTCTTTGCCGAAGGGTGTGGGCCACTGGGGATTGGAAATGCGTCCGTAGCTGTAGGCAAACAGCAGCGCTCCGAAGGTGAGCGAGTCGGAGAGCAGGAACAGCCACATCCCAATCTTCTTGGAGTAGGTGCCAAACAGGGATGGCTCGTAAGCTCCCGCTATCCCGTGCTGCACCGCGACATCAGCCATGGTTTCGGTCTCCTTGCTTTAGTCCTTGAAGGCCTTATTCACCACAAAGGGCACTAAGGTACACGAAGAAAATCTTCAAAGTATTCCTTCGTGTAACTGAGCCTGCGCTGAGCGAAGTCGAAGCGTGTCCTTCGTGGTTCAAGTCTCTCCCGCTATCGTGCGAACTCCAAAAGGGCAAAGATGTAAACCCACAACACCGCCATGAAATGCCAGTACCAGGCGGCGATATCCACTACGATGCGCCGCGCCTCCACCGGCTTGCGCAGCAGGGAAGTGACGGCCGCGTACAGCAGCGCCAGCACGCCTCCGGAGAGGTGGACGGCGTGGGTCGCGGTCAGCAAGTAGACAAAAGAGCTGCTCGGACTGGTGGCCAGATAGAAGCCGCGGTTCGCCAGTTCGTGCCAAGCCATCCACTGCCCGGTCAGGAAGCCCAGTCCAAGCACCACGGTTGCCCCCAGCCAGGGAAAGCTTCGTTCCTCGCCAATGGACACACCGGGAATGGATTGAACCGGGGCCAGAGCAGCCTGGCGTGTAATCTGCCGCCGTGCCAGCTCCATGGAAAGACTGCTGACCAGCAGCAATCCAGTGTTTACCAACAACAGCGCGAGGGGAAGATTTACCGGGATCCAGTCGCGAACATACGTGTTGGTGCGTTCATCGAGCGTGGGCAGGCCCCGGCGCACGATATAGGCGCTGGTGAAGGCCACAAATATCATGGTGACAGACGTCAGCCCGATCAGCAGGCCCAGTCGAGTTCGGCGCAAGCGCTGCCCGTAATCCGGGGAACCATTGCCTCCGCGGCCGTCTCCGCCTCCGTCGGAAGTAGGCGGATGCACGCCGCTCCCTCCTTGGCCAGTCTTGGGGTCTTTGATCGTAAATGTCGGAGTCAAAGTCGCCATACTCTCGTTTGTAACGCCGCCGTCCCGGCGGCTGTCTCGCGGGCGTCTCGCCCGCACGTCGTGGCCGGCAAGATGTTGCCAGCGCTTACCTATACCATCAGTGTGCCTTTACCGTCGCCGGATCGGTCTGCATGATGTAATCACGCGGCGCTCCCGGTACGCTGTACTCGTACGGACCGTGATTGATTACCGGAGTCTTACCGCCAAAGTTATCGTGCGGAGGCGGCGTCGCGGTGGTCCACTCCACCGTGGTGGCTTCCCAGGGATTGTCGCTTGCCTTGGGCCCTTTGAACATGCTCCAGAACAAGTTAAAGAGGAATACGAACTGGACTCCAATGGTGATAAAGGCCGCATAGGTCATGAAGGTGTTCAGCGGAATCAGACGCTGCATGTAGGCGACCTCAGTGAACTGGGAGTAGCGCCGGGTCTGGCCCGCCATGCCCAGATAGTGCATGGGCATGAAGATGGAGTAGGTGCCTACGAGCGTAACGAAGAAATGGATCCTGCCCAAGGTCTCGTTCATCATGCGCCCGAACATTTTGGGGAACCAATAGTAGGTAGCGCCAAAAATCCCGAAGATGGAGGCGACGCCCATGATCAGGTGGAAATGTCCCACTACGAAGGCAGTGTCATGCAGCGGGATGTCCAGCACGGGCTGCGCCAGGAACGGCCCGCTCAGCCCGCCGGAGACGAACAGGGAGACGAAGCCGATGGCGAACAGCATGGGTGTATAGAAGCGGACGCGTCCCTTATGGAGTGTCCCCAGCCAGTTGAACGTCTTAATCGCGGAAGGCACGCCGATGGCCATGGTCATGATGGAGAAGGCAAACGCCGAATACGGGCTCATGCCACTCATGAACATGTGGTGGCCCCACACCATGAACCCCAGGAACCCGATGGCCATGATGGCGTAAACCATTGCCTTGTAACCGAAGATCGGTTTCCGCGAGAAAGTGGAGAGCAACTGCGAAGTCACGCCCATACTGGGCACAATGGCGATGTACACCTCAGGATGTCCGAAGAACCAGAACAGGTGTTGCCAGAGCAGCGGTGAGCCGCCCTTGTGTCCCATGATCTGGCCGTTCACCACCACAAGCGGGACGTAGAAGCTGGTGCCGAGATTGCGGTCGAGCAGCAGTAAGATGCCCGCGGAAAGCAGAACGCCGAAGGCCAAGAGGCCAAGGATGGCGGTGATGAACCATGCCCAACAGGTCAGCGGCATGCGCATCATGGTCATGCCCTTGGCGCGCAGATCGAGCGTGGTGGTGATGAAGTTCAGCGCCCCCATCAGCGACGCGATGCAGAAGATGGCGATGCTGGTGATCCATAAGTCCGCGCCAAGTTGTTGGCCTGGTCCGGCAGACGGCAAGGCGCTGAGTGGCGCGTAGCCGGTCCAACCGTGCAGGGGAGCACCACCGGTCACGAAGAAAGCTGCGAGCAGGATCACGAAAGCAACGAACGTCGTCCAGAACGAAAGCATGTTCAGGACGGGGAACGCCATATCGGGCGCGCCGATCTGGATGGGCAGGAAGTAGTTGCCGAATCCACTCTGCGGCGCTGTGGTCAGCACGAAGAACACCATGATGGTGCCGTGCATGGTAAGCAGGCTGAGATAGGTCTCGGGCTTGATCGCGCCGACTAGCGGCAGAACCGCGGTGGGCCAGATCATGTGGATGCGCATCAGCAAGGACAGAAACATGCCGACGAACACCGCTATTAGCGCCAGGAAGTAATACTGGAGCCCGATGACCTTGTGATCGAGGCTAAACACATATTTCCGGATGAACCCGTGCGGGGCCGCGTGAGCATGGATGATTTCGCCGGTCGCCATTTACTGTTTCTCCGCCTCTCGTTCCGCCAGCCACTTGTCAAAGTCGGCCTGACTGACCACTTTCAGCATGCCGTGCATTTTGTAATGGCCGAGGCCGCAAAGCTCGGCGCAGGGGATTTCGTAATCGCCAACTTCTGTAGGTGTGAAGTGCATGTGGATCGCAAGCCCGGGCACTGCATCTTGCTTGAAGCGCATGGAGGGAACAAAAAAGCTGTGGATCACATCGACGGAGCGCAAGGTCAAATCCACTTGGCGATTCACCGGCAGATACATGGTGCCGGTAACTACGTCATCTTTCGCCGCCGGATCGGAGGTATCGAGACCGATGGCCGCCTCGTTGCCGGCCGAGGGATCCATCAGCTTGGGGTCGGTGGCGCCAAACTTGCCGTCCGCCCCCGCGTAGCGGAAGTACCAGGCGAACTGCATGCCCGTGACTTCCACGGGAATGGCGGTGGGCTTGGCCGGCTCGAAGCGCTCACTGGCCCAAACGCCGCTGCCCATCAGGTTCAACCCGATAAAAAGAACAGCCGTGAGCCCGGTCCACAGCACCTCGAGGGTGGTGTTGCCGTGGGAATACTCCACTTTGCTGGCCGTCCCGCGATCGCGGTATTGCCACACGAACAGTCCCAGTGCACCCTGCGCCGCCACAAAGACGATCCCCATGAGAAAGTAAGTCAGGGCGAACTGACCGTCGATGCGCTGCGCCAACTCCGAAGCTCCGTGCGGGAGCCACCAGGTTTTTGCTGCGAAGAAGTAAGTGCTAACAAACGTAATCAGCCAGATAATCGCCAGCAGAGCGAGGCCCATCTACCAGACCTCCAAGGGTCGTCGGATTTCGACGCACACCCGCAGCCTGCATGATCAAGCGAACAAACTGCGGATGAGCGAAAGTTTATCACAGGCGTGTGTGATGCGCGCAAGCGGCGGACGCGCAGGATTCAGGGGCAGGAGTTCCAAAATGACATCCCTCTTCTGAATAAACGTGCTGCTGGCCGGGAAGGTTCCCTGGGCGCTACCCCTCACGCGTGAGTTCAAATACCGTGATTTCCGGCGGAGAGCCGAAGCGGATCGGGGGGCCGGTGGTTCCGATGCCACGGTTGACGTACAGCTGACCGCCGGGTTTTTCGTACCATCCGCTGACGTAGGGAGTCTCCAGGCGGGCGAGGGAGAGGCCCCGGTGGACGAACTCGAGCGACAACTGGCCGCCGTGGGTGTGCGAGGCCAGCGTCAAGTCGATGCCCAACTGCGCAGCGCGATCGAAGACGTTGGGATTGTGGCTCAGAAGGATGTTGACCATGTCCGGCATCACCAGTTTTTCGCTCCCCGCGAGATACCGCTCAACCAGGTGCCCGGGATGATCACGGGAGAAGCGAAGGCTCTGGTAGTCAATACCGATCAGGTTCAGCATTTCGCCTCGCGATTGAATGGGGGCCCGCTCTTGACGCAGGATGCGAATCCCCTCCGCGGCAAAGAGTCGCGTGATGGAATCCTCGGTTTCCGTATAGATCTCATGGTTGCCAAGGCAGCCGAATACGCCGAATGGCGCCTTGAGAGCCGAAAGCGTTTGCACCACTTCGCTTTGCGCCTGCGGGTCAGAGGCGACGTAGTCGCCGGTCAGCACCACCAGGTCGGCTTTCACCCCATTGGTGATTGTGACGCAACGGCGAATCTCGTCCCCGGTCATGAAGGGGCTGATGTGAAAGTCGGAAAGCTCGGCGATGCGAAAGCCCTCAAAGGCTTTGGGCAGGCGTGCCAGCCGGATGCGCGGGCGAGTGACTTCCACGTCAAGCCGGCCATAGAGAAGCCCGTAGGCCGCGGCCACAAACGGCGCGGCGCTTACCGCGACGGCGGTCTGCTCGAGCAACCGGCGGCGGGCCGGCGAGGGCGGGTCAAGAGCTATGGCATCAGGCATAGGAGCGGCGGCGTGGCCTGCCGCAGCCTTGCGCGCTTTGCGGTAAACCCACGCTGCAGCGCGCGTCGTGCGGTCTACCGCCCAGAATACAATCACTAGGCCGAACCCCGCCCACGACCCCACGAACCACCACCAGAAAGGCTCTTCAAACACAACGCTGCGCAGCATCAAATGGGTCGAATCGCCCCCGCGCGGGCTGTCCCAAATGGCGAAGTTGTAAGCAAAGAAGAACACGTAGACAACAGTCGCGATGACCGCGAGCCAGGCGCGCCGGGGCTTCCTGGGGATGAAGTGTTCCCCAAGGTCGAGGACACGGTGAATCCAGAAAAGCTGGCTGGCAATCAGCATCACGGAGATGGCGAAGAAGAGCAGGAAACCGAAGGGCCCCACCTCGCGCCAATTGGGGGTGAGCCAGAAGGCGCAAAAAGCAACCAATGAGAAAGTGATCACGCGCTTGTGAGCTCTGAGGAAACTGATCATCCTTGCCAGCTTCGTGCCGGAAATCATGAGTTTCCTTTTTGACCGCGAAAACGGCAGCGATTGTACCTCTGTTTTGCCCTCCCGAAAGCGGTTCATCCGCTGAGTTACTTCTGCTCCGGCCATTCTGGTACGCGACCCGGAGTCCAGGGCGCGCCTGCGGCTTCCATGTCTTTCTCCAGTTTTGCCAAATCCACCTGAACCAGCGTCCTTAATTTGGTGAGTTGCTGCGTGAATTCCTCGGCTGCGATCGCGTATGCATCCAGGTGGGTCTGAGTCGGCCGAGTAATGGCGAAGCGTTCGCCCTCCATGATGTTGTTCAGCCGGTCATTGATGGAGGTGGGAACGTTTTCATTGCGGGCCGCCAGCACCGCATCGCCGCGCAACCCGCGCAGGATATCGTTACCGCGTTGCTCAATGGAGTCCGCTTCCGCACTGAGCGGCTCTGCCGATGGAGTATCTTGCAGGGCTTTGCGGATGGCCTTGAGCCGGGTTTGCACATCATTGGCTGAATTGATCGCTCCCGAAACTGCACGATACAGGCGCGCTACCTTGCGGTTGAAATCTTCCTGCGCGCTACGATCCGAGGGACTCAGGCCTGAAGTTCCATCTGCGGTCACCGTGAAGGCTTGCGGTCCGCCCAGTTCCGTTACCACGCCATTGACTCTCTTGAACAGGCGGGCAGAGTACTTGCCCGGCATCACGAGCGGCCCCTGCGCTGTGGCGGGCAGAAACTCTTCTCCCGGGTGCTCTTGCTCGGTTTCGGAAGGTGCGAAGTAGCGCAGGTCCCAGGCGACGCGATGGAAGCCCTCCGCGACCGGAGCATCGACGCGGCGGATGGGCGCGCCGGATTCGTCGTACACCATCAGGTACACCTCCGGCTTGGGCTCTTCCGCTTCGGCACGCAACTCGTCATTGCTGGGGTAGGGAAGTGTCTGGCCTTTTTTCGCTGCTTCTTTTTCGGCCTCCTGCCTCGCTTCCTTCTTGGTCTTCAGTTTTTCCTTCAAGTAATACGTAAAGGTTGCGCCGAATGGAGGATTGTCCGCGGCGTATAAGGCGTCGCCCAGAAATGCCTTTCTCGGTCCGCCCAGGGGGTGCCGCTCGATATACATGAGAGCATCCTTGACCGGGAAAAGCGTCGCGGCCTGCTCCACTGTTTCCGGCTTAAGCTGACGCAGAGGTGTGATGTTATCGAGAATGTAGTACCCCCGCCCGAATGTAGCCAGCACCAGATCGTTCTCGCGCGTCTGCATCACCACGTCGCGCACCGCGATTTTGGGCAGGCCGCCCTTGAGCCGAACCCATTTCTTGCCGCCGTCGATGGTAAAGAAAGCGCCAAACTCCGTGCCCGCGAACAGCAGGTTGGGATTGACCGGATCCTCAGCAAAGGCCAGCACAGGCCCGTTCTCGGGCAGATCACCCGCAATCGAGTTCCAGGTTTTTCCCGTGTCGGTGGATTTGAGCAGGTAGGGTTTAAAGTCCTCATTCTTGTGGTTGTCGAAAGCGGCATAAACGCTGTTGGCGTCGTGATGTGAGGCGGCGAGCCGGCTCAGATAAGTCGTCTCGGGTACACCGGGGAACTTGTTGTATTTTGTCCACGTGGCGCCGCTATCCTGCGTGACCTGGATCAGGCCGTCGTCGGTGCCAACGTAAATAAGATTTTCCTTCTTTGGCGATTCCGCCAGGGAAACGATGTTTCCGTAAAACGATGTGGACTGATTCTTGGCTATCGCGTCCGGTCCCCAGACTTTTCCCATCACCGGTAGCTTGTTGCGGTCGGTTTGGCGAGTCAAATCAGGGCTGATCAGCTTCCAGGTATTGCCCCGGTCATCGCTGCGGAAAAGCTTATTCGCGGCGAAATAAAGCCGGGTGTGGGAATACGGGCTGATGATAAGCGGCGAATCCCAGTTCCAGCGCAGCGGCGGCTCGCCCTTACCCTCAGCGGGTTGAATGACAAGTTCTTCGCCGGTGCGCTTGTCGTAACGCACCAGTACTCCGTACTGCGATTCCGAGTACACCGTGTTGGGGTCTTCGGGATCGACCTGGGAGCGGAAGCCATCACCGCCCGTGGTCACATACCAGTCGGAGTTCATGATCCCGTTGACGTTTTTTGTGCGCGATGGCCCACACCAGGAGAAGTTGTCCTGCGTGCCGCCGCAAACGTTGTAGAAGGGAAGCGCGTTGTCCACGGTGACGTCATAGAACTGCACCGTGGGCAGGTTGGCCTTGAACTGCCAACTGGTGAAGCCGTCGAAGGTTTCTGCCACCCCGCCGTCGCTGCCCACCAGACAGTGCTTGGTGTTATCCGGGTCGATCCAGATGGCATGATTATCAATGTGGTGATTGACTTCGTTGATTTTGCGCAAGGTCTTGCCGCCGTCGTCGGAAGCGCGCAGGAAAACGTTCATGATGTAGATACGATCCACATTCTTCGGATCGGGGAAGACGCGGGCGTAATACAGCGCGGACTCATCGAGCTCGTTGCGCCGCTCCCAGGTGGCGCCTTTGTCGGTGGAACGGAAGATGCCGCCTTTGGCGTTGGCCGCCTCGATGGTCGCGTATACCACGTTGGGGTCCACGGGTGACACGGCAAGTCCGATGCGGCCCATATCTTCTGTCGGCAAGCCGGATTTCAGTTTGTTCCAGGTCGCGCCGGCGTCGCTGGATTTGTAGATGGCGCTCTCGGGTCCGCCATCAATCATGGTGAAGACGTGGCGGCGGCGCTGGTAGGCAGCAGCATAAAGGATGTCGGGATTCGACGGGTCCATGGCTACGTCGGCCACGCCCGTGTTCTCGCTAATGGTGAGAACAGCCTTCCAGCTCTTACCGCCGTCGCTCGTCTTGTAAAGGCCGCGATCGCCCCCTGGTCCCCACAACGGACCTTCTGCCGCAACGTACACCACTTTGCTGTCGCGTGGATCAATCACGATACGGCCAATGTGCTCGGACTTCTTCAGCCCCAGATTCTTCCAACTTTTGCCGCCGTCGTCCGAGCGATAGACACCGTCTCCGTAGGCCACGCTGCGCTGGCTGTTGCTCTCGCCCGTCCCCACCCACACCACGGAGGGGTCGTTAGGATCAAGCGTGACCCAGCCGATGGAATACGAGCCTTCGCTATCGAAGACTGGACTCCACGTGGTGCCGCTGTTGGTGGTTTTCCACACCCCGCCAGACGCCACGCCCACGTAATACTCCGCGTGGTTTTTCGGATTCACGGCAAAGGCGATCACCCGCCCCGAAGCCACGGCCGGCCCA
>WNFH01002004.1_pt1 | contig 14087 bp, 9 predicted proteins | sample 5400411 | NCBI WGS metagenome assembly WNFH01 (sample SAMN13153347, study PRJNA577476) | soil metagenome | isolation source: 200 cm saprolite under Douglas fir tree site 2 hole 3 | place: USA:California | collected 2015-04-18
AGATATAGCCGCGCCGGCAATGGGAGCAAGGCAGAGCTGAAAAAGTAATTACGCAAAAATGAATATAGCTATTTGCTATAAATATAATACTAAAGCTAAGTGTTTTGTCAAGCATCCTATTCAGGAAAACGGAAAGTGGGATGATATGTCCAACATAGTAGATACGTTTACTGGCATTGTGTTTAATACAAGATGTTGGCATCTCGATGAAAGCGGAGCTAGTTCATCCATTCGCCGGGAGCATTGCTGCGTATGCGCACGCCGCCATCACGCTCTTTAATGATCTTCGCATCCTGTGCCATCTTTGCGCGTATTTCAGATGCAGAAGTTCGATGCCAGTACGCAGCCGGAAATAAGCCAATGCCAATAGCGATAGCCGCGCCGATTTCAGCGCGGTTAAACGGCAGGTGAGGAGGGAGGTGAAAAGGAACAAAGTGAATAATGCCAAGGCGAAGCAGCAGTGCGAAACTGAAAATCGCTAATTCAAGCAGACCCACCAGCCAATAGGATAGTACCTCTTTGAGGCTTCTTTTGCGAAAGGCGTATGCAAATGCAAAATTTAGTAAACACAGGAATACTGTGATGCAGAATGTGACCGGAAAAATAATGTTTGCCAATCTATGCCTCCAGCTCGGTACCCAAGTAATCTTTCAATAGCGTTAGCTATATGTAAGCATCAAATTAGAGAAGGCCACTTCCGTGCCTTTCAAATTTACTAACATGCCGATCTCGCCGCTTGCGAATGAACCATCTTGAATGGTGGTGATAGTCTTGCCGTTTACTATCAAGGTAAAGGACTTCCCAATGGCAATCACTTTGAAAGTGTTTACACTGTTTGGTCCATGGCCCTGGTGAAATTCACTGCCAAAGGCATGATGCCAGATGGTCGTCCAGGGGTTAGCGGATGGCCCCTTGCTATTATTATATTTCGAGAACTGATATTCCCCATGCTTCGTATTCAAAGCCTCAAAACTATAGAAGGTCACAACGTTTTTGCCTCCTGTCTGAGTACTGAAACGCAGCATCATGCCAAAAGAGTTATTAATGGAGCTATCATCGCCTTTTATCTCCTCCATTGTCAGTGTATATGCCATTGGCCCTTGCACAACTTCACCAGGTAACAGCGCGGGCGCAACCTGGTTAGCACCATTGTTCGTGATATGATATGCCCCATCCTTGAACATATAGATTTGATTGCCGCTCGTCGCAATGGGCCAGTTATGAATATTCTGTGCTAAAGTATCGGTGATAATGATATTGGCATTGGCGGTAGCAGTAGCCTCGGCTGCCGCAATCGCCTGCCAATCAGGTGTCACATTCTCTGTGTGTACTCCAATTTTTGCCGGTTGAGGGGAGCGAGTGTGTACATAGACAAATATACTGGAACCGGTCAATACCAGCAGCACCAGCAAGGCCAATGCGCTCCTCATCAGCAGCTTTTTGGAAACTTTTGTGGTTATACCTGGGGACGCGATAAATCGCGTCCCTATACTGACCCTGCCCTTCTCACTTTTTGGCACCTCCAGTGGTTCTTCTGGCTGCTGCGTTTGAGGAAGCACCGGTAAAAAGCCGGTGACATAGCGTCCGGGTTGACCGGCGACGGGTACCTGTACTACTTTTACCGCCCCGGTCAGTTTTAAGGTGCCTTGCTCACTCCCTGGAACCATCAGTGCCCCCGTCGTGTTGGTAGCGGGAAAGGGCGATATGGGATTGGAAACTGGTAAGGCATAGGGGCCAGATACTCCCGTTCGACCCTGCTGAGCGGAGCTAGACGCGCGAGCGTCGTTGCTGGGTCGCATTTCAAGGTGATCGCGCTCCAGGAAGGGGGTGGAGGGGTGCGTGTCAGTCCCGAACTCCACGGGCGCGATAATGCGGGTTCCGACACCCTCGCTATCCGGTAATGGCAGTGTCCTGGTCACATTTGGAGTCGCGACAGATGGAAGTGCTGGCGATATTTGGACCGGCTCCTTTTTATCCATTGGACGTAATAGACCTGATTTGAGTCCCAGGCGCGGACGTGTTGCGGGCAAAGGAGTAGTGCGTGTTGCCGGCAAGGGATCTGTTGACTCAGCCTGAACTTGTGTATGATCATTTGGCTGCGGTGCTTCCTCTACCGGCTGAAGTGACGTATTGTGGATTGAGGATAAAAGACCGGTTGGTTTGCTCTGCCCGTTCCCCCGCGTGACAAGCGATGGTGGTGTTTCAGCAGCGGCTTGCTGCCAAACCGGATCAAACAGGCTGCGCTTCCTAGGCATAGCAAGCGGCAGTGTAGGAACGCGATTGATCGCCCCCGCTGGAGCAGGCATCTCACTCGAAGAACTTTCCGAGAGCGTCGGGGCCCGATTGATCGCGCCCACGGCGGCAGGTATAGGGACCCGATTGATCGCGACCAGGAAGGCACTCACAAAATCCTGGACAGAGGCGTACCTGTCCGGTGGACGTTTGGCTATGGCCTGCAATATCACCTGCTCTGCTGCCTCGGGTAAGTCTGTTCGCAGCAGTCGAGGCGAAGGTGGCGATATCTGCACAATCTGGGTGGCCATCTGCATGGGCGTCTTCATGGGCGTCTCAGCCTGAAATGGTGTCTTGCCTGTCACCATCTGGTAGAGCAGAATACCCAGCGCATATATATCTGTACGCGCATCAATGGCGTCGCCCATGATCTGTTCAGGAGCCATGTAGTCCGGTGTGCCAACAGGTGTTCCCGCTCTCAGCAATCGCCTTTGAGTAGTCTGCCTCTCGGCCACAATCTGTATCATGCCAAAATCTGTGAGCAATAAATGCCCCTCGGATGCTATCAACACATTCGCGGGCTTGACATCCCGGTGAATGATCCCCTGCTTATGGGCATAATCCAGGGCGGCAGCTATCTGCTCCAGATAACTGGCGACTTTTGGCAATTTCAGTGGTCCTTCGTACTTGATAACATCCCGTAATGTCCCGCCGTTGCAATAGGGCATCACCAGGAATGCATGTCCGTCATATTCTCCGTAGTCATAAACAGGCAGAATATGCCGGTGCTGCAAAGAGGTAATAGAATTGATCTCCTGGCGAAACCTTTCCAGAAAAAGGCTGCGTTGGCTGGGAGTTTGGGCTGACGCCGGTGACAGTATCTTTACTGCTACCTGGCGGTGAGGGTGCGATTGCTGAGCCAGAAATACCACACCAATCTCTCCCTTACCAATGACTTTTTGGAGTGTAAAGGTTCCTAGCATTGCCCCTATCAATGCTTCTGTATCTATCAATGGTGTACCTCTTTTTGGCGTTGTTTGTGCGTGCTGGATAGAATGCTCCTTAGTTATGAGTAATAAGCATATTCATAAAGGCCACTTCTGTCCCTTTAAGATTTACCAGCATTCCCAGGCTACCACTTTTTAAAGAGCCATCATGGACGGTTGCGATGAGCTTGCCATTTACAGTAAAGCTGAAGCTTGAGCCATTCTGGTAAATGCGAATGGTATTGATCTTATTTTGCCCTTGTCCCTGGTTATACTCACGCCCAAATGGCTGGTGCCAGAGTTGTGTCCAATACTTATCAGGTGTCCCCTGACTATCGTTATACTTGTAAAAGCGGTATTCTCCGCCCTTGGTATTGAGTACTTCAAAACTGTAGAATGTGGTTGCAGTTTTACCGCCTTTGGTTTGTTGGCTAAAGCGCATAATCATGCCAAACGAGTTATTGTTGGAGGTATCATCCCCTTTTACCTCCCACATCGTCAATGTGTAGGCATTTGGCACGCTAAAGAGCTGTTCTGGTAAGACAACAGCAACAGCATTGCCCTGAGTGTTGAGGATATGATAGGCTCCGTTGCTAAAAAACTCATTTGGGCCAATTGGGAAATTATGGATATTCTGGCTCAACGGATCCGAAAGAATCTTATTGGCATCCGCGGTGGCCTGTGCCTGGGCAGTTGCTGTCGCCGTGGCATTCGGTGTTACTTTGATTTTGGTATTGGTAACACTCGGATTGACGGTCGTCTGACCAAGGCGGGAATGGGCATACCAGAATGCTGCACCGGCACTAGAAATCACGAGTACTACCAACAAAGCCATGGCAATCATTGTCCAGGGCCGCTTCGAGCCGCGTTTGGCGGCCTCCGCCTGCGTCTCTGGTGTTCGGGTTTGGGAAGCTACAGGCAATAAGCCGGTGACAAAGCGACCGGGTTGGCCTGCGACAGGCATTTGTATCACTTTGACAGGCCCGGTCAGTTTCATGGTATTTCCGCCTGCCTGTTCGCTATTTGGGATGGCCAATGCACCCGTTGTATTGCGCACTGGAGAGCTTTGATGTAAGGCTGTTGGTATGGTCGCGGGCTGTGAGCCGGTGTAAGCTGGTAACACTCCTGTAAGACGGGGCATAAGCATAGGCTTCGGTCCCAATTCAGGTGGTTGTATCGCGGGCTGCGCACCCGTAGGCATATAGAGCGGCCCCAACGTTGGTGATATGGCGGCGGAGTGTGTCCCTGTAGACGTTGTTAATGCTCCGTAGAGATCCGACTGATCGCGCCCAAAGGTCGTTGCTGAGACTTTAGGAAACATGCCTGTACGGGAAAGGAGGCCCGCTGGACGGGCTGGTTCGGCATTTTCCGCAGGTAGTAGGCCTGTCAACCTCCCATCGCTAAGCGTGGCAGCGGCCATCTGTGACGCCATCTCTCCACTCGCTCCTGATTGCCAGGATGGATCAAAGAGGCCCCGTGGCGTAAAGAGCCGTGTAGAGGTAGAAGTACCAATGGGAAGTGTTCCTCCGGTTGTGCCATTCAATAACACTCCCGCGAAGGTCAGGGCACCTCGGAATGCTTCAGCAAAATCATACCCACTTGCATAACGATCTGCTGGACTTTTCGCTATAGCTTTTAACAACACCTGCTCCGCCGGGATAGGAAGGTCCGCACGCAACAAGCGCGGAGAAGGAGGAGGAGATTGCCACTGCTGCGCGGCAATTTGCATCGGCGTTTCGCCCTGGAAGGGAGTTGTTCCCGTCACCATCTGGTAAAGGATAACGCCCAGCGAGTACAGGTCCGAACGCCCATCCACCATATTGCCCACCACCTGTTCGGGGGACATGTAATCGGGTGTCCCAACCGGAGCACCAGCCCCTGTCAAGCGCATCTGCGGCGCTTGCCCATCGGCTATGATCTTCACCAATCCGAAATCGGTCAGGAGTAGACGTCCCTCTGCCGTCAACAAAATATTGGCTGGTTTAATATCGCGATGGATGACGCCCCGCTCATGTGCAAAATCCAGGGCGGCGGCTACTTGTTCCAGGTAGTTCAGTGCTCTCGTTAACGGCAGAGGGCCTTCTTTTTCCATAACGTCGCGTAACGTTCCGCCACTGATGTACGGTACTACCAGGTAAGCAAGCCCATCCCGCTCACCGTATTCATGCACGTGCAAAATATTTGGGTGCTCCAATGAGGCAGCGGCATCTGTTTCACGACGAAACCGCTCCAGGAAGGCTGCCCGTTGGTGGGATGTCAGGGACGTAGCTGGTAACAACACTTTTACTGCCACCTGCCGACGAGGACGTGATTGCTGTGCCAGGAATACCGCTCCCATACCTCCCTGTCCTATAATCTTCTGGAGTGTACAGGTTCCGAGCACCTTACCAATCATTGCTTCTGCTTTCATCAAAGCTCTACCTCTTCTTGTTGTTGTAGTTTCATACCCGCCTGTCTGTCTGCCCTTCTGCCCAGCCGCCCACTCTCGCCTTCTCTCTCAACACTCTGGACGATATCCTTACATTCCTACATCTTAGTCAACTTGTGCGCTTATGACAATCTATTCAGCACGCTAGCATGACCATAGTACCTGTTTTTCGTTACACAATGGCACACATTGGACCAGGAACTATCAACTTCAACAGGCATCATTGCAATAAACGAAGTTTGGGTTTGAATTGAGGGAGTAGGGCCGCGATAAATCGGGCCCTACGCTAGATTCTTTATATCCTGCGGATCAATATCTTCCTCGGCATCCAGAGGAACTTCTTCGCCGCCCACATAGATTGCCATTGAGGGAATGCTGCGACTTTGAACGATGATGCCACGGAGTAAGGAGGAGGAAGCCTGTGCCAGCAATGGCCGCAGCCGCTCCATACGCTCGCGCTGAATAGACAATTGTTCAGTACGGTCGCGAGCGCGACCGGCGGCCGAACGCTCGTTGGTTACACCTTCGGTCAGCACCGGTGATGGCTGTTCCCATACATCGCGAGCGTCCAACAGCTGGCCCACGGCTGATTGCACCTGCTGTACCAGGTCAATAGTCTGGTTCAACAACATCAACAGGTCTCCTTCAGCCAGGTCAATCCGTCGCAGCAGGCCACTGAGTGATGTACCACGCGACCATGCCAGGGCCACACCATGAAATTCGGGCACAATTCCGGGGGTATAATTCAGATTGGCGCGTTCTTCAATGCCATGGACGTGCTGTTCGATGCGCCACAACTCTCCACGTACCCGCTTCATACTATTGCTGAGGATATCGCGATTGTTCAGTCGGCGGTCATTATCGAAGGTAAACCAGCTACAGACCTCGGCCAGTTCGCCTGCCGTCAGTCCGTCGAGAGCTCCCAACATCATCAATTCGACAATCAGGACGCCCGATGGGTGGAAGATGCCGCGCAGTAACCGTCCTTTGACCGTCAGTTTGTCATCCTGGCCGATATAGCCAAGTGTTCGCAGGGCAAAGATCGTGCCGTCGAGTTCTGCGGCCCCCGCCCGACTGAGTGGATAAGACCCAATCGACTGTCTTCGTCTCTCTAACGCCTGGGTTGCCCCGTCAACGGCTTTTGCTCGTTTCTTATTTTCCTTTTTGCCTTTGGCCTGGTAGCGCATCTCCAACTTCTCTAAGCGCGCCAGTTCGCGATGCTCCCAGAGCAGATAGCGTTGATATTCGCGCAGGCTGGAAGCACAGATACGGCGCAGGTGCTGTACATCGCCTGGGTGCCAGAGGTTGAGTATAGAGTTGTAGCGAATGATAAAAGAGCTGGTCACAGGCTGGAGTTCATCGGTAATGCGTTGGAACGAGGTTTCAAACGGCTCCCAGGGGGAGTAGGGAATAATAGCGGCCCCATAATTATCCATGCCGCGCCGCCCTGCTCGTCCCGTCAATTGGCGATACTCATTGGGGGTAAGTAGGCGCATCTCCTGACCATCAAATTTGCTCAGGCTTCCTACCACAACGGAGCGTGCTGGCATATTTACGCCGAGGGCAAGGGTATCTGTGGCAAAAACCGCTCGCAGGTATCCCCGCGCAAAGAGCGTCTCCACCAGCACCTTCAAGCCCGGCAGTAAACCGGCGTGATGGAAGGCCAGGCCACGCGGCAGCAATTCGGTGAGTGAGTATACCTGTTGCAGGCTGCGGTCTTCTTTCGGCAATTGCTCAAGCCAAATGCCAACTTCTGCCTTGATCAGTTCCTGCTCTTCGGGTGAGGTAAAGAGATGGAGGGCGGCACTCATCGCCGCCTCTTCGACGACTCGCCGCCCTGGCAGAAAATACAGGCACGGCAGCAGATCAGCATCGCGTAAGACAGTGAGTATTTCGCCCGGCTCTGGTGCTTTCCGTTCGGGAGGACGTTTCGCTTTTGGCTGTTCTCTGGTGGATGCTTCTATTGTGGTTGATGCCCCTAATGTCCCTGGTACCTCATCGGCTACTGCGGCTTTTCGTTTTTTATTGCGGCCATACCAAAAATCGTCCTCATCCTCATCCTCGTCATCGAAGGTATAGCTGCGATTGCGCCCCATCATTTGTGCCAGTTTGGCCTCGCCGCCTATATCGGGAAAGCGTTCTATGCGTTGCCCATCGGCATTCTGTACGAGGTGTAGCTTGTTATCGAGAAAGTAGTAGTGCTCCAGCGGTACGGCTCGCTGCTCATGCACCACCAACGAGATAGGCCGGTGTACGCGGCTAATCCAGCTGGCCAGGTCTTCAGCATTGCTCACCGTGGCCGACAGGCCGACCAGTTGTACATGTTTAGGGGAGCAGATAATGGCTTCTTCCCACACGGGGCCACGCCCAACATCGCTCAGGTAGTGGAGTTCGTCAAAGATCACGAAACCAACATCGGCCAGCGAAGATGGAATAGGGTTTTCATCGCTCGTGAAGCGGTCTCCACCCTCTTCCAGCAGCATATTGCGGTAGACCTCGGTCGTCATAATGACCACTGAGGCACGGCTATGCTCAACAATATCACCTGTCACCAGGCCAACAGCGTCATAGCCATACACATCGCGCAGGTCACGATATTTTTGGTTGGAGAGTGCCTTGAGAGGGGTGGTATAAATGACACGCTGGTTCCTCTGCTGTGCGAGCCAGATTGCATACTCCGCGACCAGTGTTTTGCCTGTACCGGTTGGAGCAGCCACCATAACAGATTGCCCTTCCGCGAGGTGGGCAATGGCCTCTAGTTGAAACGAATCGAGGGGAAACGGGTAACGCGCTACAAACGTTTGAATACCCGCCAGGGTCTTACTCCCGGCCTCCACTTGCTTATCCATAACCTCATCTTTGTATGATACATAATTCTACGGCCTCATTGTAACATGTATTACACGGATGGACAAGCCTGTAAATGCTGAAGGGTGCGCGTGCAAGTTTCTGTCGCCGCCTTCGCGACACACCAACAATCTTTGCGAGTCGCGAAGCGACGAGGATTCAAAGAAACCTGCACATTGGGTTAGATAGTATCTGACAAGGTTAGTGCTCTCTTCAACTGTTCCAGCGAGGCATTTCCACCGGAGCAGACAATTCCTACCTTTTTCCCCTTTAGCTCATTGCGCAAGCGATAGGCAGCGGCCAGAGAAGCCGCACCCGCTCCTTCGGCCAGCGTATGGGCGCGTTCAAGCAGCCAAACCATCGCTTGCATGATCTCCTCTTCACTCACCAGTATAAAATCGTCGAGCATTTGCTGCATAATTGCCTGCGGCAGTTCAAAAGCTTGACCGGTTGCCAGCCCTTCTGCCATGGTACGATTAGGCATCTCCACTATATGCTCCTGCCGCCAGGATTCATAGGCTGCCGGTGAGGCTTCTGCCTGGACGCCGATCACCCGAATAGCGGGATTGATGGTTCGGGCCACGATGCAGGCACCGGATGCTCCGCTGCCTCCACCTATGGGTACGATGAGAACCTCTAGACCCGGCTCGCGCTCCAACATCTCTAACGGCCCTGTCGCTACGCCAGCAATAAGTAATGGCTCGTTGCCAGAGTGAATGTAGCGGTAGCCATGCTCCTGCGCCAGTTCCTCACAATGTTTCTGGGCATGATCATAGATTGCACCGTGGAAGAGTACCTCGGCTCCCATGCCCTGCATAGCCGCCACCTTCCCTGGATTGGCCCCTTCTGGTACAACGATACGCGCCTTCACCCCAAATAAGCGGGCAGCATAGGCGACTGACTGCCCATGATTTCCAGTAGAAGCAGCAATTACACCCCGTACTCGTTCATCTGAGCTGAGTTGTGAGATAAGATTGATTCCGCCGCGCACTTTGAAAACACCGATAGGCTGATAATTTTCATGCTTGATGTATACTTCGGTACCTATAAGTGCGTTCATCGCGGGGTAGCTGTGCAAAGGGGTAGGTTGCAGGTAGGGACGAATTTGTCGTTGGGCTAATAACACATCTTGAAAAGTGGGAATGTTCATAGTTCAGGCTCCTTCATTACCTGACGCCCACAAGAGGCGTCAGAGGCATGGTGAAAAATCACATTGTGTTTTACACTTTCTTATAGCATAATGAGGGAAAGTATCAAAAAAGTAAAGGGGCAATGCTATGTCTACACCATCAACCAATCCCAAAGTAGAGAAGATTCGCCAGAGTGTACACAAATCTTACGAGGAGTTGAACCAGCTCATCGATGGTCCATTGGCGGCATTAGAACCGAAAAAGCTGTATGAGTCTCCGACCGAAAATGAGTGGACAATCATGCAAAATCTGGCCCATACGGTAGAATTTTTGTCGTATTGGGCCAATGAGATCAAGAAATTGGTAGCCGAGCCAGGCCGCAACTTTGGCCGTATCGCGACAGATGAGGGACGCCTGCGCAGCATTGAGCAGCATAGTCGAGACAACCTGGAACAGGCGAAAGCCGCTTTACCAGGCAGCTACGCACGGCTGGAAGATGTGCTGGGCGGTTTGCGAGATAGCGATCTGGAGATGACGGGGCAGCATGTGAAATTTGGCGAGAGGCCCCTGGCGTGGTTTATTGAGGAGTTCGTCACCAAACACTTGAGCGATCACGTAGCTCAACTTCGGGAGTCCCTGGCAGCTCTAGAGTAAAATCAATGTACGGCAAGTAACTCTTCAAGTGGCCTCACTACTTGATGCCTCACTGCCTATGGCAGTTCGCAAGTATTTTTGTTTTGTTGCAGTATTGTTGCGGTAGGCTTCGCTGCCATCGGCAGCGAAGCCTACCGCAACAATGCAGCAACAAAATATGAATAAACCAGGTAAATCATCTATTCTAAAGAGAGTTGTTCAAGTTGTTGGCGCACTACAGCATAATGCTCTGCAAATTTTTGGGGATTGAGGTTAATATAGGGGCGTTTCCCCATACGTGGTAGCACCTCATTATATACCCTATCCAACTCATCTAAAGTAATCAGCTTTTGCTGAAGAAGTAGCTTGACATCGATGAGGTCGCGATCATTGCCTCGCGATATCTTGCTCAAAGCAAGGCTATAGAAATCAAAATAAAAGACATCTATAGAGCCATAGCGTCCAACATACCTGGCCTGCGCTGTCCACTGAGCAGGGAGAGGGATAAAATCTCCTGGTGAGGCAAATTCGACATTTATCTGCATCTGATCTACTAATCGTCGGATAGCTGTCACCATCTCATCTTCACCCGTTGCCTCAATCGCAACATTAATGTCCATAGTAGAACCCGCTCGAATTCCAAGATGGACCAGGGCTGCTCCACCTGTCAGGTATAAACGACCTGGCTTGCGAAAGGCTTTCCCTAAAGCGTGTAGAAACTTTTCAATATCTGCCTTTGTGACGTAGCGTTTGAGAGACTCCTGTTCCTCTTTACCCTCGTCCCATATTTCTGGTAATTCGATAGTAACCACAGATTGTCGGTGTTTGGCTTCTTCCTGGTACAAGAGGTGGTCAATCTGATTCTGCCAATCACCAATAAAATTCAATGCAAGACCACGACGTTGCTGCTCTGCTTCTTGCAATGCCGCCAATCCCTTTTTACCATATTGGCATGTTGGCGGGGGCAAGTGCCGATTTTGCCATAGCACCTCGAATCGCTGCTCAGGAAAATCAGGTATATGCCCAAGTGCTATGCTCAGCCGAAATGACCATAATCTTTGAAGGTAGAGCGTCGCTAATATCGAGACTGCAATCTGCTGGGCTACTGGTGTTTCACTGGTCTGGTATGCTTCGAGTATAGCGTTGGCTAATTCAGGGTGTAACAAGAAGAGCGAGATGCTTGCATCTCGTACTCTTGGGTACTCGCATTGAGCCAGGCGTTTTATCAATTCGATAGGTGGGATTTTTTCTGATTGATCGGTAGTATCAGATGGCCCCATTAAATAATTGATACCCCAGGCGCGCAGTGCGGTGATTAATTGGTCTGGTGCTTCATCATGGGATGAAGAGGGCTGGTTGTTAAGGGTGATGCTCACAATGTGCCTCTGAATTATCGCCTTATCGGTTGTATGCTGCTCTCATTTTAACATATCTGATTAACTCTAGCCTTGCTTCTACCAAGTTTACCAACAAAACCTTCGTATGGTCTATTGAAACGCTTGTACGTACAGATTAGCTATGATATGATGCCAGCATATGACATGGAAGAGGTTAATTCAGTATCAGAATTGGCTGGACATGTTTGAAGATTTATTGGAAGCTTATGAGTCAGAGAAAAGGAGAAGGCTGTGAATCTTAAGGCAGGTCTCCTGGCACGTTTGCAGGAAGAATGGGCAGCATGGAACCAGCTCCTCGTCCAAATTGGGGAAACCTGCATACGGCAACCAGGGGTGATAGGGCTCTGGTTCGGGAGTGAGTGGCTGCAAACACCTATGATTACTATCACCATCATCTCTCAGATGTACGTGCTTGGCTTGGATAGGACAAATCACTATTTCAAAGACAAGGTAACTGTTCAGAATCCTCACTGCCTGCCGGGGGTTAGCAGTTCGCAAGAGTTTTGGGTGTTGCGGGCTTTGCTGCCGCAGGCAGCAAAGCCCGCAACACCCATGAAATGGCCGAGCCGCCGCAGGCGGGGAGGAGACCTGAAGAGTTACGAGGCAAGGAGCCATCCATCATGCCCATCATTGAGTGTACCGAGCTGACCAAGACCTACGGCAAGAGCGTCGTTGCTCTCAACAACCTCACTCTTACGATAGAGCAGGGAGCATCGTTCGGACTACTGGGTGAGAATGGCGCGGGCAAATCTACGCTTGTACGGCTCATTATGGGCTTCATCTTTCCTAGCTCTGGTCGCATTCGCGTGCTGGGCGAAGAAAAGGTTTCCCGCGCGCACTCTCGTGTTGGCTACGCGCATGAGCGACCAATCTTTGAGACGCGCTTTTCCGGTCGCAGCTACCTGGCTTATCTTGGCAAGCTGGCTGGTCTCTGGGGCGCGGCAAACAGTGGACGCATCGGCCAGGTACTTGAACAGGTGAACTTGCAAGAGGTCGCTGATCGCGCTATCGGGACGTACTCGAAGGGGATGCTCCAACGGCTGGCTATCGCACAGGCACTGATGACCGATCCTGAACTGTTGATTCTGGACGAGCCGACCAGTGGACTTGACCCGCGCAGCCAGTGGGAGATACGCCAGATTGTCGCGGCATTGCGCAGGCAGGGCAAAACGGTGCTGCTCTGTTCGCACTACCTGGCGGAGGTGGAGGCACTTTGCGATACGGTTGGTATTCTGCGGCGCGGGGAGATGATCTTGAGCGGCACCGTTGCCGACCTCTTACATTCTCAGGACGTGGTTGAGATTGTGCTGGCTAACGATCAATCGGCCAGCGACGTACTGGCGCGATTGGGCCTGGCTGAGCAGGTGATTGAGGCGCAGGGCAATCTGCTGCGCATCGCTGGCAAAGCCCAATCCACCATACTTTCCTCGCTTGTTGACGCTGGCATCGGCATTGCCTCTCTCAACCCTTTGAGTCGCACACTTGAAGATGTGTATGTGCAAACGACACGCGCTGCTGACTACGAGCGATCACCAGAATCGCCTGCAAGCACTAACTTAACAAGAAACGGATAGAGCGTAGGGGCGGGAGCGGAGTTGGGTGGAGTGGGGGCCCTTGTGGCCGCCCATGGCTGGAGCTTTCCTGGTTCAGCATCATGAAAGTACGACGGGCGGCCACAAGGGCCCCCACTCCACCTCCTCTCCACTCCCGCCCCTACGCGCCATCTCTCTATTCTCTTGCGGCTACTTTCAAACAAGGAGGCAGGTAATGAGCATAAGAAGCCAGGAGACCCAACCGGCACCAATCTCGAATGTATCTCAGGCTCTCAGAGAATTCTGGCGTTTACCCTCTCTGACAGTGGCTCGCTTTACGTTAGTGAGCTATATACGGAGCGGCTGGATTCTGGGCGATATTGTGCTTGTCTGGCTGCTGTACGCCCTCTTCTTTCTTCAATTTGGTGGCAATGTGGCCTATTTCTTCGGCACCAGTGGGCAGGGCCTTGGCGTTGTAGCAATTCTTGGGACTGTGGTGATGTCACAGCGTGCGCTGAATGCTCGTGTCTATCTGCCATTGTCACGCCTCACCTCGCGTTCCGCCTACATTCGTGGTCTGGTGATTGCCACGGGAGTTTTGCGTGTTCCGCTTTTTCTGATGTTGATGCTGCTTGCGACGAGCTACCACCAGTTTAGTCCCCCGCTCTGTGATGGTATTGGGCGGTGTATACAGGGCGCGAATTTGGGTAACATGACGGTTGGAGCCATAGGATTGCTGGCGAACTGCATTGTTCTCTCGACATTGATAGTCGCGTTTTCCGCGCCGATTGCCACGCGACGCGCACGAATTGTCCTGCTCGCCTGGTTCGCTGCTGTACTCTACTCGAATACTAATCCTGGGCCGGTGGCAGCGTTCCTGGGAGTGACCCGTATTCCGCTCA
>WNFH01002005.1_pt1 | contig 14085 bp, 16 predicted proteins | sample 5400411 | NCBI WGS metagenome assembly WNFH01 (sample SAMN13153347, study PRJNA577476) | soil metagenome | isolation source: 200 cm saprolite under Douglas fir tree site 2 hole 3 | place: USA:California | collected 2015-04-18
CGCGTGGGCCAACATGGCTATGTTCCTTATCTCGATCTCCTTTGGCGCCCAGCTCCTTGGCCTCGTCCTCTGGCTCCAACAGGGCTGGGGGTGGTCGGCCATCGAGACCGGCTTCGGTATCGCTCCAGGCCCAATCATGGTGTCGGTGACTGCAATCGGCCTGCGACGATACACGGCGTCGATACCTGCCGGCATAGTTGCCGCCGTTGGTGCGCTGCTGATGGGTGTTGGAGGAGTACTCATCGGCTTCAGCCTCAGCCCCCATTCCAACTACGCTGGCACCATTCTGCCGGGATGGCTCATCGTCGGCGTCGGCGTCGGTTTCGTTATTCCGACTCTTGTCGCCGCCGGTACTGCCGGGCTTCGAGCGGATCAGACCTCCACCGGCAGCGCCATCGTCCAGATGGGTCGCCAAATCGGTTCGGTCCTTGGCGTCGCCATCCTCGTTGTCATTCTCGGCTCGTCCACCGCCTCGACGAGCAATCTCGATCACTTCGTCCATTTCTGGTGGTGGGCCGGGCTTGTCGCCTTCCTCTCCGCTGGCGCATCACTCCGCATCACTCCCGGCGCGCTCTGGACCTCGGTGCGGGCGGTGAAGCCGGAACCGCACAGAGGAGAAACAGCGTGAACAGCTCCACCCGCGGAACTGCCCTGATCACCGGCGCCTCAAGAGGCATCGGCGCCGTCTATGCTGACCGCCTGGTGAGACGTGGGTACGACCTAATCTTGGTGGCTCGCAGCGAAGCGCAGCTGAAAGGAATCGCCAACAGCCTCCACAGCGAGACAGGAAGACGGATCACTCCAGTAACGGCGGATCTCCGCGTCAGAGCGGATGCGGAGCGGACCGGCAAATTGCTGGCGCACGGCACCACGACGTGCCTGCTAGTGGCGCGATTGGAGGGACAGTAGATTGCCGCTCGTTCGCATCGATATCCCTGCTGGCAGGTCCGCGGCCGACCGAGCCGCGATCGCCGAGGCGGTCTATACCTCGATGGTCGAGGTGCTGAAGGTGCCGAAGGATGACCGATTCGAAGTCATCGCGGAACACCCAGAGGGCGAACTCGTGATCGACCCCACCTATCTCGGCATTCGGAGGACCAAGGAAGCGATCCTGATCCAGGTGACACTCAATGAGGGGAGAAGCGTCGACGTCAAGCGAGCCTTCTATAGGGCATTGGCCGACGGACTCCACGAAGCAGTGGGGCTTCGTCGCGAGGACGCCTTCATCAGCCTGGTGGAGGTGAAGAAGGAGAACTGGTCGTTTGGCAATGGCGAGGCGCAGTACGCGGAGTAGCGCACCTGGACTTCGAATAGGCGACCGTCGCCGGAATCATTCGTCGGCCGTGCTACAGAAAGCATGGTGGATCCCCGCGGACTCGAACCATAAGCCTCCGGCGTGCCCCGTATTTCCTTAAGGTGTACAGACACCGGCCGAAACGAAGTTCAAATTCGGCCTCGTCGCCATCCCCTCGACGGCGAAGACCGGCTTGGTCGCGAGATAAAGGAAGCTGCCGCCCGCGTTCAGAAGCGATCGGACAATCGGTTCGGCTCTTGCGCGAAGCCGTCACGAGCACCCGACTCGACCGCGAGCGCGCGATTGACCACGCTGAGAAACAGCACGTAGGAAATGCGGGTTCCGATGCGATGGACGCGCGCGCCGTCAACCTGCCGAAGGCAGAAATCGATATAGTGCCCGAGCGCTTCCACGGCGCGCACGAAGTCGGTGCCCGGAGGGCCCGCAGCAGTAAGCCGGACTTGCTGTTCAGGCACAGCGCCGGATTGTAGGCGCACACAACCCGCACTGCCTGGACCGCGACTCCGCCGGAAGCTTCGGCCGAATAGTGCCGTCTGTTGAAGTGGACCACGATCCCGAAGGCGCTACAGGGTCGTTGGGTCAAAGTCTGCAAAGTCATCGCCCACGTGGGCGACCTCAAACGTCGAGGATCACGCGATATCGCTCGATCACAGCGGGATTCGGATCCACGACTAGAACCTCCCTTCTTTTGGCGGCTTGTCGAGAAAAGAACTTCAGTGATTCGATAGTGGCGCCGTCAGTTCCTGGAAGGGAGTACCCGATGACAACCAGCTGTCGGGCACGACCAATGGCCTGCGCTACTGTCATCTACGTCGCCTGCATTGTTAGGTCATGACCATGTGCGACAAAACCATCGCGCGGCATCCCGCCAACATCGAGAACTGAGAGCATCTCTCGATCCAACAATGCAAACCAATTGATGCTGCCGTGGGGCTTCGCCGCTCGCACACGGTCGGGCGGCATCTCAGAAGCCCCCGGCAGCTCAAGTACTTCGGCCAAGGTGCTCCACGTCGTGTTGGCTGCCTCGGCAAGTTCCATGAGCGCCGTCTGGGCGAGGACTCGCCAGCGCCGCTCAGCGCGGCGGCTTAGAACGACCTCGATGACGGCCACTGAGAGGACGACTACCACAAGGGCGGAGACGATCGCGGTAAGCATCGGGTGGCTCAACCAGAACCCCGCGATCAAGAGGTCGGAGCCGGCTACGGCGATCAGGAGCACGATCGCGAGGATCGCGGCCGTTCGGCGCCCTGGCCCGAGTCTGGACATCGACGCGAGTGTAAGAGCGGCGTCGCCTGCCTACGCGTCGCGCTAGACGCTGTGGGTCACCCGCCTGGTCCTTTCGCGCTTGAAGCTCGGCGATCTGCGCGCGTGCTCCGCGAGCGCTCGCCGCTTACGCTGCCAGATCGCGGCGGTTCATGCCCGGCGAGCGACTTCGGCTCGGGCCGAGATCCATAGGGTGTGCGGCTGGTCGCGCTCGCCATGCAACTCGAGCATGCCGTGGACCAAGTCCTCCACCGTGCCGCCCTTCTTCGCCACGGTGGTGAAGTCACGCAGGTACCGCTGGCTGGCCGCGAGGTTTTCTGGTCGGTCCGCTGCCCCTACGCTCTTGTGACCGGCGACGACGGTCTTCGCGTTCAAGGCGGCGACGGTGTCGATGCTGGCGACCCAGGCCTCGCGCTTCGCCTCATCGGCCTCGTACATCATCATGTGCACGTTGTTGTAGACCACATCGCCGCAGACAACTGCGTCGGCAGACGGCACGTGAAAGATCGTCGAACCCTCGATGTCACCCTGGCCAACGTGGATCAGGTGGGCGACATGACCATCGACCAGGATCTCGTCATTGTTCAGCACCTCCGGCACCACGGGCGTCTCTGGGAGTTCGCCCGGGAAGCGCGACGTCCAATACTTGCTCCTCTTGTTGAACTCCACCTCCCAAGCGGCGCGAGCTGCAACCTCCGGAGCCGCGTACCCGCGAGCCGCGGGGAAGTGCTGGAGAAGCCGCGCGAGGCCGAGCCAGTGGTCCGAGTGGCCATGGGTGATGTAGACGCCCGTAATCTTCTTGCCGAAGCGCTTCGCCCACGCGGCGATCTGGTCCGCGTTCTCGAAGGTTAGTAGAGCGTCGATGAGGATGCCCTCGGTGGGCCCGGAGATCAGAGTGCTGCTGGACGGCGCCCACGTCGCGACTTCACCCTCGCCGAGCTGATCGGGAGAGATGTACGGCCGCATCGGGGCGACGTAGACGTCAATCGAAAGCGGTGCAGCGGCGCCTGCTTCGTCCATCGGCCTGGGCTCAGCCGCCGGCGCCTTTCGCCTTTTGCAGCTCGGCGATCTGCGCACGCGCCGCGTCGACAAGCTCCCCGTTGGTGTTGGCGTGCCCCGCAAGGCCCCACCCGCCCTCAATCGCCTCGGTAAGGAGCACCCAGGTCCTCGCCGTGAGTGACGGATCGCCGGCGGCAGACGCGACCAGGTCGGTGAACTGGCGGACCACGGCGAGCTGCTTGTCCCGGTTCAGCGCCCCCGCGTTGGTGAGCACCTGCACCCGCACGTAATTGCCATCTCCCTCCACGTTTGAGAGCGCGCCGTCCGGAAGGTCGTGGATGAATGCCGCGGTGTTCTTGCGGAACATCGGGATGTCTGGAACCTGTTCGATCTTCATCAGCGTGGAGGCCAGGTCGCGCGCGAGGGCCTTTGGATTTGCAAACGTGCCGCTTGTTGCATAGACGTCGATCATCGGCATGGGTTCTTCTCCTGTTCCTACTTGACGGCGGCAGGCGCGTTCGCCGCGGCCTCGATCAATCTCACCACCTCGGCGGGATGGGACGCCATCGCCAGGTGGCCAGCGCTCACCTCGACCGTGTTGGCCCCCATCCGCTTAGCGAACATGCGCTCGACATCGGGCGGGATCGCCTCGTCTTTGGTGGCGACGAGATACCAGGAGGGAAGCGACTTCCACGCGGGCACTCCCATCACGTCCTCAAAGGTGCTCATCGACAGGCCCTGCTGTACGGCATACATGACCTTCGCGCGCGTCTTCTCGACGCCAGAGGCGAAGTGGACGACGAAGTCCTCCTCGGGTATCCAGGCGAAAGCCTGCTCATCGACGAGCAGATGTGCAAGCGACGGCGTCGGAGGGCCCCCACTCAGCAGTCCGCCAAGCGATTCGCCCTTCTCGAGGCCGAATGCGGCGACGTAGACGAGCGCCACGACGTTCGGCGCATCCGTGCCCAGCGCGGTCATGACCTGCCCGCCATAGGAGTGGCCGGCAACGATGGTCGGGCCCTTCTGTCGCCGGAGGACCTGGCGCAGGCGGGCGACGTCAGCGGCGAGAGATGTCTCCGGAAACTGCGGCGCGGTGACCGTGAAACCTGCCGCCTGCAAGGACTCGATCACATCGCTCCAGCTCGAACCGTCCGCCCAGGCGCCGTGGACCAGTACAACGTTCGGCTTGTCACTCATGCTGAACATCGTCAGCGCGATATCGGCCGCTTCGCATGAGTCAACCGACTCGTTTCTTAATCGCCCACCCGGTCGGCAAACGCGTCGTGTAGCTGGGCGCGCGCGGTGATCTCCAGCTTCGGAAATATTCGATACAGGTGGCCACCGATGGTTCGCGGTGACAGGAAGAGGCGTTCTGCGATCTGACGGTTCGACAAGCCTTCGGCGGCCAACTGAGCGATCTGGCGCTCCTGCGCCGTCAGGCGATCGCGAAGATCGGGCGCACGCCGCCCAACCTTCTCTCCAGTAGCGCGCAACTCCTGTCGCGCTCGCCGGCTCCAGGCCGCTGCGCCCAGAGCATCGAAGAGAGCCACGCTCTCCCTCAGCGGCGGTCGCGATTCGGTGCTGCGCCGTCGCCGTCGCAGCCAGCGACCAAGAGAGAGCAGTGTCCGGGCTCGAAGAAATGGATAGCCGGTCAAGTCCTGGGCGAGAGCCGCGGTGAACAAAGGCTCTGCGTGATCGTCCGCGGCCAGGAGTGGCCTTGCGCAAGCGAGGTTGAGTCGGAGGATCGGCGGGTCTGAATGCCCGGAGATCGCTTCGAGGTCCGCGATCACGCCAGTGAGGTGGCTCGTCTGTCCGCTGCCAGCGGCGGCTTCGACCAGGTCCAGCAAGGCTGGCCAGCGCATGAAGCGATGGAACGCCGAGTCGCTCTCGACGAAAACGGGCCACAGGTGTTGGAAAGCGTCCCCGTGCCGCCCATCGCCGATAGCTGCGGCGCCGCGCGCAAGGTGCGCGGTCGCGAGCAGCGGCCCACCCTTCATGGCAAGCAGCGCCCGCTCTGGTTCGGCAAGAACCGATTCGAGGTCCGGCTCGGTTCCGCGCAAGGCGGTCGCCAGACCGCCGATCAGATCTGCGGTGAGCCCGTACTGAGGCTGTCCTGTGTCCCGCGCGAGGCCGGCTGCCTCGTGTGCTGCCGCGGCGGCAGCCGGCCACTCGCCGGCGTGGATCGCGGCCCACGCGTAGTGCACGAGAGCTTGCGTCAGCGGGACCAACCGCACCTGCTCACGGAGGCCGTCGATCGCGGACGCCAAGAACCGTACTCCGCTCGCGAAATTACCGGCCTTCTCGGCGGCGATCCCCACATACATGGCTCCGATTGGGTCAGTCATCTCGTGGAGACGCAAATGCGAGACTCGTTTCAGAATGTCCGGCCCTGTCTCTTCGGGATGGGCAAGACCTATCACCGCCAGCACCCTCGGGTCACCGTCTGGCGTCCCCATGGCCAGGGCGGCCTCGACGAGGTACTCCCGGGTCCTGGTCTTGGCACGCGTCCACCAGCACCGATGGGCTATCGGCACCAACGACCGCAACGCCATGTCGGCGTCGCCGGCGTCGCGCAGCTGTTGGGCGATCGTGACGAAGGTCTTGGCCGCACCCGACTCGAACCAGACGCTGCCACTGCTGATTTGGCGGAACCATTCAAGGCGGGCCTGGTCGCGTGCACCAAGATCGAATGCCTTCGCCTCATCGACCAGCCGCCGAGCGCTGTCGACGAGACCGAGCTCGTACGCAATCTCTGCGGCGGCCACAAGACGCGCTCCCTTCCTTGACGAGTCCGCAGTCAAAGCGGCGGCGCGCTCGAGGGCCGCGCCCGCAACCGTAACCGCGCCACGCGCGGCGGCCAGGCGGGCGTGCTGCTCGAGCGCGGAGGCAACGTTCTCGTCGGGTTTCCGGGCAGCCATGGCGCGGTGCCAGAGCCGGCGCTCAGGGTCGGCGACGACCTCGGCGAGAGCCCTGTACATCTCAAGAACCTCCTGGGCCGAGGCCGCCTGACGGACAGCCGAACGGATCAGGGGGTGTCGGAAGCGGACCCCGTCGTCGACGATCTCGACCAGTTCCGCGTCGACAGCAGGCTGCAGGGATTCAATGCTCGCTTGGCTGGATCGCGCGATCTCATCCAGCGATGCCCGGCTGTCTAGCGCCGCCGCAAGGAGGGCGGGCCGGCTGTGAGGGGCAAGGTCGCCAAGCCTGCTTGCGAACGCACGATCGAGCCGGCCCGTCAACGTCGTGGAGGGCGGCGCAAGCTGCTCGCCGGATCGCCGCATGCTGCTCGGAAGCTCAGCGAGCGCCAGGGGGTTTCCCGACGATTCCGCGAGCACCCTTGCGCGCAAGACGGGATGCAGCTCCGGCGCCGTGCGATCCAGCAAGCGTGCGGCCGCCGATGCGCTCAAACGCTCGAGGTCGAGAGCTGGTAGGCGAGCATCGTCCAGCGGTGTCGAATGCCCGCTTCTGATCGCCGCCACAAGTGCAACGTGCTCGGCTTCCAGCCGGCGGCCGATGAAAGCAATGACGCCCAGGGTGGAACGGTCCAGCCACTGCGCGTCGTCGACGATCAGGACCACGGGTACGGAGTCAGCCACTTCGCAGATGAGCTGGAAAGCCGCCACCGCAACGCGGAACGAATCAGGCTTGAGGTCGAGGCCCAGGCCGAGGGCCGCCTCGAGCTGTTGCCGCTGTGACTCGGGCAACTGGGCTAGCGCCCCGATGACCGGACGCAGGAGCTGGTGCAGGCCCGCAAAAGGCAACTCGGCTTCCGATTCAACTCCGACGGTGACCAGCGGTCGGGCACCTTGCGCTTCCGCTCGCCGGCGCACTCGTTGGAGGAGCGCCGACTTTCCGATGCCGGCCTCGCCCCGGACCACAACCGCTCCCCCGCCGTCGGGGAGGCGATCTACCAGCGCGTCCAGGACTGCGGACTCCTGCTCGCGCTCGATCAGCTCGGGGCCGGCGTCGACCACTGGCGCCGCGCTCATCGAGCGAGTATGAGCGCTACAAATTCTTCAGTTCAGTCAATGCCCCAGCTCACGATTCGCTCGGGTGTGATCCGCACCCAGGGCTGATCTGATGCCACGGGGCCACCTCCACCATCCTGCAGCACCGCACGCCCCCTGACCTCGATGCCCCGCGGCGTCCACGGCGTGACGCTGACGAGGTCGTCGATGACAAGGGCGACTCGGGGATTGGCGCGGATGTCCCGGTACTTCTTGGTCTTGCCGAAATTGCGGCCGCCAACTTCAATCGCGGCCCCGTCAGCCGAGACTTTGAAACCGACCGGCATGACATGCGGCTGGCCGCCTGAGTCCGCCGTGGCGATACGCGCGAGGCGCTGGCTGCGGAGGTAGTCGATTTCCTTTTCTGTGAAGGTGGCCATTTTTTCGATCTTCTCATTCCTCCTTGAGCAGGCGCTCGGTGAGGACGATCTGGACCACTTCCTGCACCGTTGCCGACCGGCCCCAGTCGCGCTGGAGCTCAACCGCCAGAGCCACCCAGCTGGTCGGCCTTGCACCGGCCTGAATCACGCGCTCCAGGCCAGCGCGGTGGGCTTCAACGGAAGTGCCGCCGATCGCGTCGACGACCGGATAGACCTCATAGCCCTCCCGCATCGCGTCGAGCGCGGGAAACGCCATGCAGATTTCGGTCCAGAGGGCGCAGATGATGAGCTTGCGCCGGCCCGTCCCGCGAACCGCGCTGAGGAAGTCGGGGTCTTCCCATGCGTTGGTCGTCGTTCGGTCGATGGGCGGGCTGTCCGCGAGCACCTCAGCCAGCGGCGGCAACGTTGGCTTCCCGCGGCCGGTCCTGACGTTGATGGTCGAATGCACGATCGGAAGGCCAAACAGCTTGGCGACCTTCGCCGTTGAGACGACGTTTTTGAGCAGCAGATCCCGATCCATTGACCGGACACCCGACAGCTGGCTCGGCTGATAGTCGATCACGGCCAGGGCTGAGTTTTTCGGCGTCAACAGATGATCGCCCAGCTGATCACGAATCGCGACGGTAGTAGGAGCGGTGGCTGCCATTGTTTCTTCTCCTTTCTTCGTTGTACTCATGCAAGCGAAGTTAGGGAAGCCGGCGCCCATCCGCTTCTGGCGAGCGACTGTTCTTCGTGTCGACGGCCCGCCTTGATGACCTAAGGCCAAGGCCGGAATGACTTAAACCCCAGGCTCGCGTATTTTCGTTGCGTGGCGGCGGGGTTGATCGGGCGTGATGCCGAGCTTGCTCAACTCGAGGCTGCCCTGGCGGGAGCGGCGGAGCACGGTGCCGCGCTGCTGGTGATCGGCGAGGCCGGCATCGGGAAGACATCTCTCTTAGACACAGCAGCCAGGCAGGCACGCGACCGTGGCTATCGAGTGCTCGCGATAACTGGTCTCGAGTCCGAGGCTCAGCTTCCTTACGCCGGCCTCCACCAGCTTCTACAACCTGTCCTGGAGTCAGCCGCTAGCCTTCCAGTCCCGCAAAGGACCGCACTACTCACTGCGTTGGGGATGCGAGCGGGAACGCCGCCTGAGATGTTCCTGGTCGCCCTTGCCACCCTGAATCTGATCGACGGAGTCGGCGACGCGAGGCCGATCGTCCTTGTCGCCGATGACGTGCATTGGCTGGATCCTCCGACAATCGCGGTCCTCACCTTTATCGCCCGGCGTCTCGAGTCAACCCACATCCTGCTCGTCATGGCTTTGCGCGAGGGATTCCAGAGCCCGGTTCTATCTGCGCAACTACCGGAGATTCGCATTGGACCTCTTAGCGAGGCCGCCGCGAGAGAACTGCTCGGCGGGGTAGCACCGGAGCTCGACCATCAGACCCGTCGGCTTGTCCTCGAAGAGGCACTTGGCAACCCGCTCGCGCTGCTCGAGCTGCCGCGTGCCTTCAGGCATCAGGGAACCGACGGCCGCGAGGGCGCCCTCAGGAGCCTGCCGCTGACGGAACGGCTCGAGCGCACGTTCTCAGCCCAGGCTGCCCGGTTGCCGGCGCAAACACAGACCGCGCTTCTGTTCGCCGCTCTGGACAAGGACCCCAGCGTCAGCGATGTCCTGTCCGCGACGCGTAGACAGGTCGAGGCAGAGGTCACTGTGGAAGTTCTCGAGCCTGCAATCGAAGAGGACCTGATAGCCATCGCAGGCTCCACGGTTCGGTTTCGCCATCCGCTGATCCGTTCTGCGTTGGACCAATCGGCAACAGCTGCTCAGCGGCGTAACGCGCACCTCCTGCTCGCTGAGGTCGCTGCGGACCCTGATCGCCGCGCCTGGCATCGCGCCAAATCGGTGCTGGGTGCGGACGAAGGCGCCGCCAAGGACCTCGAGGCGGTCGCTGCGCGGGCTCAGGACCGCGGCGCGACATCGACCGCACTCGGCGCCGTCGAGCTTGCCGCTTCCCTGACTCCGAATGAATCGGCGCGCGCCCTCCGCCTGCTGGCTGCCGCCGAGCTGGCATTCCAGGTGGGCGACAAACCGGCCGTCGGTAGGCTTCTCGATGCCGCCGCCACCCTCCAGCTCACATCCCATGACGTTGCGCGCATGACCTGGCTGCGCGAGATCTTCAACGACGGTGCGCCAGGCGATCCCGACGCTGTCGGTCGTTTGGTGCGGGTAGCGCGCGACGCAGCCGCTGGAGGCGACCGCAACCTCGCGCTCAATCTTCTGCAGGGGGCCGCGCTGCGCTGCTGGTGGGCGGAGCCCGGTGCTGAAGCAAAGACTCTCGTAGCCGAGGCCGTCGAGCAGATCGCAGCCGACGATCTGGATCCGCGCGCACTGGAAATCCTGGCCCTGACCGCGCCAATCGACACGTCAGCTCGAATTGGGCCGCGGGTTCGCGAGGCGGCCCGGATCGACGACGGGGATCCTTCTCGGACCCAGCTCCTGGCTCTTGCAGCGTACGCAGTGGGTGATATCCCCCAGGCAATCGAGCTAATGGATCGCGCGTCTCCTACCTTGCGTGCACAGGGGCGCCTCGGCCTGCTGGCTCAGCTGCTCGTGGTGCGCGGGTGGGCGGGACTCAATGCCGGCCACTTCAGCGACGCGATTCGCGCCATGGAGGAAGGAAACAGCCTCGCGATCGAGACCGGTCAGCCGATCTGGGCCGCGATCAGCCGGATCGGACGTGCGGTCTTGCTTGGCCTACAGGGCGATGAGGGGGCTGCCGAAAAGCTCATCGCCGCGGCGGAAGGCGATTTGGGTGCGCAGCGCCTATCGCTGTTGCTTGCCAAGGGCGAGTTTGCCCGCGGCGTCATCGCCACGACGGCGGGACGTCAGTCGGATGCCGTCGATCACTTTTCGCGCATGTTCCTTCCGGATGGGCCGGCGTTCCATGAGCTCGTGGCCCATGCCGCAGCACCACTCGTGATCAACTGCGCGGTTCGGGCTGGAAGGCTCGACGACGCGCGCCGCCTGATGGACGAGCTCGAGGCGATGGCCGAGCGAACGACGGCGCCCCTGGTGCTGATCGGCGTCCGCCTCGGTCGCGCGCTTCTCGCAGACGAATCGGAAGCGGAAAACCTGTACGAGAAAGCGCTCGATTCAGATCCGAAGTGGCCGTTCCATTACGCGCGATTGGAGATGGCATTTGGAGCCTGGCTGCGACGACGGCGCCGCATCACCGAATCAAGGCCGCATCTGAGGTCGGCGAGGGACGCGTTCGACGCGCTGGGACTGCAGCCCTGGGCGGACAAAGCCCGAGCCGAGCTGCGAGCCTCCGGCGAACGGAACGCCGAACCGGCCCCGAAAACGGCACAACCGCTCACGCCGCAGGAGCTGCAGATCGCGCAGATGGCGGCAGCCGGCCTTTCCAACCGCGAGATCGGCGACCGCCTGTTCCTTTCGCACCGCACGGTCGGTGCCCACCTGTATCGCGTTTTCCCGAAACTCGGTATCGTTTCGCGCTCAGAGCTCACTCAGGCTCTTGGATCGATCGAGCCGGCTCTCACGCGGTAAGCGGCGGGGTTCGCCCCCTATTACAGATGGCGCCCCCGCCGCACGATCAATGGCGAAGAACCGCTACGACTTCTGCGCGAGCCACGGAGGGGTGTAAGCGCCAACCCCGTAGACGAAGGCGAGCAAGTCGTCCGCAGCCCATTCCTCGGCGATCTTTCCGTCTGCCACGCGGTAGACGTCGACCGCATCCCACTTGACGTGTCTGCCCGAGGCGGGGATCCCGAGGAGGTCGCCCTTGTGTGTTCCCTCGACCACCGCGCGCACAGACACGATGTCCCGCTCCGCGATAATGTCCTGCTCTACGTTGCGCAGGTCTGGGAGGGCGGAAACGATCGCGCTGATCAGCCCGGCGAAGTTCTCACGACCCTCGACTGTTCCCAGGGTGCCGCCGTGCCACTTGATGTCGGACGTCATGTAGTCCGCCGCTCGATCGGCTTGATGCTGGTTGAACGCCGCTTCGATGAACGCGCGAACGATCCGCTTGTTTTCCTCCAGGTTGTTTTGAGCCGTCATCTCGCTCTCCTTTGCTTGTACCGTGTTGGTGCTCATAAGGGCAAGCTAGGTTGGCGAATCGATTCTTGGCTTCCGGCGGACGACTACTTCTTCACCGGCGGTTCAAGGTGGATGACTTACTCGCTAGACCGCGATGACTTAGGCGGCGGACGAGGGGAACCGCTGAGAAGCTCGGTTCCCCTCGAATCAGGAGTCAGCGATCAGTAGCCACCGGCCGCTGATGCTGCCGCGGCACGTGAGCCGAAATTCTGGGATCTCGACCTCCCCAGCACAAACTGCGCAACCTGCGCGCCGAGCAATTGACCCGCCACATCGTCGAGCGGCGTGTGCTGACCGGCGCGTCATTGGCTGTGGCTCATGCGGTTCAGCAATGTCCTCGCTTACGGCCAAAGGACCCCTACGTCTATCTGAAGGCGGGACTGCTGGACGAGATGCAGATCCACGTCGTCCCCGTCCTCTTCGGCGACGGCACTCGACTCTTCCAGCATCTCGGCAGCCGGCGCATCGAACTGAAAAGGACGAGGACGATCGACACGCCGGGGGCGACCCACCTCCGATTCTCCGTCCAAACGTGACCAGCAGTTTGGTTCTCCGGAAGTCGTAGACGCAAGGCTGAACTGACTTGCTCTCGCATCATAGAGACTCACGAGCTTGGATTCTCGATTCCGGTCCTGACCTGTGCGTCGCACATGGGTTTCGCCCGACACTATCGGGCCAGTAGTGCCCTACTGTCTGGGCATGAGGACGTTGCATCCGGCGTACCGCATCACTGACCTGGCCACCTCACTGGCCTTCTACGGCGCAATCGGGTTCGAGCAGGTCGGTCGCGTTGATCTGGGCGACGGTGTGACTTTAACGATGCTCAAGTTCCCGGCGGATGAGGTGGTTACGCTCGAACTGGTGCACCGGCCGCCCGACGGACCAGTGGTCATCGGCAGCGGGTTCAGCCACCTCGCGGTGCAAGTCGATGACCTCAGCGGCATGATCGAGGCTGTTACGAAGGCAGGACTAAGTGCCGGCCAAGTCGAACGCCCGGGCGGCCTTGATGGGCCACAAACGTCATGGCTCCGTGACCCCGACGGCTACCGGATCGAGCTGGTGCAGTGGCCACCAGGTCACGCCTATGGGATCACCGCTGCCGACTTTGGCTAGACGCCCGGTACCCAGCGCCCGACATCACTGCCTCCACGAGCCAGATTTCAATTGCCCCAGCCCTGTGGCTCACATTCTCGAGCTCATCGAGAAACTCCACTGCTAATGCCGATTCGAGCTTGGAATTCTGGGTCGGGTGCCTCACGGTCCTGACCTGTGCGCCGGCAGCACACCGGCGTGGACAGCGCCTTTGATTTTCAAACCCAGGTCCCTCACGGTCCTGGGGCCGTGCGCGTGCTGATATATCGGCTGTGCGATAGCCGTCAGCGAGTTCAATTGACGGTTCGAAATCCACCCGGACGGGGCTGCCGCCACCTAGTTCCAAGAAAATCTGTGACCTCCGTGTGACCCCCGCGCGCCAGACGGAGCAGGCGAAGACCTCGATTTGAATACGATTTTTGGTCGGGGGCCCGGGATTTGACCTCCGGGGCCTCGCGGTCCCGAAATCTGGGCGGTTTCGTCCACGGAGACCGATTTCGAGGACCTTGAGTTCAACTCGGAGGCTCCTAGGCGATTTCCGGTCGCCTTCAGCCACCGACGGCGCCCGGATTACTACACGGCCGCACGAAGCCAGGGATGGTCAGCCCGTGGTAGAGCCCCTCTTTACGCTGGCCTCGCCATGTCGAGCACCTGCTGGCGCGTGACTTCCATGTTGTGGGCTTTACGCCCGTGTTTCTGAACTATCGGGACGAGTGACTCCTCATCGCCCCTCGCTTCGAATCCGCAATCGCACCTGACGACGAGCTCGACTTTGACGTGCCTCTTTTCCGTGGACATAACGCCCTCCTGGCCAGCCACCTAAGTCGAAGTCAGGCTATCACCACTTGTTCCAACCTGATTCTGACCAGACGATCACCTCCGGCTGGCCGTCGAAAAGCTGACCGAAGAACTCTTGTATTTGGG
>WNFH01002159.1_pt1 | contig 14080 bp, 12 predicted proteins | sample 5400411 | NCBI WGS metagenome assembly WNFH01 (sample SAMN13153347, study PRJNA577476) | soil metagenome | isolation source: 200 cm saprolite under Douglas fir tree site 2 hole 3 | place: USA:California | collected 2015-04-18
CTTGAACATGCAAGCGCCGTTTCTGCGCGTGGGCGGCAAGGGCACCGCCAATCTGCCGAAGTCGGCCTTGGACTATCAACTAAAGGTAAATATCGCGGACGATCCGGCTAGACAAGGCACTACCGTGCCGGTAAACATCACCGGGAGTTTTTCCGCTCCGCAATTCAGTGTGGATTGGAATGCGATTCTTAAAGCTGAAGCTGGAAAGAGGTTGGAAGAAGAAAAAGACAAGGCAAAAGAAGAACTGAAACAGGAATTGAATAAAAGGCTAAAGGATTTTCTGAAGAAATAGAGGCGCAACTGATGCGGGCCGCGGCGGCGAGTTTATGGCTTATGGTTGGTCTAACACAGCCATGCAAAGCGATAACTATCGTTAACACCGAGGTGCTCCATAATCGCGATAAATACTACGTTGCGTTTGAGGTGCTGGTGAACGCCGACAGCCGCAACGTGAGGCGGCTTATGACTGACTACGCACACCTTAACCGCATTTCCGGGACTATCATTGAAAGCCGGATTTTAGCGACAGAGAACGATAAACAACGCGTTGGTTTAACCATCCGCTCTTGTGTTTTATTTTTCTGTAAAACGATAAAAAAAGTGGAGGATGTCGAAACGCTTGAAAACGGCGATATTGTCACTATCGCCCTCCCGCAATTCAGCGATTTTCATTATGCGATGGAGCACTGGCGAATTCTCGACGAACAAACCCGGACACGGATTAAATACCAGGCAGAGCTATGGCCGAGTTTTTATATACCGCCATTAATCGGTCCATGGTTGGTAAAATCCAAAATCCGCGCCGAACTTAAGACCTCGGCGACCATACTGGAAACCCTGGCGCACCCATGAGTGCAGCCTCCTTCAGCGCGCGACTGCTCGCCTGGTTCGACCAAGAAGGGCGCAAACACCTGCCTTGGCAAACGCCGCCGGAGCCGTATCGCATTTGGGTATCGGAGATCATGTTGCAGCAAACCCAGGTGGCTGCGGTTATTCCCTATTTCCAACGCTTCCTGCAACGCTTCCCCGACATCGCTACGCTGGCGCGCGCCGATCTCGACGAGGTATTGCATCTATGGACCGGGCTTGGTTACTACGCGCGGGCGCGTAATCTGTACAAAGCGGCAAAAATAATCCTAGACCGCCATGCCGGCCGCTTCCCAACAGACCTTAACGCCGTCTGCGAGCTTCCCGGCATCGGGCGCTCCACCGCCGGGGCGATCCTCGCTTTTGCCTATAACCAGCGACACGCGATTCTGGACGGCAACGTTAAGCGCGTGCTCACGCGTTATCACGCGGTCGGCGGCTGGCCTGGGAAAAGGGAAGTGGAAAACCGCCTGTGGGAATTAGCCGAATCTCATACACCCTACACCCGTATCGCGGATTATACCCAGGCAATTATGGATCTCGGCGCGACCGTTTGCCGCCGCGCGCCGGAATGCGGTCGCTGTCCGGTTAATGATTCTTGCCGCGCCTATCAGCAGGGTAACGCACCCGCTTATCCGACACCGGCGGCGCGCAAAATCTTGCCGGTTAAACCGGTCGCCATGCTGATGATACACAATGCCGATGGTGATGTTTTCTTACAGCAACGGCCGCCGAGCGGCATTTGGGGCGGCTTATGGGGATTTCCCGAATGCGCGGTTGACGCCGACACCGCAGAGTGGTGCCGGCAGGCATTGGGGCTTAAAATCGCGCCGCAAACGCCGTGGCCGCTGTTGCGCCATACCTTCAGCCACTTTCATTTGCACATCACGCCGATTCCGGCAAAATGTTTGGGGGCTGACAATCGTGTCATGGAGAACTCTGCCGCGGTTTGGTACAAGCCGTATGCGCCGGATGCGCGCGGCCTGGCGGCGCCGGTCAAACGTCTGCTTGAACAACTGAGGAAAGCGTCATGAGTCGTACCGTGCATTGTGTGAAGTTAAAAAAAGAGGCGGGAGGGTTGGATTTTCCTCCTTATCCCGGGGAGCTTGGTAAACGAGTTTTCGAGAACGTATCGAAAGAGGCGTGGCGCGCATGGCTCGGGCATCAAACCATGCTGATCAATGAGTACCGCATCACGCCTATCGATCCGAAGGCGCGCAAGTTCCTAGAAACGGAAATGGAAAAATTTTTCTTCGGCAGCGGGTCCCAATCCCCGGAAGGCTACGTGCCTCCAGCCAGCAAATAATCGCGTTTTACTAAAAATCGAAAACCGGATTTGATTTTTTACAATTTCGTCCAACTTAACTTATAATGCCGCCAGCCTACGGCCAGGTAGCTCAGTTGGTAGAGCAGCGGACTGAAAATCCGCGTGTCGGTGGTTCGATTCCGCCCCTGGCCACCAAATTTTCAGGCAGTTGCAGCGACCTGCGTCTGTTCTCTTTTGCTTTTGCTACCGTTTTGCTACTAAATATTAAATCAGCGATCTTTTCGGCAGCCTCGTTGTCGCTCTCACGCATCAAATGCCCGTAGGTATCCATCGTAACTTTGATTGAAGAATGACCCATGAGCGCCTGAATACGCTTAGGGTGGACATTTTTAGCAATCAAAAAGCTGGCAAAAGTGTGACGAAGATCGTGGAAACGGATGCGCCGTAACCCTGCTCTACGCAATGCGGGATAAAAGCCCCGTCGAAGGACATTTCCATGATTTTCGGGATTCCCTGCACCGTTAGGAAAAACTAGATCCTGTTCTCCCTTCGGACAGTGTAGTTTCCACTTTTTAAGTTCGAGGATTAGTTCATCACTCAATCCGATGCGACGACGAGAAGAGTTCGTCTTTAGCTCGCTAAATCGACCGTATGTGTACTGTCGGCGAATATGAACTTCTTTAGCGCCCCAGTCGATATCTCCCCATTGAAGCCCAAGCAGTTCTCCCTGACGCATCCCGGTAGAGACGGCCATAAGCAAAAGTGGTCGCCGGTTAACATCTGCGGCAGATAATAGCTGTCTCACCTCGGCTGGTTTTAAGATGTTTCCTTCGGCTAACCGGTTCTGATGCTCTGTATCTGCGCGTAACTTCCGCACTTCGGCAGCTGCGTTGTATGAAATCCAGCGATAACGTAAGGCATAGCGCAGCATCGCACTGAGTAGAGTGTGGCACTTATTCACCGTACGCCGGCCGGTGCCTTGTTCTAACAGCTTGCTACGGAACGCCTCAATCATCTCGGGCGAAATTGTCCGTATCTTCATTCCGGCAAAATGCGGGATTAGATATCGACGAATATTCCGCTCGTAGTCCCGGCGCGTGCTTTGTCGCACATTGACGGCAATATGGCCGGTCTTGTAAGCGTCGGAGAGTTCATCGAATGTAGTCTGTTCATTTTTGGCTTGATATTCACCCTTGCCGATTTCTTGGAGTCGCTGTGCAAGCAATTGCTCGGCGTCCTTGCGGTTACCGTGGACCGTTTCCCAATGGCGACGGCCTTGGTGATCTCGATAGTCCAGTACCCATTTGTTCCGCCGCTTACGGATGCACGCCACGGCCACCACCTAGAGTTTCAGATTCGATCTGCCGCAAAATGAATTGCCCGAGCAACGGAACTGCAAAGGAATATTTCCCATGGCGATTCTTATACACTAATCCCGCGTCAGTCAGCGATGTCAACATTTGATTTGCATGGCTGCTACTAAACGGCTTTTTTAAATGTTTTCGAGAACGTTCTGCGATTTCCTGAACTGTAAATTCTTCATTAGCACTGTCCAATCGGGCAATGAGTCCAAGAAGTTCCCGTTGCCGATCCGTCGCTCTTGCCCATCGCCCCGAAAAGAAGTCGGAATCAAGCTTACGAAGAATTTCGTTTACCGGAACAGCAGTAGATTCTCCGGCATTCAGCTTTTGGATAAAAATGTCATAGACCTCCCTACAAATAAATTGAATGAAGTAGGGGTAGCCTCCCGAAACCTTTACAATGGTATTCACCGATTCTTCATTAAAACGCACTGGACATTTTGTATCTTGGATGGGCTTTAGTATCGCCTCTTGACTCTCAATAGTATTCAACCTGTTGAGAAATATGATGTGGAACATGCGCTCAGTGAAAGTCCGAGCCTCAACAAGTTTAGGGAAAAGTGTTGGCAACCCAGTCAACAACAGCATGAATGGAATGCCTTTCCGCTGAATCGACTGAAAAACATCTAAAAGCAGCGAGAGTGGATACTGATCTTTGGCAGCCTGGTCTGAAAGCGTTTGGGCTTCGTCGTACGCAAAGATTAGTCCTTTTACTGGTTTTGGGCTGTGCTGTTGCAGTGGTTGCAATGCCGTCCATACAATCTCCAATATATGTTTTAACTTGTCTGTTACCAGCCCCGGAGTAGTCGTATAGATTTGAGCGAGCGTTTGAAAATCCAATGTCTGCTGCTGCTTAGTGGCCTGCCCCCGAAAGCCGGCCTCTTGATGAGTTTTTGTCGCAACTACTATCCCTGAAGTGACGACCGATAAATCAGTTAGTAAGCGAATCGCAATGTGCTCTTCGCTAACGGACGAGGCTTCAGACAAGTCCGTTCCCGCCCATATCCAACCATCGGATATGGCTATTGGCTTTAATGTTTCCAAAAGGACTGTCTTGCCGACCCCACGCAATCCCGTAAGAATTAAATTTTGCAGAACGGTGTCTTGTTTGAGCCTTTGCTTGAACTCTTCAATCTCTTTGATTCTTCCAGCGAGATAAGGGGGCATATGGCCAGCCCCAGGGCGGTATGGATTTGAGAATGAGACTAGTCCAGTTTTCATAATGATTTAGACCATTAAATAAATTTAGTTCAATGACTAAATTAGTCTAAATAATGATCTGGAGTCAAGTATTGCGAACACATCCGTAGTTTCTTGGTAGCACGGCGGTAGCACATAAAGTAAGTCATGGATTTTTAAGTGTATTTTTCAGCATAACGGATGAAAATCCGCGTGTCGGTGGTTCGATTCCGCCCCTGGCCACCAAATTTTCAATAACTTGCGTTACCTCCGTAGCTTCCTCCCCAACGGTGTTGTCTTCCTTTTACAGCATCCCGACCTACTAGTAACTCCGGGCCGTTTTCTCCCTAAAGGGAAATGGCATAACGTAGATGGGCTAAATAGCCTACATCCTTTAGAACCTCCATGGGGATGTATGTCGAGGATCCTCTACAGACGCCGGCCGAACTCGGAAGGATGTGATGGCTTGAAGTGCTTGCTCAGCGCAATTCCTTGACGTTGGTACGATGAGTTCGCGTTGCTGCCGTAGAGCCGATTGGGTGTTGCGGTCAGACGCTCATAGGTCAACCGGCCGACCACTTGGCCATGTTCAATTACAAACGGAACTTCATAAGAACGGACTTCCAGAACCGCCCGAGATCCTTCGCCGTCCGCATCGGGATGACCGAAACCGGGGTCGAAGAAACCCGCATAGTGAACTCGAAACTCTCCGACTAACGTATCGTAGGCGATCATTTCCGCTGCGTGAGTCGGGGGAACCTTCACGGGTTCCCGCGATGCCAGAATATAGAAATCTGCAGGATCCAATACCAATCCACCACGCGGGGGTGCGTAGATCGGTTCCCAGTAGTCCAGTGCGTCGTAATGTCGAACCTTGTCTATGTCAATCAGCCCGGCATGACTCTTCGCTTTGTAGCCGATGAGCCCGGACTTGTCTCCCCGCACGTCGACGGAGACCGGAACACCCTTGCGGATCTGGTCCCCGCTAATTGATTCCACGAGCTCAACTTCCTGCTGCAAGCGCCTCAATGCCTCGTCAGTATTGGGTGGATTGCCGCGGCGTATTCGGATTTGGCTCAGTCTTGAACCTTTGCGCACCAACACGCTGAAGGTTCGCGGTGATACTTCAGCATAGAGGGGTCCCTTATACTGTTCTCGGACTCGATCGAATTCTGTGCCATAATCGGTAATGAGACGAGTAAATATATCGAGGCGACCAGTAGAACTCTTCGGGTTGCCTATTGCCGACATGCGTTTCTTCAGCGATAGGCGCTCAAGTAACGGAATAATATAGACGCAACCGCGCTCCAGCACTCCCCCGTTGCTGATGTCCATCTTGTGCATTGCCAGGTCCTTGAGCCTTTGTTCAACGTTTGTTTCCTTCCCGGGCAGGAAACTAGCACGCACGCGATACGCGACGGGCCCCAACCGAAGATCTAGGCTCGCCGGCTGAAATTGATCATCCTGGATTTCTTCTACCGCAATAATCTCCCTGGTCACCTTGACCAGATGTTGTAGTTCCTGCAAAGGCAAAATCCCAGTCGAGTGACTCGTGCCCTCCGAATCCTCCGCAGATTCGTCGTGGAAGCCCGGCAGTGACTCATTTTTCCGTGGCGCCCGACCCGACAAATCGTCTGAGGCGTTCCCGGATGTCAAGCTTGTAGTATTCGGCATAGCCCTCCAAACTGCAGAAACCAGCTTTTTTCTTTTGGCCTGATCCAACTCGCCGCGTTTCAGGGAATAGTTTGCCGCAGTACGGACAAAGCCCTTTATCCCAGCAATCGAGCGAGTAGCGTTCTTCGGTTATGGCCAATTCCCGCGCTCCGTCTATGTAAGGAATAAGGGACCGGAATAAGCTGCTCGGAGTCCCCATACTCCTTCTGACTGACCAATACGCAATGGCGCAATCGTCCGTGATCATGCGCGGCCCGTGCTGCCCGAGTCAAGCGCCGTGAGACGGCACCAGTGGAGGATCGACTGCGGCCAGTTGCGACGCTAACAGGAGGGATCGTGGACGCCTGTCACTGTCCGTGCCACCAGGATTGGCGCAATCTAGACGTAGGATGTCAACGGTCAGCTCGTTTCGCGAGAACCCTCCCGTTATGAGCCTTTTACCGCTCGCCGACATGGAAGCCGCGGTCAAATTGAATCATGTTGAGCTTCAAGCCCCTAGCAATGTATGTCCGTTTACCCTCCGTCAGGGTTTCTGGTATGAAAAGCGCACGCTTCGGCCCGGTGAGAAGCAAAAGAACGCCGTTTTGCATTTCAACCCGGATTCATGCCTAAGCGCGCTACCGGGCTGATCTAAGCTAATTCAGCATGCCCTAGACCGAAAATCCACGCGTCTAAACTCTTGATAAACCATGCTGCCTCATGTAGGTTTCTTTTTTTACGTTCTGAAAATCCGCGTGTCGGTGGTTCGATTCCGCCCCTGGCCACCATCTCAGAATTCAAAGTTAGATTTGGACGGACAAGTCATGTTAGCGCCAGCCGAGCTCCTTAACCGCGATTGCCGTTGCACCAGCCTCGATGCCGAGGCCCTGCGCCATGAATTAGAAAGCCTTAAGATACCGGACCTTTACCGCTCCATTATCGAAACGCGCCCGCACCTGTTTTCCGCCACCCCGGTGTTCGTGTCGCGTCACCATATCGCACGCATGGCCGACATTATTCGGGCGATAGAAACAGTCATCGCCTTGCCCGCTTATCAGCAAAAAGTTCTGCAGTGGGCGCCCGGGATCGCGCGCGTATCCCACGGCCCCTTGGGTATTTTTATCAGCTATGATTTTCATCTTGGTAGCGATGGCCCGCAGTTAATCGAGATCAATACCAATGCCGGCGGCGCGCTCTTGAATTTGGTGCTGGCGCGGGCGCAGCAGGTTTGTTGTGAGGCGCTTAAAGCCGTCGTGACCACGACCGCCTCGATCAATCAACTAGAGCAGATGTTTTGGGACATGTTTACCGCTGAATGGCGGCGCCAGCGCGGCGCGCAACCACTCAAATGCATCGCCATCATCGACGATCAGCCGGAAGAACAATATCTCTATCCGGAATTTCTGCTCTTCCGGCAAATGCTTAATTGTCGAGGCGTCAATACACTCATTGCGGCGCCGCAAGGTCTAACCCTGCGCGGGGACGGCTTATGGCTTAAGAATCAGCATATCGACATGATTTATAACCGCCTCACTGACTTCTCATTGGCACAACCGGCGCATCAGAATTTGCGTCACGCCTATAGCAAAGGTCAAGTCGTGCTCACGCCGCACCCGCGCGCGCATGCTTTATATGCGAATAAACGCAATCTGGCAGCGTTAACCGACACGGTCAGCTTGGCCGATCTCGGCGTGCCGCAACCCGTGCAGGCAACACTGCTCTCCGGTATCGCCAAAACCGTTCTGGTCACAGATGCGAATAGCGACACGCTCTGGCAAAACCGGCGCCGCTTATTCTTTAAACCGGCAGCCGGTTATGGCAGCCGCGCGGCCTATCGCGGCGACAAGCTAACCAAGCGCGTCTGGCGGGAAATCGTGCATGGTGAATATGTGGCCCAGGCGCTGGTGCCGCCAAGCAAGCGCAATATCAAAATCGACGGCGCTCTGGAGACGTTCAAAACGGATCTGCGCAATTACGTGTATGCTGGAAACGTGCAGCTCGTAAGCGCGCGGTTGTATCAAGGGCAGACCACCAATTTTCGTACCTTAGGCGGTGGATTTTCGCCGGTTTTCCCCATCGACGCGGCGATTCATTGCGGCTAAAGGTAGGCTGGTATGGTAATACCCGAATTAATGCGAGCTTAGCGAGCCGATTGCCCCACGCCATTGCCCGTATTCGACATTAAATGAAGATATATATTCAGTTTTGCCAACCGGGACTGCGCTTAGCCGGTGTAACCCTTACTCTTGACCCACTGATCGATGACCGGCAATTCCCGTCTTTTCATCATGACGCGATGGCGGATCGCATCCGCGGTTCTGGCGGCCACGGGGACGGCGCCCGCCGGCAGATGTGCCTTGACGAACACCTCGAGTTCGTCGGCACGCGCCTCATCGGAAAAGGCATCCATGATGTCGGCAACATAATAATTGCGGCCATAAAATGAAACCCTCGCCAGCAGGGCCTTGAAGTTATGCTGTACGAAGTCCCACACCAATGTGCCCTGCTCGCCCGCCTTTGCGACCCGCGCCGGATTGCTCGTCGCTTCCCGCACGGGCATTTCATCTATTAAAGAAAGCGCCAAGGTTTGCCTGGCGAGTTCGGGCGCTAACGCCTGCTGTATAGCGTGGTAGTAAAGCTGCTTGTCTTCGAGGCGCAACGCTTGTCGCGCAAGCGCGTGCAGTTGCTGGTAGACGGCGGGCGTCGCGTGACGGCCCACGGTGAACAGCACCGGTTCGCGCAGGTCGGGAACCAGGCTGTCCGGCCGTTCGATAAATTGGCTAAACCGCCGGTCAGCTTCTTGCAAAACTTCGGGGTCGTCGAGTCGGCCCAAGGCGGCGACGAGGCGACTGCGCAGCTGTGTGGTCTCATAGCCCTCGCCCTCTCGACCCTCCCAGCCCAAACGCTTCAATTCCGGCTTTAGCAGCGCGCGCGCATAAACATGAAATGCGCCCCGTCCCGCCTCGCCCTGCTGTAGCTGGTCGACGAACAGTAATACACTCAGGATCTGTTCCCATACATGCAATGATTTTTCCTGTTTCAGCGCGCCGACCAATTCCAGGTACGCCGGTGAGGAGGCGCGGCCGGCCTCCACCAAGGCCCAGGTATCGCTTAAAAGCTTGAGCCGGTCCGCCGTCCGTAGCTGGTTGATGTTCGTCTGCAGTTGATCAAACAGGGGTTGCTCGTATTGAACGCGGTAATAACCGGTATCGCCGGCATTGGCGCGCAGCACGCCGGAGCAGTCCCCATACTCGAACACGGCGGTCTCTTTATCGAGCAGCACCGCTCGTTCCGCCGATTTCCCATCGGCCAGTGCCACCGGGATTTTCCACAGCAGCGAGGCGGCTTGCGGATCATCGAGCGTAAAGCGCCCCTGTTGCAGTTTAACCCTGCGCTTGCCGGCGACGCAGGTGCTGCTCACCTTGACGATGGGAAAGCCCGGTTGCTCGGTCCAACCGGCTGCGAGCGTCCTTACCGGCTTGCCGGAAGCCCGCTCCAGCGCCAACCACAGATCGGCGGTGGTGGTGTTAGAGAAGCGGTGGGTGGCGATGTACTTTTCGATTCCGCGCCGAAAAGTCGCCTCACCTAAATAATCTTCCAGCATGCGCAAAAACGCCTGGCCCTTGCCGTAGGTGATTTCGTCGAATGCATCCACCGCCTGCGCTTCGTTGGTGATGGGCTGTTGGATCGGGTGCGTGAACTTGCGCGCATCTCTGCTCATCACTGCCTCGGTGTATTGATGGTTGCGCAGCCACACGCCCCACTCGGGATTGAAACGGTCGGACGCCTTGCTGCTCATCCACTGGGCAAAGCCCTCGTTCAACCAGAGGTTGTCCCACCACGCCATGGTTACCAGATTGCCGAACCATTGATGCGAGATTTCATGGGCCACTACCGAGAAGATACCCTGCTTGGTTTGCAGGGAACTCGCGCCGGGATCGTATAGCAGGCGCGATTCGTTGTAGGTGATGCCGCCCCAATTTTCCATCGCGCCGGGAATACTGCCGGGGACGGCGATCTGGTCGAGCTTGGGCAACGGATATTTACTGGCGAAATAGTCGTTGTAGTAGGCCAGTGCCTTTTTCGTCACGTCCATGGCGTAACGCGCGGTCTCGCGCTTGCCTTGCGCCGTCAAGATACGCAATTCGATGCCGTCGACGCTGTCTTTTAGTTCTTCGAGTTCGCCCGCGACCAGTACCACCAGATAACTCGCCATTGCCGGTGTGGGCGCGAACGTCACTTCCTTAAGGCCGTCCGCGAGCGGCCGCTCGCGGATGATAGGCGTATTGGAAACCGCCGCTTGGTTTTGCGGCACGACCGCCGTCAGGTTAAAGCGCGCGCGGAACACGGGTTCGTCCCAGCAGGGAAACACGCGGCGCGCGTAGGTGGGTTCCATTTGGGTCGTGAGCAAGGTTTTTTCCGCTCCCCCCGGTACCGCATATCGAACGAAATGGAGCCCTTCCGGCTGTGCCTGCAGCTTGCCGGAAAATTCGAGGTTCAGCCAGTACTTTCCCGGCCGCAACGTCGCCGGAAGCTGTAGGGTCGCGGTCTGTTCATCCTGGTTCTGACTGATCGCGAGCGCTATGGACGGCTCGGTCTCCAGGGATGCGCTCGCGATTGCGAGCTCGAAGGCATTGAGAACGACCCGATCCACCAACTGGCGGACCTCGATCTCGATGCGTTCCGAGCCGTTTGTGGTTAACGTCTTGAGGTCGGGCTGGATGCGGATTTCATAACTTAGCGGCACGACGTCTTTCGGCAGCTTGCCAGGCGTCGTCGCAAACGAAAAAGCTTGCTCCGCCGGCGCGCCGCCGGCAGCCGTCAGCAGCGCGATAAAGCACGCCGCGCGGATTGGCGCTGCAAACAGTGCTTGCACAGTATCCCCTATGAAATGGATATCGCTCTGCCGGAATCGAGGGATTGGGTGCACCTACCTCCATGCCGGCGCGAACAGCGTAGCACAAGCGCGCCAGACGCTCACACCATCGCTGACCGCACCATCAAGCGCCTCGGTTCCTCTTAAGTTGAAATTCGGTAGCGCGATGGCGGGAATGGTCAAAAATCGATTGCCCATTCAAGGAGTAAGAACTAGCGCGTGGCATGGCGCGCAAGTGAAACCTGGGATCGCAGCGGACCCTGGGTTTCTGATCTTGCGGGATGAACTAGTGTCGAGAGATAGCGAGGGGACAAAAAGATAAACACGTAATGATGCATCATTATGCTGGAAATGCATGCCCTCGCTGACCTACCGTCAGCTTAAGTATAACGCTTTAACCACGATGGTAGTCGTCGATGTTATTCAAAGATTAAAAATCATCCTGCGGGTCAGTAGTAGTGGGTCAAGCGCCCTTACTATAGCGCGCTATCGCTCTTTCAAGCAGTAAGAGTGGCTCGACTCGCCTTTGCGACAGTATAATTCAATAACTTAGATTTTATCTCGCCTGAGCGGGAGTTTTCTCTAGGTATTGCGTAATTCTGAGCTGTTCTTATACTAACCTAGCTTAATGAGTTAATGATTATTCATAATGCTATGCGTCAAAAATGACGCATATTTGTAGGCCGCGTTTACCCGGTTCGATAACATGAAAAGAGATCAAATGAGAATCGCGCTTATCATACACGACTATATTTCTTAGTGGTTGTGTATATTTCAATTCAGCCAGCATCGGTGAATATAAAAGGAGAGATGAAGCGGTAGGAAAGCAACCGGTGAAGATAACAGCCGAGCTGACATACAACATCAGTGTCAAAGGCGTTGGCCATGATCAAATATCAAAAGAAAGATATTGCGGTTACCTCTTTGATGATTGTGGGGATGTGATAAACGAGATCAAAAAGAATTTTCATACAATAGAAATTATAAATAAAAAAAAGAGCGGCTCTGATGCAGATCCCAATGAAAAAATGATTAAAATGGATATTTATGAGGAGTATTCTTATCCCAGATACTTCTTGCAAGGCATATTCACAGTAGTCTCGGTCACACTATTGCCTTTGAATTACCCGAGGCATTTCGAAGTCAAAATGTACCTGATGGATAAAGATAAAAACATCGAAAAAATCGCTAAGCGTGAATTCACCATACACCATGTATGGTGGTTGCCGATGGGATTGGTATATCCGTTCTATAATGAAAGAAGAGCGGTAGAAAGGGCTATATTAAATACCGGCAAAGAATTGGCCATTGAAATCGAAAAATAAATGTCAATGTGCCAAACGAGCACGACGACAGAACAGAAGTCACTTTGGAATACGATCTCCCAATAAGCGATCAAACTCTTTTTTCACCATCGCATAACATACCCGCGACTCCAGTCCCGGCCGATCGAGAACCTTAATGGAACCCCGGCTATGTTGAATCAGTCCGCTGGCTTGCAGCCTTCCCGCCGCCTCGGTGATGCCTTCGCGACACTGGCATGCTGGCAATGAGTTTCTGGGCCATAGTGAGTTCGTTGGAGGGCAGCCGGAGTGGCTTCACCTCAGGAGGATTGCTGAATACCGGCGATTGCCCAGTTGCGGCTGTCATCGATTGGTTTGGTGATGTGCCAAATTTCGTCGAAAGCCTCGGGTGCAGCGCCCGCGGTTTCGCGGATCGTGCCGAAGAAGCGCACGCTGGCGATGTACTGACGAAATTCGGCGGTGACCTCAAGCAACTCGACGTCGAGTGCCACGACGTCCGTTTTCTGCGGCGCCGTTCCACGCTCCTGCATCTCCAGTTTGATTTCGGCGAACATCTCGGGTGTCGTGAACGCGCGGATGTCCTCGATGTCGCCGGTGTCGTTCGCGGCTTGCAGGCGCAGGAAATTAAGTTTGGCGTTGCGCACGAAGCTTTCGGCGTCGAAGTCCGCCGGGCCGTTTATGTGTGCCCGGCTTGATCCATTAGCCGACGCCGTGCTCCCGCCCGTCACTGGCGCCTGAAAGGCGCCCTTGCCGGCAGGGCCGCCGGCATACTGCAGCGGTTTGGCCTGAGGCTGTAAGCGCCGTAACAACAGGCGGATGACGAAGAACACCGCCGCCACGATGAGCAGCGCCATGACTATAGAAGAGAAGGTTTCGCCCAGCCCAAAGTATGAGAACAGCGCTGCCAGGCCAATGCCTGCGGCTAAGCCTGCGAGCGGGCCAAGCCAGCGGCTAGCGCCCGATTGCTGCGGCGCCGCCGGGGCAGCGTTTTGATTCGGTGCGGCATCGCGCTTCATGGGTAGGCTGCGCTGCATGCCGGAATTGCCGCCGCCACCCAGGCGCCTGGCGTCAGCATCGCCCATCGTCAGGCCAACGCCAAGGACGACTACGCTTGCTTCATTTTCTTCTCCTGTTGGGAACGGCAACCGGGATGCAACTAAATATTGCGGAGGAGGGATTATAGCAGTAATTGTAAGCAGATAATGCCAGGCACTATCAAGGAGTTTAGTTTTCGGGAATTTCATTTCTGTCACCGCTTTAGGTTAAGGACAAAGACGCTGCGGATCAGTAGCCAGCGGGCCTCAGCGTTCAGTCGTCAGGACCATTCGGAAGCGGGCGTTCCCGCTCATCATCCGCTCATAGGCTTCGGCGGCGCGCTCGAGCGGCATCGTCTCTATCATTGGCCGCACGCCGCTCAGGACACTGAAAGCGAGAGTATCCTCGGAGTCGATCGCGGTGCCCGAGGGCCAGCCTTGGATGGACCGGCGTGCGGATATGAGCTGGACGGGCGACACCTCGATGGGGTCGGCCGAGGCGCCCACCACCAGAAGCTTGCCGTTGACGCCGAGCCCGT
>WNFH01002006.1_pt1 | contig 14076 bp, 10 predicted proteins | sample 5400411 | NCBI WGS metagenome assembly WNFH01 (sample SAMN13153347, study PRJNA577476) | soil metagenome | isolation source: 200 cm saprolite under Douglas fir tree site 2 hole 3 | place: USA:California | collected 2015-04-18
CCCAACACGCGCGAAGCCTCGTTGACCAAATTCCTCAAATGAATCTAGCCATCTTATTAGGAACTAACGACAAACCGCCCAGCGAAGAAAAATGGCGAAGCAGGTAAACTGCGACTGCGGCTTCATGGTAAGAGCCCAATCAGACGACGAGCTAGTCCAGCACGTACAGCTCCACGCCAGGGACATCCATCAAATGGAAGTCCCGCGAGAGAGAGCTCTCGAAATGGCCAAGTCAGTAGAAGCAACAGTAACAATCTGAGACTTCTATAAGAGTATCTAGTACGCGACCGTTAGAGAATAGGAGCGGATGCGTAGCATTGTTAGGATTGTGTATTGATAGCCGCCCGTGGTTTCCTATGCCTAGCGTAAGTTATGATCAGAATTGTCAAACCAACAAGTGCTAGTGGGATTCCTACAAGACTGATACCCGACGAGATAAAGAGGAAGAAGACAGAGAAACCAGTGAGATAAACGCCTATCATAGCCGCTCGTTCTCGGATGCTCAGTTTGAGAAGTTCTTCTTTCAACTGGGCGCGGTAGCGAAGAAAGAGTGTTGCGATTATTACGAAGGAAATGGCCGCGATGAAGAATACGTATGTGAGTTCTGATTGATAGTTGTTGAAGGTCAACAGCAAGCCGACTTCGTCGCCGACGAATCCTGCTCCTAGTCCGTACAGAACAGCGTAGAGCCTGTAGAGTCTTTCATTTCTCCAAGCGATACCCATCCAACCAGCCACGCTAATCAGGGCAATGCCATACCAGAAATGATGAAGATGAATCCCGCCCTGCATCACAACCGTGGTGGGAAAGAGAGTCGCGAATAATCTAGAGCCAAAGAAGCTGACTACGAACGCAAGTGTTGCAATGAATGTAAGTCCATGCCTGAATTGCCCTCCAAGAAATTCTCGTGACATGGCTTAGGAACTGTCACCCATCCGTATTTCCAAATTGCGGACCAATCATCCAAGCAGATGTCGATATGCGGCAATTCAGAATAATACTGATAAGCCTGAATTTTCAGGGCCAGTCGAACAATATGACACAGAGTAATGTACCTGCAACCAGTTCAGCGTCCAGCAAGCTACGACAGCCGAAGTACATCGCCGCAATCGTCCTGATAATCATAATCATCGTCTCAGGAGTCACCGCAGCTTACTTTCTCAGTCTTCCAAAAGCGGCATCGCCCTACAAGATCGTCACGGGCACAAATCCACAGATCAGATATCTTGTGTTCAACGTCCAAACGGTCACCGACGCGAGAATAAGGCAGGCAGTTGCATACTCAGTTGACAGATCGGCTATAATCTCCAACGTCTTCTACAATCAGACCCAGCCTCTCTACAGTCTGGTTCCCGCAGCACTTCCCTATTCGCAACCAGTCTTCAAGACAGCCTATGGGTCCTCTCCTGATTTGACCAAGGCGCAAGCCCTCCTGGCTCAGGCCGGCTATAACTCGTCAAGGAATGGAAAACTGAGTCTCGACCTATGGTATAACAGCGATGGGCACTACGGGGACACTGAACCGACAGTAGCATTAGTTCTCAAGACATCGATAGAAAAGACGGGAATGGTCACTGTAAACTTGAAGTCCGAACCGTGGGCAGCGTACCGGTCGCACAGCTCTGCCGGAAACTTTCCACTCTTTCTGCTCGGCTGGTATCCCGACTACTTCGACTCTGACGACTACGTTTCACCCTTCCTCTCCACTAGTAGCACACTCGGCGCCCACTATAGCAACGCAACCATGGACAGTTGGATTCAGCAAGAAGGAAACGCTACTAATACTACTACGAGAAGCAACCTCTTCTCGCAGATACAGAACAAGCTCGCTACGGACGTCCCCTACGTTCCGCTCTGGCAGGGCAGTGCGAACATCGGCTACAAGTCGGACATTTCCGGTGTCGTTCTTCATCCCGTCGTTTTCAAGTACGACATAATGAGCAGAACCGGAACGACTCAGCTCAACGTCGGCACCACCGATTCTGTCGTCTGCCTTGATCCCGCATGCGCATACGACTACTTTTCCATCGAAGTAATCAACCAAGTATTCGACACATTGCTGGTCTACGCTCCTAACGATACGACACTCCTCCCAGGACTAGCCACGCAGATACCTAGCGTCGCAAACGGCGGAATATCAACCGACGGAATGAACTACACATACCACCTGCGGCAAGGTGTCAAGTTCTCCGACGGAACACCCTTCAATGCAACTGTGATGAAATGGTCTATCGAACGCGTGATCGCACTTGGCGACCCGGCAAGCCCCAACTATGATGCAGCCAAATATGGACCAAGCGCAGCATTCCTGCTATTTGATGTCGGAAAACTCGGAAATAACACCAACTGGACCACCCAGACCAACGACCGGATAATCGTCCTAGACACGAACACGATAAGGTTCCACCTAAGCAAGCCTGTTTCCTTCTTCAACGAACTGATGGCCTTCTCAGTTTCCGCGCCAGTCTCCATGTCTGCGTACAGCAAGACCGTCGGACAGCCTGACACACCAGTCAGCAAGGTCGTTGGAACAGGACCCTATATCGTCTCATCATACACACCCAGCCAGTCGATCACTCTGACAAGCAACCCCAACTATTACATCAACACACTCTACAGCAGCTACGGATACTCGACGATTCCAATACTGACCAAAGTCGTCATCTCATTCTTCAGCGACGCAACATCGCTCAAGAACGCGCTACAAAGCGGTCAGATAGACATGGCATATCGCACCCTGAATCCACAAGACGTCACGGCGCTGATGAAACAGTACGGCTCCTAAACAAATAGGAAGGCTCAAACCCCCAAATAGAGGCCGGTCGTTTTCGACCGGTCTTCAACGCTTTTTAGTTTCGAAACAGAATAAATCGTAGGATCAGAGTACTTTGCCTGGGACAAGTTCTCTCATCGCCTACACCCTGACTCGTATTATCCTCTCTTTACCGATGCTTCTGATACTCTTGACAGTTGTCTTCTTCGTGCTTCGTGTGATCCCAGGCGATCCTATCGCAGCCTTGTTCGCCGGGCGAGCACCCGCCATCATAGTTGAGCAGACTCGACATGCTCTCGGTCTTGACCAGCCATACTACATCCAATACCTTGCTTATCTTGGCCAGATCTTTACTGGAAACCTGGGGACCTCGATAGGGGAACTCTTCAAAGGTCAGACCGTCCTCTCAGTTTTGTTGCAGAGGCTGCCCGCGACTATCGAACTTGCCGTCGGATCAATGATCGTCGCCACAACAGTGGGAGTGCTTACCGGTCTTGTGGGTGGCGTGAACCGAGACAAGCCGATCGACGTTCTGGTCCGGCTCTATGGAACGATCATCTTCGTCATTCCGATATTCTGGCTGGGAGAAATTCTCCAACTTGTGTTCGCAGTGAACCTGGGATGGCTTCCCGCACAAGGACGATTCTCGGCTCTCGATCCTCCAACCACAATCACGGGCTTCTATAGCATCGATTCACTTTTAGAGGGCAGAATTGACAAGTTCATCATCACGCTCCAGCACCTGGCTCTGCCATGCCTGACGCTTGGGCTTGTTCTCAGCGGTTTCTTCACGAAGACCGTTAGAGCAAATCTGCTGCGGACAGTGAACGCGGATTACGTGGAAGCGGCCAGGGCCAGGGGCATCACATTCGGCAGGATCATTACTCGCTACGCTTTCAAGAACGCTCTCATACCTGTGATAACCGTTCTAGGACTCCAGTTCGCAATCCTGTTCGGGGGCGCGGTTCTGACAGAGAGGACGTTCTCTTGGCCTGGAATGGGATCTCTGCTGCTTCTTTCGATCAATGGCGCTGACTATCCGATGATTCAAGGGGCGATTGTTGTCTATGCATTCATGATCGTGATCGTCTCGGTCATTATCGACATTGTAAACGGGCTTATCGATCCAAGGGTGCGATATTGACCGAAGGAGAATCGAGGAGCGACAAGTCCTATCCGTTCTTAGAGATTCCCCGCTCATTCCTTGGACGGTTGTTCGTTCCTCTACTTAGAGAGAGAAAGACTCTGGCCGGCGTGCTGAGCTGGATAGGTCTGGGAATTTTTCTCGCCTACATTTTTCTCGCAGTCTTCGCGCCGCTACTAGCTCCCTTCCAGCAGACTCAGCCATTCTCGAATCCGGTTCTTCAATCGCCGAGCTTGAAGTATCCGATGGGAACAGACAATGTCGGTCGAGACGTTCTGAGTAGGGTTGTATGGGGAGCAAGGACCTCGTTGGAGATAATGGCCATTGGGGTCTTCATCGCCCTGGCTATAGGATTCCCGATCGGGCTATTGTCCGGGTACGCGGGCGGCATGACAGACCGCATTCTTGTACTGATAATGGATTCAATCTACGCCTTCCCGGGTCTATTGCTTGCCGCTCTCATTGCAGCGGTAATCGGGAAGGGGGTGTTCAATATCGGAGTTGCAATCACGGTAATCTATGTCCCGCTGTACTTCAGAGTGACCCGAAATCAGACTCTCTCAGTCAGGGAGGAGCCTTACGTAGAGGCGGCCCGTGCACTGGGAGCGAGATCTCCCACTATCATTTTCTCGTACATTGCTCATAGCGTGATCATTGCGATACCAGTAATTTTTTCTCTGAGTGCCGCGGACGCTATTCTGACCGCAGCCGGCCTAAGCTACTTGGGGCTCGGTCTAGAGGTTGACACTCCCGGGGATTGGGGAAGAGATCTCAGCGATGCCCAGCAGTGGATTGGAGTTGGAGTATGGTGGACCTCCGTCTTTCCGGGACTAATGATAATTCTGCTGACAGTAGGCTTGAGCTTCTTGGGGGAGGGGTTGAATGACATCATAAATCCCAATCTGCGCAAGGAGAGAGCTTGACTCGGAGCCACTGCTAAGAGCTCACGACTTTTCGGTCCACTACAAGACCCGACGAGGCGAGGTTCACGCCCTCGACGAGATCGACCTGGAAATATCTCAAGGAGAAACCGTAGCTGTAGTTGGAGAGACAGGGTCTGGAAAATCCACGCTGGGAAAAGCCGTGCTCGGAGTTCTGCCACAAAACGCAGAGATGAAGGGCCTGCTCGAATACAAAGGAACCGATCTGGCTCATCTCGATGGAGAGGCGTTTCGGAGAATTAGAGGAAAGGAAATCGCACTCATCTTCCAGGATCCGACGACAAGGCTCAACCCTCTCATGAGGATCGAGGACCACTTTGTCGAGGAAATCAGGGCTCATGAGCCCATATCTCCCAAAGAAGCTCGTTCCCGGACCCGCGAAGCCCTTGTCTCAATGGGTATCCACGAGTCTCGCATCAGGAACTATCCGCACGAATTTTCAGGAGGGATGAGACAACGGATCATGATCGCATTGGCGGTTGTTCTCAATCCGTCGTTGCTGATTGCCGACGAACCTACAACATCATTGGACGTCATCGTCGAAGCTCAGATCCTGGAGATCCTTCAGGATCTCAAGGGAGTGTACAAAATGTCGCTGATGCTGATAACTCACAACCTCGGAATTGTTGCGGAGGTCAGTGACAGAGTAGCCGTTCTCTACGCCGGGAAACTTGCCGAGGTAGGTCCGGTGCGAGATGTATTTCACCGAACAATCCATCCGTATACCCAAGGCTTGCTGGCTTCTGTAATTTCCTTGGATACAAAGGACCTACATTCGATCGACGGGACCCCCCCCGATCTCGTGGATCCTCCCACAGGGTGCCGGTTTCATCCTCGATGTCCTTACGCGCAAACGATCTGTTCGGAAAAAGTTCCACCGTTACAGGAATATCGACCTGGCCACTTCGCTGCCTGCCATTTCGGTGATACGTTCGTATGATCAGTACAACTCAACTCGCTGATCATGACGTTGAGGATTTACTGATCATCGAAGACCTTCGCGTGCACTTTCCAGTCAAGATTCCATTTGTTCAGCGAGTACTCTCTCGTGAGAAGCTGGTGGTTCACGCAGTGGACGGCGTATCATTCTCCCTCAAACCCGGAGAAATACTTGGCTTGGTTGGAGAAAGCGGTTGCGGAAAGACTACTGTTGGCAGAGCAGCTGTCAGGCTTCTCGATCCTACGACTGGACGAATCACCTTCGAAGGTGTCGACATCACTCACCTGGGACAAGGGAAGCTCCGACCTCTAAGACGTCGAATGCAGATAATATTTCAGGATCCTCACGCGTCTCTGAACCCCGCTATGACCATCGGGCGGGCTATCGGACACCCGTTGCAGATACACAAAATTGAGCGGAATGAAGAAGCAATTCGCAGGAGAGTTCTAGATGCAATGCGAGAGGTAGGGCTGACACCATCCGAGCAGATTTTCGATAAGTATCCGGCTGATCTCAGCGGAGGTCAGAAGCAACGGGCTGTCATCGCCCGTGCAATGATTCTGGAACCCAAACTCCTCGTCGTTGATGAGGGAGTGGCCATGCTCGACATGTCTGTCCGAGCCAAGGTTCTGGAATTGATGCTGAGTCTCAAGCGAAAGTATGGCCTCGCATACATTTTCATCACACACGATCTAGCGACTGCAAAATTCCTATGCGACAGGATCGCTATAATGTACTTGGGCCGAATCGTCGAGATCGGACCAGCAGCTACGATTTACTCAGACCCTAAGCATCCATACACTCAAGCACTAATCCAAGTCATTCCGATCCCTGACCCTGATAAGCGCCGGAAAAAGACCCTTCCGCGCGGAGAAGTACCGGACTCCATACATCCTCCAGGAGGATGTCGATTTCACCCGAGATGTCAATCAGTTCTCGCAACCTGTGGCTGGGAAGGGCGCGATTTTCTTGAGCTCCTCGAGCAATATTTGTCTCAGGTAACCAAGGCCGGCGATGACAGTAATACTCTGGGCCCTATCGAGGAGTGGTCAGCGAGTGGCCTCATCGCCAGACGAAGCGGGACCCCCGAGAACCTTCCAAGACTGGTCGGCGAAGTTAAGCGAATCATTTCGAAAGCACCCTCAGCATTGGCCCAAGCAGTTGACTCTGTGACCTCACAGAGGGATTGGGTCATTGTGCAATTCCGAAATCCCGAAGAATTGAAACAGACATCGATCGACGATAGGATGGTGGAATGTCTCCTCTATCAATGAAAGATTCAGCAACTGATTTGCTTCGCTAGAAAAACCGTCAAAACTTAGATCAATACTGAGAAAATCCGCGCTCATCCCAAAATTCATCTAGTTTTTCTTTGCCCCCAACGGCGGGACAATCTCGGCCCAGTCGGCCGAGGATAGTCCGAGAAACTGGCGCTAAATTTTCCAGAAGTCGCTCGTCAATCCGAGGGATTGGAAATGGGCAATCGTCTGTTCTCTTGACGGTCTTGCATAGTCAAGATTCATCTTTGTCTTATAGATCGGAACGCTAAGTCGCAACGTCTGGTCGATCGTTAGTGCCTCGCCTCCAGTCGCGGCTGTTGACTTGATCCAGTCGGCCAAGTGATCCTTCGAGCTGAAGAACACCATATTATTCGAGCACGTCAAGACGATGTTTTCCCACCACTTCGAGGCCGGTAGCGCCAGATAGATCAGAGGAGAACCATCAGTCTGGTGAGAGACAACCTTTTGGTCTTTGAGATGAATCTTGATGTCTTCCGAGCAGTGGTGACAGTAGGATGAGATCCACTGCTCCTTTCCAAGAGTTACATGAATGGCGACCGCGTCCCAAGCACAATTCGCAAAGTACTCTTTCTCCTTCCCTGTCACCTTGACTCTGAAAGGTGTCGCTATGCTCGAGAATGGAAATGCCATGAGGATTCTCTGCGTACCGGTTAGAAGCGCGATGTGTCGGGCGGACTGAAGATCGGCTAGCACTTTGAATGCAGATGCCCTGTCCAACCCAAACTTTCGCACAATCTGCTCCAGAACGGGAGCCGTAGTGTGCTCCTCGAAGTGGTTGAAGATGTACTTTCGAACGTTTTTCTGGAGATTCTCAGAGGTATCAGGATGAGACATTGTCTTCCTCCTAAGCTACAACTCGTCTTTGTAGGTTGACGGGAGGCAGATTCTTCTCTATCTCCGCCCTCGAAGCTTCGAGCCAGAGTGGAAGCGCAAGTTTAGTCCCTAACTTCTCCGGAGCCTCGTCGATTGCAAACCCTGGCTGATCTGTGGCTACTTCGAAGAGGACCCCGCCGTGTTCTCGGAAATAGATGGAGTGGAAGTAGTTTCGATCAATTACAGGGGTCACGTTTAGATCCGCCTTGACGATTTCTTGACGCAGATCTTTCTGGTGTGCGTCGTCCGAAGCCCGGAAAGCAACGTGGTGGACTGTTCCAACACTTACAAATCCGCGCTGGGCTTTTGGCCTGGAAAGGATATCGACGATCGTCCCAGCTCCCCCTTTTCCAGCCTCGTACCTGAATCGGTCCTCCTCTTCGCCTAGTTGTCGAAAACCGAGAGTGTCTACCAAGACCGTCTCAGTCCTTTCCAGCACTTCCTCTAGCAGCGTAACGCTGTGAAATCCTCTGATCGCATGTTCCTTCGGGACAGGACCCTGCGTCCATCCAGTCCTCTCTTCGACCCCTTTGCTTCCCACTAGTTCCAGGCCTTGGCCGTCATGATCTTTGAAAGCAAGAACAGTTTCGCCAAAGCGTTTGAGGGAGGCTTCGACAGAAACGCTATTGGATCTTAGCCGGTCCTCCCAGTACGATACTGATCCCGGCAGAATTGAGAAAGAAGTGTTTGTGGCTTGGCCGGCCCCCTTGCGGCCTCTTGGTTGCTCGGGCCACGGGAAGAATGTTAGAACAGTACCGGGGTGTCCCATCTCATCGCCGAAATAGACGTGGTACGTGGTGGGGTCGTCATAATTGACTGTCAGCTTGATGAGACGCAATCCTAGAATTTTCGTGTAGAAGTCGAGGGTCTTCTGTGGGTCACTAGATATCGCGGTTACGTGGTGAAGACCGAGGACGCCTTTGACCATGACGGTCTGTCCGTGGTGCGGGACGGTATTACGCTTTATCGGAGAAACGAGCCTCCAAATGGGAAGGCACTAAATACTCATTGTCCCAACCACAGTTCGCTACACTTGAGCAAAATTGAGGTTAGAGCCTCAGGCCTTTGGCGGACACTCGAGGTCATTGGCGGAGTCCTAGTTATCGCTCTGGCAGTCTTCGCTCTAGCTGATCCTCAGTTCACAACACAGACTCTAGTCATAGTGATCGCAGCAGGACTGATCATCGGCGGACTCTTCCGAATCAGTGTAGGAGCATTCGCTACGGTCCTACCGTCACAACTCAGAAGCCTTAACGTGACTGGGGGTGTGATCGCCTTCGTTCTTGGAACTGCCGCTCTGCTCGATTTGCAAGCAGCAGTGGCTACACTAATCGGAATCCTTGCCGTAGCCCTCCTACTTGTGGGGGCAGTCGAAATAGGAGTGGGAGTTGCGAGACATCCACCAATATGGCTGAGACTCGTGATAGTAGCGATTGGAATTCTGACAATCATTCTGTCGGTATACGTTATCCTTGATATGTCAGTTGGGCAGGGGATCCTCGCAGCCATCCTCGCCGTTGCACTGTTACTAGTTGGAGTCAGAAACATCGTACACGGAATCACAGGGCACCACCCAATGCCTAGATCTGTCGATGCTGCCGTAACCGCTGTATGATCAGGAATCTGCGCCTATCTATCCCAGGGAGCGATGTGTGGGGGCTCTTGACTTCACCATAAAGGTGTGAAGTCCTTCATCGTTCCGCCCGTATACGAGAACTCTACTATGTCTGGTGGCAGACTAGAATCAATGAGGTTCGCTTTTGCTGTAACTCCCGGGTAGGGTCGTCCTCCCCAACGGTAGTTCACCTTCCAGTAGGAGAAATCTCCCTGGACAATGTTGGCCCTCTCCATCGGACGCCACGACCCCTGATACTGGAACGAGGGGTAGAACAGGCTCACGCTCCAACCCGAAACTGGTAGTTTGCTCGCTACGCCGAACTGATACAGAAAGGCTGATCCCTGCGGAATTCCTGAGGCAGGGCCTCCCGAGAGCCCAATGTCAAAGTAGGTTCCAAGTCTGCGGTCCGGAAGGTAGCTTCCGAATTTGGTCCATGCTACTCCAGTTGTGTTGTAGTACCAGTTAACGAGGCTTCGTGGCTGGCCGTCAACAGTGACTGGCTCCCATTGCATTCGCAGGTAGATCGGCGTAGAGATGTTCTGCGGATTAAGGATGGTCTGGGAGTGATACCAGAGATGTTCCCAAAAGTATCCGCCGCAGTTGGCATTGCCATCACACGTCTCCCAAGATGAGCCTGAAATCATTAGGCTGCTGTTCGGTAAGAGGAGGACGTCGGCCCTCCAGCCGAAATCCCACCCGTCAACGCAGCAGTTAGGCGACTGGACTCCCATACCTGCCAATATGAAATTGTCAGGGGCCATGATACTCGGATTGGCCATAGAGATGCTGACTCCAATCTCGACACAGCATATTCGATACTGGGTCGAGTTGTAGTAGCCCCCGACGTACGGATAGAAGGGCTGACCCAACGTGAGTTCTCCCGGACTTGAAGAGATGGAGGAAGCATAGAGTACACTTGGGTCCCAGAAATTATGAGCTACGAGCGTCCATAAACAGACGGTCAAGACAAGGGCAAGTCCGACTCGTTGGACATCTTCGATCCTGATGGTGCCCAACCGACCCGATACCTTGGGCAATCGCAACCTTGACGGAAGGCCCAGTTCCGTGACACTGCCCACCGATGCGAAGACCGCCCATAATGGAACAAAGACAAACAGCGAGGTTCGATCACAGCCGGGACATTCGGGCGTCCAGAAGAGCGCGGAGATGAAGAGTAGCGAGACTGCGCCCGAGACGGCGCCTACCTTCAAGGACCGTCCTATGCGTGCTGCGAGTATTCCCGTAGCAATCTGAGAAACCCCAATAAGCAGCAACGTCTGAAAGATCAGGAGTAACGGTAGGTATGTAACCCCGGAGAACCATGCGCTGAGAGGAAACCAGATCATCACCACGCTCAGAACAACTCCACTAAGGACGGCGAACGCTGGCCGTATTCTTCGATTGAGTGCATCTCGCTTTTCGGCCGCTTTCACTAGAACAGGCAAAGCCCCGTAGCAGAACATGATCCCGGCTAGTCTTAACCCCACGAGACCATCCGGTCCCGGATAGTAGCATTCTGGTTGCCAGAGTCCGCCTGGCCCATAGACGGGGCACGCTAGATAGAGCAAAACCCAAACCAAAAGAGCGTTGAGACCGATCTGGATGATTGCCCAACGGGGCCGGAGAAGATACGCTAATACTATTCCCCAGACGGCGAAGGACGCCAAGTCGACGAGGAGTCTGTTTCCTGAGAGGTTGTAGTACCAATCAGGCTGATGCGTCAGGTGGAAATAGAAATCCGTCTTCTCGAAAAGGTAAGGAGGTAGCCACGGAAAAATGGCAATTAGGATAGCTCGGGATATGTTCTTGGGAGTGAACTGGAAGAAATTCTTCATCCGGTCGATAAACGAGTGTTCAGTTCTTTTGGGTCTTGCCCTTGCGCTGCGTCGGACTATTCCTTTGCGAATAATGCATAACGGAATAATTCGAGGAATTGGATTGGGATTGTTTTCGCTAAGCGGATAGACCAGGCTGGAGTTTCTGATATGTCGATTGGTGAGCTTGAATGAGCGCTAGGTTCACTCGGAGCACGTTCACATATTCGCCGCCAAAAACAAATGACGTCCGTTCTATGTTTTGACTGACCAGGTTTGAGATGTCAATTTGTGCGATATTGGTGGCTGCTGATATTCGAGGTATTTGTGAGAGTGCATCGGCAAGCGTGATGTCGGGGTCTACGCCGGAGGCTGATAGGGTGACGTTTCTTGAATGGAAGAAGAATGGCATGGAGAAGTTCTGAGCGACAATGTACGAGCCTACTGTCCTGCCGTTGCTTCCGTTTAGATGCGCCAAGGAACCATTTGCTTGATCGCGCAGCAAGACTTGGGCAAATCCTGTCACAACCAATGGGAAGACCAGACCGCAAAGGAGCATTGAGATGAGGGCTAGTCTTAGTGCGGGTCCATAGTTTCGCTTGACTTCGTTCTTGATGCTCAACTTGATTCTATCCTCCCACCGATAGCAGTGCTATGTCGATGAGCTTGATTCCGATGAAGGGCACTATGATTCCTCCAACTCCGTAGATCAGTGCGTTCCTGATGAACAGAGCCATAGTGCTGGTGGGCTTGAACCGGATGCCCCTCATGGCAAGGGGGATCAGAAGCGGGATTATGATGGCGTTGAAAATGAGCGCTGATAGAACCGCAGTATTCAATCCGAGCCCGAGAATGTTCAGAGCCTTCAGCTCTGGAAGGGTAGCTGCGAACATTACCGGAACTATCGCGAAATACTTAGCCACGTCATTGGCGATGCTAAATGTAGTTACTGCCCCTCGGGTCATGAGCAGTTGTTTTCCGAGCAAGACCACTTCGATAATCTTGGCTGGGTTCGATTCTAGGTCAACCATGTTGGCAGCCTCCTTGGCTGCCTGAGTTCCAGAATTCATCGCAAGGCCTACATCAGCTACGGCCAACGCGGGAGCATCATTTGTCCCGTCCCCGATCATAGCTACGACTCGGGTCTCAGCCTGCTCTTTCACCACGATGTCGTACTTGTCCTCCGGCTTCGCCTCCGGTCTGTACTCGTCAATTCCCACCTCACTGGCAATGCTCTTCGCGGTGAGAGGCTGGTCACCAGTCAACATGACAGGCCGAATCCCCATCACCTTGACCGAGAGAATCTTTTCTTTGATGCCGGGCTTGAGAACATCTTTGAGCCTGATAATTCCAACAACTTCCCTGTTCCTCGTCACGGCCAGCGGCGTATCCCCTTGGCTTGAGATTCTATCTACCAAGGCGTCGAAGTTCGGTGGCATCGAACGCGCGATCTTTTTGATCGCGTCAGGGGCGCCCTTGATTATCTCAGTCTCGTCCTCCGCGATCGCGGACCCGGCTTCTTGGTGAGCCTCAAACTTTCTCCTCAGCCTTCCCCGTTCCCGGCCCGACTTGTCTCCCTTCGGAAGCATGAAGCCCGTACCCTGGGATATCTTGACACCGCTTGTTCGAGTACTCGCGGAAAATTCGTACACTTCAGAAACCGCCAAAGCGTTCAGCTCTCGGGGAACGAACCCATCCTCGTACGCGAGCCGAATCAAGCTCCGGCCCTCGGGTGTATCATCATGCCAAGATGATAGAAACGCGGCTTCACCAACCTCCTTCTCAGTGTGACCCTCAAAGGGCACGAACTCTACCGCCTGTCTATTGCCGACTGTAATTGTTCCGGTCTTGTCAAGGATAATCACGTCCGTATCCCCCGCTCTCTCGACCGCCCTTCCCGACTTGGCTACGATTTTTCTCCGGTAGAGCCGAGAAATTCCTGAAAGTCCAATCGATGGAAGTAGTGCTCCGATCGTTGTCGGAAGTAGGCAAACGTAGAGTGCGATGAGGACGGAAAGGTCTGCGGCAAGATTGAGAGTAATCGAGAGGCCTAGAAGTGCGACGACTATTATTGTGAATATAGCCGTCAGACCAATTAGCACGATGGTCACTGCCAATTCGTTGGGCGTCCGAGGTCTCTTCGAGGATTCCACCAGCCTGATCATCTCGCTGATGTAGGTATCCTCTGGGTTCACCGTGACGCGAGCAGTGAGAGTGTCGCTGATCACCCTGGATCCACCAATCACCTCATCCCCAGGCGCCTTCCTGACAGGGGTCGATTCACCTGTCAGCAGAGACTCGTCCACCATACCAATCCCTTCAAGCACTTCCGCATCGATAGGGACCACGTCGTTCTTCTCGAGGAGGATCAGATCTCCTTTACGAAGTGCCGTTGAGGGAGTCGCTACGATCCTTCTAACGTCCCCCTCTGTCACAATCTTCTTGCTCTGGACCTCCGATTCTAGACTTCGCAGACTACTTGCAGTGTTCTTCGCCTGCGTCTCAGCCAATGCATCAGCTAGAGTGCTGAACCAGACAGTGATCAGCAGTATCAGGGCAACTTCGACGTAGTAGATTCGCATGCCCGAATTCGCAACCGGATAGAAAACAGGAGGATAGATCGCCATCGCCGTTACTGTGAAGAACGTCAGCTCTACAATGAACATCACAGG
>WNFH01002007.1_pt1 | contig 14075 bp, 8 predicted proteins | sample 5400411 | NCBI WGS metagenome assembly WNFH01 (sample SAMN13153347, study PRJNA577476) | soil metagenome | isolation source: 200 cm saprolite under Douglas fir tree site 2 hole 3 | place: USA:California | collected 2015-04-18
AGGCTGGCTGCTGGTAGGCATCGTTCATTTGCTGTGAACGCATGCGCTCGGCTTGCATCCGTGCGTTTGTGTCTGCTTGATTCAAGCTCTGCTGTGCCTGCATCTGTGCAGCAGCAGTGGTTACTGTGCTTTCGCCGCGATTGAGCCATTTGCGTGCCGTCTCCTGTCCGCCCAGGCCAAAGGCGATGGCAGCCGCACCAACGATGGCCGTGAACAGGATATTGAGCAGGGCCGGTGCGATCTGCAACTGCTCCAGGGCGATGAGGGCAGCAAAACCCATAATGGCGTAGCGCGCAATATTGGCAAACAGGTTGGGGTTGCCGATATTCGCGGTCGCGGTCGCCCCACGGACGATATCAGCGACGAAGGTTGCCGCCAGGGTCCCCAGGAACAGTACCAGGATAGCCACAAACACATTGGGAATGTAGGCAATCAGCGTGTTCAGAATACCACTGACGGCGGTTAGCCCAAGCGCATTGGTGGCTGGGACGAGGAACACCAGAAAGAGAAACCAGAAGACGATCTTGCCTAAGACACCGGCAGGGTCGAGTTTGACGCCCATGCGCTGTTCCATGCGCGTCAGGCCGATCCTGTTGGCCATGTTGTCGAAGCCGATCTTGCGCAGCAGGAAGGTCACCGCTTTACTCACGAGCGAGGCGATGATATAGCCGACGAGCAAGATCAGCAGGAACCCGAGCAATAAGGGGACGAATACAAGCAGCAAATCTAGTGCATGAGCCAGCGCACTGAGGATTGCTTCACCAAAATTTTGCACAACGACCATGATATGCTCCTTTCGAGTCATTACATGTTGTATTCAAACTGTACTATAAGGTAACTGTACGATTGCTAAAGTGTTACCAAGAAGAGCATAATTCATAGAATTTCATTCCACAAGTCAACAATAAAAATGCTAAGCTGGCATTAATCTAATAAGAAACGAAACTAATATAAATTGAAATATAATGGATTATGTTATTTAATCATATATAAAGCGCTCTGTTCACAGAACAGAGCGTGAGGTGACTCTAGTGAAAAGTGCGAAGAGAAGCAGCTAGACTGAAAATGTCGCTCAAAGCGAAACTTTCTGTTTAGCTGCTTCTCTTCTATTTACAATTGCGGTATTGCTTTTCCTATCAACTGTCCAGCTTGCTTGCGTAGAGCCTGCAACCCTTCACTGAAGCGAACTGGGTAGGGTTGCTCGACGGTCAATGCGCGGTATTGCGTGGGAAGTAGATGTAAATTTTGTTGGGCTAGCTCGCGAATTTCCGACAGAGGTGGCAAACTGCCTGGTATCATCTCACCATTGCGCATGACGGGGCGCAGGAGACGCTGGTAGTTCTCTGGACGTGGTTCGTGCGCGAGTTGAATGATGTCTTCTTCCCAACCAGGATGGCGGTAGATTTCTTTCTTGCCCGGCCAGGTGGATTTGGAGCCGGCGATCTTTACCTTGGGATATTCTGTGCCTGCTTCGTCTACATACCAGACTTCCTTATAGACGGCACCGAGTGAGCCGCCAGAGGTATCATGTTCAACTGAACCTGCTCCACTTCCCAGGGAAGTGCCTACACCGAATGAATCGATAGCTGCCCCTGCATGCAGCAGGTCAGTAATTTTCCATTCGTCAAGGTCGCCGCTGGCGAGAATGCGCACGTTTGTCATACCGGCCTGGTCAAGCTGTTCGCGAACATAGAGACTATCGGCGACGATATCGCCGCTATCCAGGCGTACTGCGGCCAGCGTGTGTCCCAGCGTCTCTTGAGAGCGCAGCGCGACCTCGATCGCTGTATGGATGGCGTGGCGCGGATCGTAGGTGTCGAGCAAGAGTGTATAGCGGTTATAGGCGTTGGCAATGGCCTCAAATGCCTCTTCTTCCGTGGGAAAGAGTGCAATCAGGGCGTGCGGTACTGTGCCGGTGGCGGGCAGGCGAAATTCATAGGCGGCATTGAGCAGTGACGTGCTGGCACACCCTCCAATGTAGGAGGCACGCGCAACTGTTAGCGGTTCTTGAGCGCGTCTAAAGGCAAATTCAGCGACGCGCCTGCTGCGCCCTTGTTCTGCGGCGTAGACGATGCGAGATGCCTTGGTGGCAATCAGTGTGGAGAGGTTGATGGCCTGGAGCAGGCCAGCTTCCATCAATATTGCCTCCCGGAATGGGGCTGTGATCCTGAGAATTGGTTCATTAGGAAAGGCTATGGAGCCTTCCGGCAGGGCAAAGATCTCGCCGGTGAAGCGTAGATTGGCGAGTTCATCGAGGAAAGCGGAGTCGTAGTCACGGATAAGTGCCAGGAATTTGAGTTCCTCAGCGCTATAGTGAAAGGTCTGGACAAAGGCCAGCGCGGCCTCTAAGCCTGCTACGAGCAGGTACGCTCCCCCAAATGGAACTATGCGGGTGTACAGATCAAAGGTGGTCAGACCATTGAGACCAGTACGCCAACTGACGTATGCGGAATCTGGATGGTACATATCAGTCATCAATCCTGGATGATAGCCTGGTGTACGGCGATGCATAGGAAATACCTCATTCAATATTTTATATTTGACTTAGTGTACATTGTAATATATGTTTGCAAGCGATGTCGAAGAAGTTGATATGGCATTGTGATATGGACTGCAAGGCAGAAAGCCACTAAAAATGCCCCCTCAACAATTGACATGTTATTCCTTTGTATGATACGCTCTTATTCGTTACTTACCTTTAATTTTTGTAGTGCTAAGGTGCCTCGTAGGAGAAGCACAGACGAATGTAACTACATAACGTAACCACAATTGGAAGGAGTAACTGTAGAGTACATCCTATTTTGTTTGATGCAGGTAAGCTTTACCAAACTATCCTCGTTCGTCACGTTCTTTGATTTGTTCCAACTTGAAAAGAAAGGAGCTTTTTCCCACTGCTATACTCCAGGTAGGTAGATGGAGGTGTCCATCTACCTGGGAAAGTCGCTAGACACAACGTTTTTGTGGAAAATCACTAAATCAGATGGAGGTAACCATCAATGACGATGAAGCGCGAAATTAGCGTTACGGTGAATGGGCAGCAACACCATTCAGAAGTTGAGCCGCGTATGTTGCTGGTACACTATTTGCGAGAGACATTAGACCTCACTGGAACTCATATTGGCTGTGATACCTCACAGTGTGGAGCATGTACCATCCTGCTCGACGGCCAATCGGTGAAAGCATGTACCGTACTGGCAGTTCAGGCCGATGGAAGTGAAGTAACCACCATCGAAGGACTGGCTCCAGAGGGGAGTCTCCATCCTATTCAGGAAGGCTTCTGGGAGAAGCACGGGCTGCAATGCGGCTTCTGCACGCCCGGCATGATTATGGCCTCGTATAACCTGCTCAAAAACAATCCCAACCCGACTGAAGAAGAGATTCGTACAGGCCTCAAAGGCAATATCTGCCGCTGCACCGGCTATCAAAACATTGTCAAAGCTGTCCAGTATGCAGCTGAACAGATGCGTACCAGTGCTACCGAGCCTGTGGGTGCTGGCGAGTAACCTCGAAGGCACGAAGCTCCAAATTTCTTCCATATGCTGTTTCTCACAATGAGAAAGGATGGGTATACAAATGGGTATTTCAGCTCTGGTTGGTTCGCCGATCAAACGGCGAGAAGACCCTCGCTTGATTACAGGTCTGGCGACCTACGTTGATGACATCAAACTCCACGGTACGCTCCACATGTCCGTGCTGCGCAGCCCCTACGGACACGCTCGCATCAATCGCATTGATACAGAAGCGGCCCGCAATCATCCAGGAGTTGTGGCTGTTTATACGGCAGAAGATCTCAAAGGTGCCGTCGGTAACATTGCTATTGCCGTACCACTGGGACACGTTACCGAGGGTATGGGTGTTCGTGGAGCGCTGGCTGATGGTAAAGTACGTTACTATGGCGATCCTGTTGCCGCTGTCATTGCAGATGACCGCTATACGGCCCGCGATGCACGCGACTTGATCGAAGTCGATTATGAGCCGCTCCCCGCGGTCATTGATGTCGAGAAAGCCATGCAGCCTGATTCGCCTCGGCTGTACGAAGAGTTCGACACGAACGTCGCCTTCGGCATCCATCCGCCGACGGATGAGATCGACAAGGTCTTCGAGCAAACAAAAGCCGATGGCGGCATCATTGTCAAGACACGCCTGGTCAATCAGCGACTTGCCCCTGTTCCCATGGAGACCCGGGGCGTGCTTGCAGAGTACAACAAGGCGAACAAGAGCCTTACTGTCTGGAGTTCTTCACAGATCCCGCACCTGTTGCGGAACATCCTGGCCGCCCTGGTTGGTCTGCCCCAGCACCAGGTGCGTGTTATTGTGCCAGAAGTTGGTGGGGGCTTCGGATGTAAACTGAATATCTACCCAGAAGAAATGGTAGCAGCCTTCGCTTCGATGAGGACGGGGCGTCCCGTCAAGTGGATTGAAGATCGCAGCGAGAATATGGCGGCGACCATTCATGGACGCGACCAGGTTGACTATGTCGAGGTTGCCGCCACAAGGGATGGCAAGGTTACAGGCATGAAGATTTATGGAATATCTGACCTCGGTTCCTATTCCCAGATCTTCACCAATGTGATCATGATTGCCTTTGGGTTCCCTGTATCTTGTGGTGCCTACGATATTCCGGCAATCCACCTCAGCGCGGATACGGTCTTCACAAATAAAGCTCCGACAGATGCCTATCGTGGTGCGGGTCGCCCGGAGGCTACCTTTATCGCAGAGCGGGCCATGGACCTGGTGGCGCGTGAGCTTGGCAAGGACCCTGCTGAGGTACGCAGGATCAATTTCATCAAACCAGAGCAGTTCCCGTATAAGTCGGCTGCGGGTGCCGTTTATGATACCGGCGACTATGTGCCTGCCCTGGAAAAGGCCTTGGCACTCGTTGACTACCAGAACCTGCGTGCGGAACAGGCCCAGAAACGGGCCGAGGGAAAGCTGATGGGCATTGGCATCTCCTCCTATATTGAGATCTGCGGGTTTGGTCCCAAGGGAACCGCACCTGTTGGTCTCTACGAGAGTGCGCGCGTGCGCGTGGAGCAGAGCGGCACCGTCATGGTCTATACCGGTTCATCTCCGCACGGCCAGGGAGAAGAAACGACGTTTGCCCAGATCGTCGCTGAAGAGTTTGGCATACCGGTCGATAATGTCCTGATTATGCATGGCGACACCGATTCCACACCAGAGGGACGCGGCACCTATGGGAGCCGCACCACGGCTGTTGGTGGTTCTGCTGTCTTCACTGCAGTCCAGAAACTAAAGGAGAAGATGAAGCAGATTGCTTCCCATATGTTAGAGGCCAGTGTTTCCGATGTGACCCTGGAAGATGGCAAGTTCTCGGTCGCCGGTTCGCCCCAGAAATCCGTCTCCTTTAACGATGTAGCGGCAGCAGCCAATCTCTCCAATACACTGGCTCCTGGTATCGAACCTGGCCTGGAGACGACCGTTTTCTGGGAACCAGAGGCGTGTGTCTTCCCCTTTGGCACGCATATCTGCGTGGTCGAGGTAGACAAGGAAACTGGTGAGGCAGAGATAAAACGCTTCGTGGCGGTTGACGACTGTGGACGTCAGATCAATCCCATGCTTGTTCAAGGCCAGATTCATGGCGGTATTGCCCAGGGCGTTGGTCAGGCGATGGTGGAAGGGGTTGAATACGGCGAGGATGGCCAACTTCTGACAGGAACGCTTATGGACTATGCCATGCCGATTGCTTCAGAGCTTCCTTTCTTTGAGCTTGATCACACGGTCACTTTGACAACTGTCAATCCGTTGGGGGTGAAAGGTGTTGGTGAGGCGGGCACAATCGGTTCTACGCCAGCGGTTGCTAACGCTATTGCCGATGCGCTGGGTGTGGCGAATGTTGATATGCCGTTTAAGCCAGAGAAGCTGTGGAAAATCATTCAGCAGCAGCAATAGGGTGAAAAGGAGAAAATAGTATGTCTCTTCCAGCAGCATTTGATTATCATCCAGCGAAGACGGTGGATGAGGCTATTGCACTTCTGCAACAATATGGCGATGATGCAAAGCTATTGGCGGGGGGGCATAGCCTGCTTCCCACTATGAAATTGCGCCTGGCACAGCCTGGCCACCTGATTGATCTTGGCAAAATCGGCGGTCTTTCCTACATTCGCGAGGATAATGGGGCCGTCGCTGTCGGTGCGATGACGACCTATACGACGATCGAGAATTCCGATCTCATAAGTCGCCATTTTGCCCTGTTGCCAGAGGGAATAAAGGTCATCGGCGATCCGCAGGTGCGCAATCGTGGTACAATCGGAGGCAGTATTGCGCACTCCGATCCCGCTGCCGATATGCCCGGTATTGTACTGGCTCTCAGGGCGGATATCCTGGTACAGGGTGCTAGCGGCGTGCGAACCATCAAGGCCGATGATTTCTTTAAGGGTCTGTTTGAAACCGACTTACAGCCTGATGAAATCATCACAGAGATTCGCTTCGCCATTCCTCCTGCTCACAGTGGCAGCGCATATATGAAGCTTGAGAACAAGGCTTCACATTATGCGGTAGCCGGCTGTGCGGCAGTAGTAACGCTGGATACTGACGGTACCTGCACGTCTGCAAGCGTGGTAATCACCGGTGCATCGGTGAAATCAACCCGTGCCAGTTCAGTGGAGGCAGCACTGGTTGGCAATAAACTGGACGAAGCTACTGTCGCAGGGGCGGCAGCCCATGCCGCCGACGGTCTGGAGCTGGTGGCCGATATCCATGGCTCTAAAGAGTATCGCAGCCACATGTCGGTCGTGATGGCCCGCCGTGCCATCTTAAGGGCAGCCGGACGGGCGTAACTGGCAAATTTGGAAGCTTGAGGAACAAGGACAACCATGCGCGTGTTTGACTTTGTCAAACACGCGCATGGTTGTCCTTGTTCCTCAAGCTTCTGGAATAGAGCAGCATTGCCGCCAACCCCACAAAGATACCAATCCATAGCACAAACAGGCCTGTTTGATTGGGTAAGAAGGAAGATGGCAAAAAATTGGTCAAAGGATATTGAAACAACTGGAGGTGGATCAGCGTTCTGTTGCGCCCGTTTGGCCCATTAAAACTATTGAGAGCAGGCCATAGAGTGAGAAGGTTGTAGATAAAGCCATACAGAACTGGCAGACCTGATATCAGGCTGGATAGCTTGTTGTTGATTTGTTCCAAAGCGTAGGCCAGGTAAAAAGAGTAGAGCGGCAGCAGCACGAGCAGAAATCTAGCCGGTGGAGACCAGCCACCTGTCCAGTTTCTAAACGAGGTAAACAGTATGATGTAGGGGAGAGACAACACCAGCATCAGCAGGTTATAGGCTCTGAATTTCCTTTTCATTGCTACTATGACTCCCGGTACAAGCAATATGAAGATGGGAAAGTTGACGAATAGGCCAAATTGCTGGTCAAAGAGAATGCCGAGCACTCCGACCAGAGGGGAGGCCACAAATGGCCTGCTATTCCCGTGAATATCATTTATCTCGTTGGCGGCAGGATTGAATGTACCCCAGAATGTGTAGTTATATGCTTCAAATATTACGAATGAGATGATTACGGGAAGCAGTAAGTAGGCGTAATATTTGAGGTTTTTTCGTTTGTAATGTACGTAAATTTTATAGAACAATGCCAGAAATAGCACTGTCTCAAACATGGCAAATCGTATATGCACCCACGGCAGTATGCCCAGCAGCAGCGAGCTTATGAGAATATCGGACCCATTTAACTCCTTTTGAAAGATTTTTCTCAGGGCGTAGATGCATACAAAGGCTCCAATAGGCTCTATAAAAGTCAGATGGGCATAGATATAGAATGGCGACGCGATGGCATATGCCAGGCTGACAATGAGGGCATATCTTTGGCTGATGTTCATGGTGATCAGAAACTGGTAGATGTTCACGATAATGAGCACTGAGACCAGAGAGATGAAAAACACGGCCCCCAGCCTTCCAAGCAGAGCGAAAGGGAGAAGCCATAGGATAGGTGCTCCAATGCCGTGCAATGGGAGAAGCTGGCCCTGTGGATTGTGGGAGACGTGCGGGTCTATGTGTGCTGGAAAGAAAACACGATAGTCACCGTGATTGTAGTCCAACATTACGTTCAGGGAGTGATATTTGAGCAGTGTCTGGCTGATTATCAAGTAATGCGGTTCGTCACCCGAAGGGGGAGAGGAGAATTGGACGTAGAAAATTGCTGTCGTAAAAAATATGATGCTACAGATTCCCGCGAGCAACATCGCGGGATGTTGTTTGGTATACTGGCGCAATAGATGTAAATGCATGTAATTGCTTCGATTTTCTCTGATGAAAGCTGGTTGTAAGTGAAGTCACTCTAGATGGTGCTCCATTGCTTATTATCTCGTTCAGTATATCGCTTCTTGTCAAGGCATGAATCATGTTTTCATGTTTCGCCTGTTCAACGAAAAAGCACAACAATGGGGCATTTGACTTTGTCAAATGCCCCATTGTTGTGCTTTTTCGTTGAACAGGCGAAGTGGATGTGGCAGCTTGTGGCTTTATGCTAATATGAGTGTGTGATTTATACTATTTTATTGTGAGAAGGACGATTTGTCATATGCAAGATATTCGTATAGAGCGATGGGCGCATACGCTCGTTCACTACTCTTTGTATCTCAAAGAGGGAGAGACGGTTGCCATTCAGGCTACACCACTGGCGGCTCCTCTTGTAGAGGCAGTTTATCGCGAAGCGCTGAGTGTTGGTGCTCATCCTTTACCTCTAATTGAGTTAGAGAATCTCGAAGAAATGCTCTTGCGCGAGGGTAATGACGCCCAACTCAAGAAAATATCACCTGTTGCATCCATTTTGGTAGAAAAATGCGATGCGCGGCTGTCTATTGGCTCTCGAAGCAACACGAAAGCTCTGAGTGGTATCGCCCCTGAACGTATGTCGAAGAGACGCGAGGCTTTTCGGAATGTATTTCCTTTGCTGCAAAAGCGCGAACAGGCAGGAGAGTTTCGCTGGTCATCAACGCTGTATCCCACCAGTGGCTATGCCCAGGATGCGGAAATGTCGCTGCACGATTTCGAAGAATTTGTCTTCGATGTGTGTTTCCTGAATGACCCCGACCCTATCGCTCGCTGGAAAGCATTGTCTGTGCAGCAGCAGCGGTTGGTGGATTGGCTGGTTGGACATAAGCAGGTACACATTGTAGGCGATGGTACAGACTTGACGCTCTCGATTGAAGATCGTACCTTCATTAACAGCGATGGCAAACGTAACTTTCCCAGTGGAGAGTTTTTCACCGGGCCAGTTGAGGATAGTGCCAATGGGGTGATTCAGTTTGACATACCGGCCTCGCACGATGGTCGAAGTATCGAGGGGGTGCGCCTGGTCTTTCGCGAGGGGAAGGTAGTGGAGGCGAGCGCGTGCCAGGGCATGGCCTACCTTGAGCATATGTTGGAGATCGATGCCGGTGCTCGCTATCTTGGCGAGTTCGCATTTGGCAATAATCCTCGCGTCAATCGTGGCACGAAGAATGTGCTTTTCGATGAGAAGATGGGCGGCACGGTCCACCTTGCATTGGGTGCCAGCTATCCTGAGACAGGCGGTGTCAATCAATCGGCTCTGCACTGGGATATGGTCTGCGATCTGCGCCAGAGCGGCGAGGTCTGGGTTGACGACGTATTGTTTTTCAAGGATGGGAAGATTCTAGTGTAAGTTCAGTCTTCTGTTTTGAAATGGGAAAGCGGCAAGGCGGGCGAATGCGATTGCATTCGCCCGCCTTGCCGCTTTCCCATTTCAAATAAACTTGTCCGCGCTGGGATTGAAATTTGCTATTGACAATTCCCAAGGTCTCCGCTATACTGACGGTACGAAAAGCCATGGTGACCGTAGCTCAATTAGGCAGAGCACTGGATTGTGGCTCCAGCGGTTGTGGGTTCAAGCCCCATCGGTCACCCTATCCCCTCCTCCCCCTCAATTTAAGTGAGACTTTACTTATAGTTTGTCCACTAAGGATAAACTATACTTCTAAAAGTGTGAGGACAAGCTTTGCTTTCACCTTCTTTCCCTCGTCCAAACGCGTCCTCTAGCCACCGATCTCATTGAGAGGCATGCCTGAACTATTGGGTCAACTACCATTCTTTACTCTTCCATTCACAACGTTTTCCTGTTAAAATAACTATGATCTCAGGAATATTTGAAAATCGGCACGGTTTCAAGCATGGTGAGCGACGATGTTAGCATACTGCCTTTTATCATTATCACAGAGATTAGGAGCAAACGTTGGAGCAGACTATAATCAGATAGACGCATCTGTAGAAGTCCATGTGATAAATTTTATCAAAAGGTAGTGAAAGCCATGGTGCTATCCCCTAATAAGCCAATCGTTTGCCCAGTCTTGATTGGCCGCGCAGCTGACCTGACAGCCCTTCATGTGCTCGTTGACCAGGCGAAACGAGGTGAGGGGCAGGTTGCTCTGATTAGTGGTGAGGCAGGCATCGGCAAATCGCGCCTGGTCGCGGAGACGAAAACCTACGCTGCCAACCAGGGCTTCTTGCTCCTGCAAGGGAATTGCTTTCAGGCAGACCGCGCATTTCCCTATGCTCCCTTTCTTGATCTGTTGCGTTCGTGCTTTTCCGGTTCTTCTCCTCAGACGAGACACCACGATCTGGCACCGTTTGCACAGGAACTCTCACAGTTTCTACCTGATGTGACACCTCTCATTCCTGAGTCTACACCTCTCATGGTACCCTCCGCTCCTGATCCACAACAGGAGAAACGCCGTCTCTTTGCCCTGTTGCTCCATTTTTTTACCCAACAGACCACACACCAACCCCTGCTGTTCATCATTGAAGATCTACACTGGAGCGACGACACCAGCCTTGAACTCCTGTTGTACCTGGCGCGGGGATGTAGACACCTGCCCATCCTTTTTGTGCTGACCTACCGCAGTGATGAAGTGTCTCCAGAGTTGAGGCATTACCTGGCCGAATTGGACCGGGAACACCTGGCGCAGGACTTCTCCTTGCAATGGCTCGACCGTGCCGAAGTCGATGCGATGCTCGGGGCCATCTTTGCCATGCACCAGGCAATGCATACCGGTCTGGTAGAAAGCATGTATGCGCTTACAGAGGGAAACCCCTTCTTCATTGAGGAGGTGCTGAAATCGCTGATCGCAACCGGTGAGATCGCCTACAAAGCTGATGTCTGGGAGCGCACCTTGCTTTTTGGAACACACAAACGCGACCCGTCTATTCCACGCAGCGTCCAGGATGCCGTTTACCAAAGGACAAAGCAGTTGAGTACTCCAGCCAGGCAGGTGTTAACCCTGGCGGCGGTGGCGGGCAGACGCTTCGACCTCACCATCCTTCGGCAGGTTATGTACGCGGACGAGTCACACATGCTGGTGTTGATGAAAGAATTGGTGGCAGCCCAATTCGTGGTTGAAGAAGCCGCCGACCTGTTCTCATTCCATCATGCGCTCACGCGACAGGCTGTGTACGCAGAACTGCTTGCAGGTGAGCGCAGAATGTTGCATCGTAGCATTGCCGAAACGATCGAGCAGTGCGCCTTCCCCTCCTCGATCCTGGATGCCCAGCTGGTCGACCTCGCGTATCACTTCTTCGAAGGGGAAGTCTGGTCAAAGGCCGCGGAGTATGGGCGGCGTGCCGGAGAACGGGCGCTGATCCTGTACGCGCCTCGCGCGGCAATTGAGCACTTGACGCGAGCATTGGCGGCGCTCAAGCGCCTGGGCAGCACTCCACCCGCGGCTGTGGTACGGGCCAGGGGACAGGCCTATGAGACGATCGGCGCGTTTGAGCAGGCGCGCAGCGATTACGAACGTGCCCTCTCGATTGCGCAACAGACACAGGACGGCAGCATGCAATGGCAGAGCCTGCTAGACCTCGGCTTCCTGTGGGCTGGGCGCGATTACGCGCAGGCGGGAGACTGGTTCAGGAAGTCGCTTGATCGCGCACAGGCGCTGGCCGACCCAAAACTCCGTGCCCACAGCCTCAACCGCGTCGGGAACTGGCTGGTCAATACCGGACGAGCTGAAGACGGGCTGCATGCACATCAGGAAGCGCTTGCTATGTTTGAAGCGCTCCATGATACCCAGGGCATGGCAGAAACAATCGACCTCCTGGGAATGGCCAACGGCATTTATGGGGATATGGTGAATGCAGTAGAACAGTACGAGCGCGCCATAGCGCTGTTTCGATCTCTGAGTGATCACCAGGGTCTCATCTCCAGCCTGACCACACGCGCAGCGTACGCCTGCCCAGGCTGGGTCGAAACAACGTATAGCGTCTGCGAACAACCTGAGTACTGTTCCCGCGACATCATGGAAGCGTTGAACCTGGCTCGACAGGTGGAGTCGCTGACGGCTCAAGCCTATGTCGGATGGAATGGGGGTGGGTCCCTCGCCTCCTTTGGTGAACTCGGCAGAGGGTTTACACTTGTACAGGAGGCCTTGCGTATCGCCACAGAGATCCAGCACGCTCAGTGGCTGTCAGCAACCTATTTCACGCTGGGACGTGTGTACCACCTGCTCCTCGAAGCCAACCTGGCAGTGCAAGCATTAGAGACAGGACTGCGACTGGCATCCGATACCGGTTCGGCCTGGTGGATTGGCAATATTACCGCATATCTTGCGCGGGCCTATCTGCTGCAAGGAGCATTGCCGCGGGCGGAGGCGGCGCTCAAAGCGGTAATGCCTCGTGAGCAGCCGCCAGCGAACGCACCAGAACGGCGAATGAGTTGGGCCTGGGGTGAACTCGCTCTAGCAAGTGATGAACCGGAGATAGCCCTAAGCATTGCTGACCGATTGCTTGCCTCAGCACCAGGAGCGGCAAGGGCGCAACCCATTCCGTGGCTCTTGAAGCTCAAAGGAGAGGCGCTTGGGGCGTTAGGGTGCCGGGAGGAAGCGATACAAGCGTTAGAGGAAGCTACGCAGGGTGCCCTGGCTCGACAGGAGCGACCACTCCTCTGGCAGCTCCATCGTGTACTCGGACGACAGTACCAATACCTCAAGCAGGAAGATCTGGCCCAGCGCAACTTTGCCTCGGCGCGAGAAGGGATTGCATCCCTGGCAAGAACGATTGACGATGTCTACCTGCGCGAACAGTTCTTGCGTGCCGCGCTCGCCACCCTTCCCAGAGAAAAACCGGTCACTGCGAGCCGTGTTGCCAAAGAAGCCTTTGGCGGGCTTACGGAGCGCGAACGCGAGGTGGCGGCATTAATCGCACAGGGGAAATCGAACCGTGAGATAGCCGACGAACTGGTTGTCAGCTACCGAACAGTCGAGACCCACGTTGGCACCATCTTATCCAAACTAGCTTTTTCCTCGCGTGCGCAGATCGCGGTATGGGCCGTCGAAATTGGGCTCGTGAAACAGACCGAATGAACAGAGCTACGTGGAAACACGCAGGGATAGTAGGAATAAGGCGCACTTCACACCTCCCAGTATCACTTTTTCTCTGTGTTCTTCCTGCATACATCTATGGGCTGTTTGCTTAAAACCTCTGTGTTTTTCCTGATGGAATGTTAGCGCTTTCTGAGTACACTACTGACAGCGATCGGAATCAATCAAAAGGATTCCTTTCGCTCAACAATCGATACTGTTTTGCAGTAGTTTACACAAGAAGGAACACTATGGCGACTCAGGCAGACACGAAGAAGACCTATGTCCTTGACGGTTTTCTCTTAGAAGCATGTTCATGTATGGCACCCTGTCCTTGTTGGATAGGGGACGATCCTGACGGAGGGAACTGCGACGCCTTCGTAGCACACCACATTAGTCAGGGGCAAATTCAAGGGGTGGATGTCTCGAACCTCACGGTTGTGCAGGTTGTGCAAATCCCAGGCAATGTCCTGGCTGGGAACTGGCGCACCGTATTCTATGTCGATGACAGGGCAACACCTGAGCAACAACGAGCTCTTCTTGACGTTTGGACCGGCAAGGTGGACGGGCCTTTAGCAGGGCTGGCAGGGCTGGTAGGAGAGCGTATAGCCATCATTGCGGCACCAATCCAGTATGATGTCAAGGGAGGCAAAGGCACCCTGCGCATTGGTGAGATTCTCAATGCAGAAATGGCACCCTACACCGATGCGAATGGTGAGGCCACCACGATACACGAC
>WNFH01003069.1_pt1 | contig 14075 bp, 15 predicted proteins | sample 5400411 | NCBI WGS metagenome assembly WNFH01 (sample SAMN13153347, study PRJNA577476) | soil metagenome | isolation source: 200 cm saprolite under Douglas fir tree site 2 hole 3 | place: USA:California | collected 2015-04-18
TCCGAGAGACAAAACCTGCTTCTTTGTGGAAATCTGAGTGTATCGAGGATCGTTGGCGATATCTTCAAAGACAATAGGCATGCCTGTCTCTACCGCCTTTCCAGCGGGACCATCTCCTATTTTCAGCCGATGGGAAAAGGCATCGCTTACGCCCTTGGAGACCCGCAACAACAGGTCGCCCTCTTTCGGGTCAACCAGATAAATCCACGCGGCATCGAACCCAACAACCTCCAGGACCTTCTCAATAGCCTCGGTGAGAATAACCTTAAGATCCAAGGACTGGCTCAATGTCGCGGCCACGGAATGGAGAGCTGCAATTTGCTGTGCCTTCGCCTTCGCCTCTTCAAACAGAGCCGCCTTCTCCACAGCGACGCCGATCTGATCGGTCATGGAGGTCAGTAACCGCACTTCTTCCGAAGAAAGGCGCCTGGGAATCTGGCCGTTACAAACGACAGCTCCGACCGATTTCAATTTGGTCTTTATGGGAAATGCGGCAAAGAAGCTAAAACCCGTGCTTTGAGTGTTTTTGGTGCTGCTTAACTTCTGATACTCAGGATCGCACCGTACATCCTCAAACATGGTCGGCTCGCCCGACTCCACCACCTTGCCCACAATGCCTTCGCCGGGGCGAAAGACTCTAACCCGGGGCAGATCTGTTCGGTTGGTCGGAAAGGAGCCTCTCAGATAAAGTTCACCTCCCGTGCGGTTGGAGAGGTAGACTCTCATCGTGTCAAAATGGAAAATCTCGGTGATCTTCTCGATCACCTCTTGCAGGACCGAGTTCAAGTCCAGGGATTGGCTGACGGCAGCGGTGACGGTGAAGAGCGCGGAAAGCTGCTGCGCTCTTTTTGCCGTTCTGTCTTGGTCTTCAAGGGAAGAGTGACGTAGGCATGAAAGCCGGCTTCCTTTGCATATCCGCCTCCAGCCAATTCGGCGTATTGAGGATCGGTCTGGATATCCTTGAAGACAAGGCCTTGTCCGGTCTCAGCCACATGACCGTTCACTCCCGAACCAATTTTATCAGTTGCTGTTTTTGCGACAAATTCCGGGCTGAGGCCCTGATGGGCCCTGAGTACCAATTCCTGTTTTTCCGGGTCCGTCAGATAGATGCGAGCGGCGTCGAAGCCGGTCGTATCTAGGACCTTCCGGATGACCTCTCGCAACACAACGCCTGGCTCCATGGATTGGTTGACGGTCGCTGCGACGTCGTAAAGAGCTGAAACCTCTTTCGCCCTCGCCATGGTCTCTTGATACAGGCGGGCATTTTCAACGGCAACTCCAATCTGGTCTGTCATAGAAGTCAACAAGCGCATCTCTTCATCCGTGAGCTTGCGGGGATCCTTGCTGACGAAGATGATGGTTCCCGCCGATTTCTCCTTAGCCTTGATCGGGAGGACCGCAAAAAAGCCGAACCCGTCTTCCCGGATTGACTTGGTCTGGCTGAGTTGTGTGTACCGCGGGTCGTTCTGGACATCTTCGAGAATCATGGGCTCCCCAGTCTCGGCTACTCTCCCTACAACCCCTTTCCGTCTGGGAATGACGTGGATGTCGCCCCAAATCTCCGGTTGGCTTTCAAAAGAGGCGCGCAAATGCATCTCGGTTCTCAGCTCATTGAATAGAAAAACTCTTGTAGCATCGAAATGAAATATCTCCGTGATTTTTTTTATGACCTCCTGGAGCACCGGCTCCAACTCCAGGGATTGATTCACCGTGCTCGTGACCATATAGAGGGCGCTTAACTCCTGGGTTCTATGTTCTACTTTATGCTCGAGGTTGGAATAGGAATTTTTTAGCTCTAAAGCCATCTTGTTAAAGCCTTCGGCCAGCTCCTCGATTTCGTCGCCGCTCTTGATGTCGACCCGCTGATCGAGGTTTCCCGCGCCGATAAGCTGGGCCCCGCGAAGAAGCGCGCGGAGCGGATTCGTTATCTTGTTGCTAGCCCAAATCATGAGAAACGCCCCCGCCAACAGTCCCGCTCCCAGAAGCAAGAACGCATAGCGCTGCATCCTTCCTAACTCAGCTAAGGCCACATCCACGGGTTCTGCCAGAACGACTGCCCATCCCAGCTTTTTCACCGGGGCGTAAGTACTGATTACAGGCTCTCCCGTGATGCCCGGACCTTCCTTGGCGGGGATGGGGTCACGTGCGCTGGGATTCCGCAAAAACTCCTTCATTACAGACAGAGAACTCAAATTGAGCCGCTTGAGAACGAGGGCCGAATCTCGATGGGCTATGAGATTTCCCTTGGAATCCACCAAATAAGCATAGCCTGCCTGACCAAATTGAATATTCCCAACGACATCCCAAAGGGTTTTGAGATTCGCCTCGGCGGAGGTCACGCCAACAATCTGTTGAGGCGTAAGCTTGATAGGGACTGCAATAGTCACATAAGGCTCGGCCCTATGGAAAGATAAACCTCTCTCGCCGAAATCTTTAGCACTTCCGTTCCCTTATCGTCCAAAACCGCAAGGTCCGTAAAGGCTCTATCATTCTTTAGAAGGAGAAGGCCCAGGAGCCTTTGCTGTTGGCTTCCCGACCCATGAAAGCTTGCTGAGGCGGAGTAATCGAGCAGGCGCGTTATTTTGCTCTCCATAAACTCTTCGATCTCGTGGGCTACCCTGGCGGCGATCTCTTTCTGGAGAACTGCGGTCTCTTTTTCAATCAGCCTTCGAGTGTAGTAAGAGCCTGCGAGGGTATTAATAACGAGAGCCGTGCCCAAAAGAGTGAGACCTAGAATGAGAAGCCGACGGCGCAGACCGCCTCTATACAGAAGCGAATCTATGACTTTCTTCACTTCCATCGTCGCAGCGGCCTACTCGATCACCTCATCCGCTCTGAGCAGGATCTCTTTAGGAATTTTGAGACCGATCGCCTTTGCGGTCTTGAGGTTGATCACGAGCTTCAACTTGAAGGGCTGCTCGATGGGCAGGTCCGTGGGTCTCGTCCCTTTGAGGACCTTGTCAACCAAAACCGCTCCCTGCTGGCCCAGGGCAAAAAAGTCTGAGCTGTACGCTGCCAACGCGCCCTTCTTTACATTCTCGATGTTCGGACCCACAACCGCAAGCCGCTCTTTAATAGCCTGCTGGGCAATCTCTTCGATGGCAGCCATGACAGCAGTATCGGGGGGGAGAAAGACGGCGTCGCCCAGCTTGCGAGCAACGAAGCTCGATGTCTTGCTCTTGATCTCTTCATGGCCACTGGCTTGGACTTCTACCAGGACCAAGCCGACTTTTCTTGCTGCTTCCAGGGTGAGATGGCGAGTTTCTTTGTAGTTGGTCCCACTTGGAACTTGTAAGGCAATGACCCGCTTTACCCCTGGAACAAGCTCTTTCAGAAGTTCCATCCGTTTATCGATGAGGTCTAGAGAGGAGCTGGAGATGCCCGTTATGTTATTGCCGGAACTAGCGTAGCTCTTAATAAACTCCAGAGGATTCCCGGCACTCAGGAAGACCACTGGGATATTGGTCCCCGCGCTTGCTTTGGCTACAGGCGCTGTGGCGGTAGTGGATGATGTAACAATCACGTCGTGCTTGTCCTTAACCAATTTTTCCGCCAGTGTTTTTAGAGCATTGCGTTCTCCGTTCGCATTATGAAACTCATATGTGATATTTTTCCCCTCCATATAGCCCAGCTCTGCCATCTTTTTTTTGAATCCCTCCCAGGCAGGTATAAACTGATCCGTAGCTACTAATGACCCGATGCGATAAACTTTCTGGGCCTCTACTAGGCTTGTGAAACAAACAAGAAGAGACGCCAGGGTTACAGCAAGAGCGCTTTTTTTCACCTTGGCGTCCTTCATTCAATTACTTGATCCGCCCTGAGCAGGATCTCATTAGGAATTTTTAATCCGATGGCCTTGGCGGTTCTCAGGTTAATGGCTAGGTTTAACTTGTAAGGCTGCTCGATGGCGAGGTCTGCTGGCCTAACCCCGCGAAAAATTTTTTCAGCCAATACTGCCCCCTGCTGTCCTAAGGAGAAGAAATCCGGCCCGTAGGTAGCTAAGCCTCCCATGTCGATAGGAACGACAGCAGGCGGAAATAGAGGAAGCTTCTTCTGGATGCACTCCTTGACGATAGCATCAATATGAGCCGTCAAGGTAGCATCAACCGGAAGAAGGAGCGCATCCATCGTCTTACGGGATAGTTTGGATACTTCCTCAATGGCCTCTTCTTGGTTTGTCGCGTTCAGCTCCAAAATGGTAAAGCCGAATCTTTTCGCTGCTTCTCGTACCGCAATGAGATTGCTCTGATAATTTACCCCGCGAGGATTATTCAGGGAGGCAACCCGTTTCGCCCAGGGCGCGAGTTCCCGCAAAAGCTCCAGCCGCTTTGCTATGAGATCAAGCGCCGAGGCGGATATGCCCGTGATGTTGTTTCCCGAGCTGGCATAGCTCTTCACGAATCTTAAAGGGTCCGCCGCACTCAGAAAAATCACCGGCAGATTCGTCCCCTCTGTTAACTTTGCGACGGGCACGGTCGCCGTGGTAGAGGACGTCACTATGAGATCCGGTTTTCCTGCCACAAGTTTATTGGCCAGCCTGTTCATTACCTCCGGATCTGCCTTGCCACTATAAACTTGATATTCAATATTCCGTCCTTCTCTGTAACCCAGCTCCGTGAGCTTTTTTTTGAATCCCTCAACAGCAAGGAGGAATTGATCGTCGCCAATAAGGGCGCTCACTCGGTACACCTTTTGGGCCAAAGCCGCGTGTGAACCCGCCAAGACGAGTAATATGAACGCGAAGCAAGCCGACTTGAGTTTCACGGGGATCTCCGTTTGCTAAGACCCCTGATTCCCTGGTTCTTTTTGCTCATGTCTCGCAACCATCCTTAAGAGCTCGCTCTTACTAAAGCGCCAGCCGCCCCCGAGCTTTCTCCCGGGGATAGCCCCTTTGCGAACTAGCTTATATAGAGTCCTAGGATGGATCTGCAGTAGCTGAGCGGCCTGTTCTGCGGTAAGAATTTCCTCCACAAAATATCTCCTCGATTTACTCGATCATACCTTAAGGCTCCAAATACGCAGGAATTATGCCACAATTTAGAGGACACCTAGTAACTCTCTGTTTTGACGGGGAATTCCTACTCTGAGGGAGTAGAGAATGAGACACTGCTGATGACGGAATTGTGCTAAGATTGGGGGGAATGTACCAATCCTGTCACCAAAAGATCAGTCTATTAGGACTAGATATAAGACTATTTTAGGCAGAAATTGGGGACGAGAACGGCGGAAAATCAGCTATTCCGCTCAGGTTCATTGAAGAGGGCCACCCCGGCTTGCCGCAGCATCGAAATTCCCCGAACCTCCTGGTCAAAGAGTGGTATCACGGCTCGAACAGAACCATCGAATTTGTCCCAGATGGTTTTCATATGCTCTTCCTGCATCTGAACCCGATTCAGGACAAATTCCGGCATCCCATTCCCGAGGGCCTGCCGGTCCAAAAGCATGTTGACTACAACACCTCCTACCGGAATCCCGAAGTCATGGAACCAGCCGATAAATCGGCTGATGACAGCGATCGGGAGCGCCAAAGACCGACTGTTCCAGGAAACCTGATAGACTGTGGACCGGATTGGTGGAAGCGAGGAGCGTCCGTCTTCCCTGCGATGCCAACCATTGAGCCGTGGTCCCCGCCATCGCCGTCTTTCCAACACCACCTTTGCCGCCGAAAAAAACATACTTGAGTGCAGAGTGCTCGCGCACGTACCTTGCCATCGATTCCGTGATTTTATTCATGGTTCCAATCGTTCAATAAGTTCAAACTGTTTAAACGATTTGAACGGCTTGAACGTTTCAAACTATGTAAACAGTCGTTCGGCAAGCCGCTCTATCATCGGCAGACCAGTGACGTCCCGCTCCATCTCGGGCACATAAGCTAGTGGACTGTATCATCAGAATCGCTAGCGCCGTTATGGTTCGACAGGTCTCACGATGAACGGCTTTATCCCTGCTCCGTTCGCACTGAGCATGTCGAAGTACGAACGGAATATTAGTAGCGAATCAACTGTTACAGTTCACTAGTTCGAGGCGAGATCAGGCGGTGCGCCACGGCCGAGAGGCTGTTTCCCTCATTGCGCACGGAGAGCACGATGGAACTTTAGTCGCTCGCCCAACCGATGAACGAGACCCCAACCACAAGCCAAACCAAAGCCGGGAGCCAACCCCAGAGGCTGGCCACAACGATAGCGCCGACAATCGGTCCCGCAGCGGCGATGGACTTGAAGTGGTAGCCAAAGAGAATGTCACGGTTGGTCGGCATGAAGTCCACGCCGTCCATGTAGAGCGTCGCCGGTGTGGCCCGCTTGGGATCGGACTGGATGACATTGCGGTCAATGTAACGGGCGTAGCGCGTGTAGCCGAGGTAGACCGTGAGAACGCCGATGATCACAGCAGCCAGCGAGTTCATGCTCGGTCTCCTTCAAAGCTTTCTACGGTTGACGTGATTCGGTCGGATCATATACTTTTGCCTCCGGTCGGGCAAGGGATTTTGCATCGCTGGCGCAGCTCCACTGCCATCAGCTTCTCGGAGAAAAACGTGAAGGATACGAAGTGGCGGACACTGAGCGACGAGGCCCTGGAAGGGCTGCTCGTGGAGCGCTGGGTCATTCGGGGGATCATGCTGGTGGTGATGTTTGCCTCCGCCATCCTGACAACCTATGTCGGGATGGGCGAGGTGAACACTCTGACGGATAAGCTCCAGATAGCCGCCCTGTTAGTCGTCGCCTTCACGGCTGCGGCTGCCGCATTCGTCATGCGGCTTACCGACATCAGGATCCACAAAGAGCCACGTCGTCGCAACCAGCGCTCTTAACTGACACCCTCAGTGAGAATTACCGGCCGGCGCTTTTAGCGTCAACAGTCCAGAGATAAAGGTTGTGATCCCATCCGGACTTATCCTTGATATGCTCTTCTTTGACCGGCTTCCAATCTCCCATATCGAAGTCGTGAGACACCACGCGTGAGCCCGCCTGCATTTGCTTTAAGATGTTGGGCCTGATCATCAGATTCACTTCCGGGAGGAGATACATGGTCAACACGGAAGCAGGGGATAGATCGACTGTCCTTATGTCTTGCTGGCGGATCTCCACCAGATTCCCCACGCCTGCTTTGCGAATGTTTTCATGGGACTCCTTAATACGCTCCGGGTCGATCTCAAACCCGATGGCCTTGACGCCATATTTCTTCGCTGCGGTGACCACGATTCTCCCATCACCCGAGCCCAGATCGTAAACGACATCGCCTTTTTTCACCTGAGCCAACTCCAACATCCGCTCCACAACCTCCTGCGGTGTCGGCACATAAGGAACTATCTTCCCTTCCTGGGCTTGAGCAACGGCAATAGGATGGCTGATCGTCCAGCCATGGAACAATCCCGTGCCCGCCAAAAAGGCGGCCAATCCAAGCAACAAGAACCATCTCTGTCTTTTCATAATTTTTTCCTCCTTAATCCCTTTCTAAATTCAGCGAACCTACTCGAAGCGGCTCACCCTTGTCAATACTTCTTTCATCCTATCCTCTTCCATAGATGACTCAACCAACCTCCCTCATCTTTCCCGGCCACTTCCTCCAATTCTCCGGCATCCAGCCAGATGCCGTTACAGCCCGTACACTGATCAATGAGGATTTTCTGAAAACTCCGCTCTTTCAGCGGCTCCCCGCATTTTGGACAACGCATGTGACACGTCTCCCGCACCGCTTGCTGTGCCTCTCTTTCTCCCTTGGCCTTGAGTTTGGCGATCAGCTCTTTCTCCTTTTTCACGAAGTATTCATCCTCCATCGCCTTCTTGCGCTCGTCCCATTTATTTGCCATTTCTTTCTCCCTGATTGTTAAGTTTTTTCTTCCACCAACTCAATGGTGACGCTGCCGACAAAGGCCTGACTGACGATCCTCAGCGGCTGTCTCTTCTCATCCGCCGAGATCCAAACTGTAGCTTCGCGCATCCGATCGGCATAGCCCGAACTGGTGATATTCCACACGCGGGGCACGATCTTGTAGGCATCGAAGCTACTGTTCTTGACCGTAATCCGCTCCTTGCCAACGATATCCAGGATCACGAGGTAGCGGCTTTTCCCCCCAAAGACCTCTAACCGCAGCGTATCCCCTATCTTAAAATCGATGCTTCGGGCCAAATAGACGGCCGAAATCGGATCCAACGTATACGGAGAGACAAACTCATAATCATTGACCTTGGCCCCATCTTGGCGATGGACGGCCCATTTCTTGGTATTGGGATCGAATGAGGCCGTGGTGTCGATCTTCCTGCGGTTTTCCCTCTGACGAAAAACAAAGCGGTGTGGCTGCATGTTCTCAGAGTCGAAGACAGATTCCACCGAGTCGCGCATCTTCCAGATCAACTCCAAATATTTCCATGTGCTGGCTTGAACTTTAGCCTGGTAAAATTTTTTCCCGTTCACAAACACCGGGGTCATCTGGATCTCCGCCGAGGCGACTGGGATTCCGAGCCAGCTTCCCTGGTAAAGAACCCTCTCGCCTTTATCAAAGGGGTAAAATTTAGGATGGAACTGGGAGATCTGACCTGGGCTTTCTGCGCTCGGAGCGCCGGCGTCCGAATAAAAAGCAGGGGTGAAGATAAAAGAAAAAAGAAGAAGGACGAGCGCGCGGCGGCAACGATCCGCCGATGGAAACCTCTCCAAGCTCATGAAGGATTAGCCGACGCCGGGAAAATTCAATTGCCCTACTGAGAAGAACTCAACCCGTGAAGCCCGTGACATACGGGAGCCGGCCCGCGACTTTTTTTACTTTGTCCAAATTGGCCCGAAGCATTCCGGTCGAGTCCCACGAACCCGTAATCAACGCCTTGCGCGAGCTCTCGGGTAATTCAACCGGCATACGCCTTTCCCCATAAGATAGACTCTTGGCTTCAAGGTCCACAGCATAGACAGTCAGGGGATTTTTCTCTAACGATTGCATCAATTCTTCCATGTCAGCCGAGCTAACGGTCACCGCAGGCAACCCCATCATGACGCAATTGCCGGCGAAGATGGCGGCGAACGATTCGCCGACGATCACGTGGATGCCGAACCGGTAGAGGGCCTGGGGGGCATGTTCCCTCGACGACCCGCAGCCGAAATTTCTGTTGACAAAAAGAACCGAGGCTCCTTGGAAGCGGGCGTCATTGAACGGGTGAGGCTTGGGTTTGCCCGAGGAGTCGAATCGTTCGTCAAAAAAGGGATACTCCCCCATCCGCGAAAAGGTGACTTCCTTTAAGTAGCGAGCGGGAATGATTCGGTCCGTGTCAATATCGTTCCCCCTGACGGGAACCGCCTTTCCGACCACCTTCGTGACCTGACTTACCGCATTCATCTCTTCCATCTTCCCTTTAACCCTTAAACTCTTGAACCCTTCAACCCTTACTGTAGATATTCGCGCACGTCGACGACCTTCCCGTTCAGCGCAGCCGCGGCCACCATCGCCGGACTCATGAGGAGGGTGCGTCCGCCCGGGCTTCCCTGACGGCCGATAAAATTCCGGTTGGAGGAAGAGGCGCAGATTTCCCTCCCTTGCAACTTGTCCGGATTCATCGCGAGGCACATGGAGCATCCTGCCGCCCTCCATTCGAATCCAGCCTCGATGAAGATCTTATGCAGCCCTTCCTTCTCCGCCAAGGCCTTGACTCCAGCCGACCCCGGGACTACCAGCGCCCGGATGCCCGGATGAACTTTTCTTCCTTTGGCGATCTTGGCCGCCGCGCGCAGATCGCTCAAGCGCGAATTGGTGCACGAGCCGACAAACGCCACGTTAATCGTCGTGCCCAAAATCGCGCTTCCCGGCTGCCAGCCCATATGCTCGTACGCCTTCTTGGCTCCGTCCGGGTCAGAGAATTCTTCCGGCAGCGGGAGCTTCTCAGAAATGCCCACAGCCTGCCCGGGATTGATGCCCCATGTCACCGTAGGTTCGATCTTCGCGCCGTCCATGTTTACGACGTCGTCATAGCGCGCATCAAGATTCGAAGCTATCGATTTCCAATAGGCGACGGCCCGTTCAAAGTCCGCGCCCTTCGGGACGAATTCCCTGCCCTTGAGAAATTCAAAAGTCGTCGCATCGGGATTGACGTACCCGATTAAAGCGCCCCCTTCGATGCTCATGTTGCAGATGGTCATCCGTTCTTCCATGCTCATTTTTTCGACGACGGCGCCGCCGTATTCGTAAGCAAACCCCTTGCCGCCCGCCACACCGAGCCTTCGGATGATATTGAGAATCACATCCTTCGCGTAAACACCCTGCGAAAGCATTCCGTCGACGTTGATCCGGCGCACCTTGAGCCGATCCATCGCCAGGGTCTGCGTGGCCAGCACGTCCCTGACCTGACTTGTCCCGATGCCGAAGGCAAGCGTCCCGAAGGCTCCGTGCGTGCTGGTGTGGCTGTCCCCGCAAGCGAGAGTCATCCCCGGCTGGGTCAACCCAAGCTGCGGGCCGATCACATGAACGATGCCCTGTCTATCGCTGTCCAATCCGAAGAATTCGATCCCGAACTGGCTGACGTTCTTTTCCAGCGCCTGGATCAATTCCTCAGCCTGGGAGTCCAAGAACGGCCGGCTTCGCATGTCCGTCGGGACGATGTGATCCACGGTCGCAAAGGTCCTCTCGGGAAAGGCCACATCAAGCCCTTTCTCTCTCAGCATGTCAAATGCCGGTGCCGTGGTGATCTCGTGAATGAGGTGAAGACCGACGAAGAGCTGCGTCTGGCCTGTTGGAAGGATATCGACGGTGTGGGATTCCCAAACCCTGTCGTAAAGCGTGCGTCCGGAACTCTGAGCCATCCTAAGATATCTCCTGACACGAAATCATATCTGTCGGTTCGGCCAAGCGCAAGAGATGTGTTTAAGGGTTTCAGGGTTAAAGAGTTATAAGGGTTAAAAGTTTCGACCCTGCAACCCTTAAACTCTTCAACCGTTCTTGAAGGTTTGTTTTCAGGCTTGCTGGTTGTAGATCCATCTTCCCGGATCTTTCGCATATTCTTCGTAGGAGCCGGGGCTAGTAATGCCAGGAATCTGCGGTATCCAGTCCTCTTTTAGAAGCTCATCCGGATCGCCGTATCTGCTCGCAAGCTGCCGCACCTCGGGATCATCCAGGGCGGTTAAGCGGCCATCGCGGATCACCGCGTGCTCTTTGCCGTCCTTGGCAGTCACTATCAGCGTGGGCAAAAGCAAGTGGATGTGAAGATGGCCGTAAAGTATGCCGCGCTCACCGGCCCATTTTTCTTCCGGCGCGCGCCAGAGTGTGCCGAAGCCCATGTGGATCACACCGGAACGTCTTCTCTCCCATTCGAAGCCGCCGGACGAATGGCGCTCGATGTGGCTTGGACGAAGGATTTTCGGGTTCGTCCCGATCGCCGCTTCCCACAAGTAGAAGAGCCCAGGTCGCGGGAAGCAGGGATACTGAGTTCGTTTGCTCTCCTCAAGCAGGTTGCGCCAGGCATCTCCGTAAGCGGATCCGCCCACTACTTTGACAATCTGGCCGGCTTCCAATTCGACCTTGACCTGGGGAAAAGCCCTCGAAAAGTGGCTTGTGGTCCCGGCGACAACGCCGGCGGCATTCTCCTCCGCAATCAGAGGGGGGACCGGATGGCTGAATAGATGTCCATTGCGAGGAGTGGATGAAAAGCCGTATCGGGTCCCATCATAGTATTGCTCCCAGTAAGTCCAGGAGATATCCGTCCCTTCAGGATCGGTCAGCCGGGCTCTCCCGCCACGCCCTCCTTCCCAGATCGGATCCCAGGTCTTTTTATTAATGAGCAGGTGGAGATCCAACGGGTAAGTCGTCGAGCGCTGCAAAAAATGTTCGGCCCGAAGCCAGGGAATCTGTTCATAGCGGTGATCGGTTTTAGGAACGGGGCCCCCTTTTCCGTGAATGAGCAAATTATAGCCGCGTCGTGCGGCAAAATCCTCGATGAACGGCAGCCCCTCCCACCGCCTGGGATTTTTCTCCCACGGCTCTCTGCGCATGATCACGCGCACCTCATCGAGAAAATCGAACTCTCTGTCCGGCTCGCCCATATCAATAAAGAGGAGGTCGACATGCGCCCCTTTTTCTCTGAGCGCGTGAGCGATCGCGTGCGGAACCGCGGGATCGTATTCTCGATCCACGGCGATCAGCACCTTGTTGCCGCTTCTGGTATTCCCATAACCCACAAAACCAACGTGACTCTCACGATTCTCCCGCCATCCGGCCAGCGCGTGAGCGTGGGGCATGAGCTTCGATAGATCCAAGGTCTGAAGCCGCGGGGCGTTTGTTCTCTCCCCATCCGCAGGAGAACTACTTATTCCTACTTCATCATCAACATCACACATGAAACACCTCTTCTACCTCTCGAATTATTTTTAGATCATTCGAGCTATAGCCCAAGCTCTTTCTGCGCCTGTTTTAGATAACTGAGATCCGCGTACTTATCCGGTGAAGGCAACGGCTCCTTCAAGAATCCATCGTTGGCCTGTACCTGGATGTTCACCTTCAAGCCGTCGAGGGTAATAGATCCGTCGATCGGATAGACTTTGTTTTTGACGTAATAATCGATCCCCTTTTTATTGTAGGGCGGTTTCATCCCCATTTCCTTGGCAAGGAATTCCGCGGCCTGATCCGGCCCCTCGTAGATCCAGCGCAAGCTACGGATGTGAGCCTTAATAAACTTGACCATGCTGGAACGATTTCTCTCGGCCCAGGCAGGGCTCACGTTGACGGCATTGAACTGATAGGTAGAGATGACTTCCGTGGTATCACCGAGTTTGTTGAACCCCCGGTCAAGGGCGATATCCGCGAAGGGAATCCCCAGAACGGCTCCTGCAATGGCTCCGCTCTCCAGCGCGGTCAAACGAGCCGGCGTGCCGCCGGAGATCACGACCATATTGAAATCACGAGGGTATTGAAGGCCTTTCGTCTTGAGATAGCTGACAAGAATGGAGGTCGCGCCGCCGGTCAGGCTCGCCACACCCAATCTGGCGCCCTTGAGATCGTCGATCTTCTTGTAGTTTTTACCCCCTACCAGGACGTAAGGCGCCGAATTGCTGGAGCCGGCAACTACCTTAAGATTTCCCCCTTTCTCGTTCCACAGAATGATTCCATCGGGGTTGATGTTGGCAAAATGAAGTTCGCCGGCGACCAAGGCTTGCAGTTGAAGATCGGCTCGGCCGATGAAAACGAGATCCACCTGAAGACCTTCAGCCGCATAGAACCCTTTCTTCTGGGCCACAAAGAAGGGAAGGTAGTTGAGATCCTTCGAAACATAGCCGACCTTGACGGTCTGGGCCAAGCCGACGGCGGTGAAAATAAAAAGTCCGCAGAGCAAAACGGAGAAAAGAATCAAATCCCTTCGCATGATCTCCTCACGCTCCTTTCATTTCGGATCCCGACAATGGTCGAGTATCCATCGGACCACATCGATCCTGCGCGCAAACCAAACCCCCGGAAACGACTTCGCGTACTTGATCGCCTCCTCGTAAACTTTGCCCGTAGCGGGGAATGCCATCTGGCAATGCATCGCCATAGTCAGCAATTTCGGGTCGGACGCCGACTCCTCGTAAAGAAGATCGAACTCGTCTTTAAAAGCCGCGAGCAGATCCCGCGCCGTGAGCCCCCTCCGATACATGCCGGTATCGTTAAGCCCACTGATAGCGTTGCGGTAGGGCACCTCGACGAGAGTCTTTCCCTTCACCTCTACAAGATAGGGCACATCATCGTTGACGGCATCTCCGTGCCAGAGAAAACCCTCCTCGGCGAGCAACTCCAGAGTGTATTCCGTGTGGCGCATCCCGGATGACAGGCAGCCGTAGGGTCTGACGCCGACTAGATCCTGGAATATTTTGACACAGGTCCGGATCTCATCTCTCTCCTCCTCCTTCGTGAGAAGGACCGACTGGATGTCCTCCGCATAGTTATGGGACACAATCTCGTGCCCGCCGGCATGGATCTTTCTTACTGCGTCGGGATATTTTATCGCGGCCAGGCCGTTGATATTGAAAGAGGCCTTGACCCCGTGCTTCTCAAGGATTCTGAGAATCCTCCAGACTCCGGTCCGCCCACCGTAGTCGTTCTCACTCGCCGTCCGGAAATCATACTTGCA
>WNFH01002010.1_pt1 | contig 14067 bp, 10 predicted proteins | sample 5400411 | NCBI WGS metagenome assembly WNFH01 (sample SAMN13153347, study PRJNA577476) | soil metagenome | isolation source: 200 cm saprolite under Douglas fir tree site 2 hole 3 | place: USA:California | collected 2015-04-18
GAGCGCTCGTGATAAGCCGCGAGCACGTCCGGCTCTGGACAGTGCAGACGCCCGGCTCTTGCGCGGAGATCATTGTTGAGATATCCACCCAGCACGGCGTCAAACTTTTTGTCTTCGTCTGCAGCCATCCCTGCATCTCTCCTAGTTAGAACGCCACATCGGCACTTCTCTTGCACGCTCCCAGGTCAGCCGTCCCGTGAAGCCGAATCCGTACCCCTCCGCTTGGGCGGTACGGAATCCAGAAGACGCGAGAGGTCGAATGGCCAACCCTCTATGGCGTATTCGAAACAAAGCTGAATCTGAGCGTCATCGAGGCCAGGCTGGGAGGTTCGGCCATTCTCGGGTGCGCAGCCTGCGCGAAGTATTTTCACAACCTGTTCTTTCAGTTCAGAGCGGATGCGCTCGAGCTTGCGGGACACGGTGGCCTCGTGTTCGTTCATGGCCTTGCCGATTTCCGCCAACGTTAGTTCTTTCATGTAATAGGAGATCAGGCGGCTGCGATCGGACGCCTCGAGAGAAGAAATAGCCTGCTTTAGCGCGCTGGCCAGAAGATGGAGGTAACGAGAGCGGTTTGGGTCGTCCGGTTCCCAATCGGCCCTATGCTGCGGAATAAGATTCCGCTCATGACCTTCCCTGTCTTCCAAACCCTCGAAGCGCCTTTCCTGCCGCAAGATATCGACGTAACGCTGGGCGAGAACAGCGCGCAGCCACGTGGAGAGCTTGCTGCGCCCATAGAAATGGTCGAAAAGGGAGACGCGCCCAAGCGTTGTCTGGCGGCTGTACAGTGCAGCGTACAAGGAATCGGCAAATTCGCAGGCGTAGGGGTCGCTTGCCGAGCGCCGAGTAATGGCACCAGCCGCAGAGTAAAGATAGGAGCGATAGGTGGCGACGAAATGCTCCCAGGCTGCTTCGCAACCTTCGGCACAAGCGCAGCCCAGAGCAAGATCCTCGAGATGAAGGGTGCCAAGGTATTCTTCGAGTTGCGGTTGAGAGACGCTACCAGAGAGAAAACGCTTTCCCGCGCTCTGCTCGAGCGCCGCCGAAAACCGCGGGAGCGAAAGACCCCACCGAGATGCTTGAGACGCCTGAAAGAGGCGCTGGACGAGATTATCGCGTCCCGCCAGCAGGCGTGGCCGGGGATGATCGCCAGGCGGGACTTGGCGGTTTTTTGTGTGTTCGGTCATGATTTGGAAGGCAACGCCATAGCCTTAGATGCATCCTAGAGCATAAGCCTGTCGATTGGGTATGATCCCCTAAAATGGGGGCCCTCCGGCGCCAGTTTGGGGTATGCTATCAGAGGTTGCGCCACCCAGTCCCGCAACTCGGACCGCCTCGCTGTGTTTAGCAGAGTGGTGCGAATCGAGCGCCCGCGGGAGCATTAGCGACTTCGCGACGATAGTACGAAAGTCCTATCGGCCTCACTCAGCCCCGTCAGTACGCTGGTACGGGTATTAGCACGTCCTGATTTGCTAGCGAACTTGGGAACGCTAGGCCTGCCTAGCTGTCCCACCTTCAAGGGACGGATTTAACCTGAGGCGTCACGCGGATGACAACTATGATTGCAGATCCACCACGCAAGGCCACCCGGCTGGGTGTCGGATTGAACCCCAACCGCCGCAACCTGCCCAATTCCGATGCTTGGAAACAGGCAATTGGAACAAGACCCGTTGCCGCCCGCCTCGCCTTACTCCCTGAAGCCGAACCTCGGTGGGACCGCATCGGCATAAGCGCCGGCGCTCAGACTGCGCTGCTGATCTTCTTCCTCATGATCCCGCTCTTCTATCCGGACCAGATCAAGACGGCCTTACACTACCAGATGGTTTCCCTAACGAACCCTGTGACGGAGGTTCCAGTCGCGTTGCCTCCGCCGCCACCGAAGGTTAGGGCGAAGACTCCGCCACCGCTGAAACCCGAAGTTGTCGAGCCACCAAAGCTTGATCCGAAGAAACCGCACATATTCGAGATACCTAAAGCGCTGCAGCCCAAAGTGGAAAAAGTGGAAGCGAAGGCGCCGGTGATAGACGCGCATTTTGAAGCGACCAAGATCGACGCGCCGACGAATCAGCCGAAGCGGCCAAAAGATGAAGTCAAAGTGAATAACCTTGGTACCGGTAGCGCGGCACCCGCCACCGTAAAGTTGCCAGTAGAAAAAGTGCAGACGGGCGGATTTGGAGATCCCAACGGTCTGCCAGGCAAGGGTGATCCGAAGCATGCAACGAATGTGAACCGCCTTGGCTCACCAGCCCTTCCCGGAGGCCCGGGCTATGGGAATGGGACGGGTGGCAATAAGGGAGTGCGAGGCACGGTGGCGAGCACCGGATTTGGCAACGGCATCGCGAATCCTCCGCCGAGCGGAGGCAAGCAAGGGGCGGTGCAATCCACCGGTTTTTCGAACGAAACTGTTGCGGCCGATGCGCCAAAGAAGAAAGCTGTTGCCGGCGGACCCGCCGACACGCCTGTTAGCATCCTGGACAAACCGCGGCCCGAATACACCGCCGAAGGGCGTAGGCTAAAGCTGGAAGGCGACATAGTCATCGACATGGTGTTTTTGGCAAACGGCACTATCGAGGTGAACCGCGTCGTGAGCGGGCTGGGTCACGGCCTCGATGAGGCGGCACTCCGCGCGGCCCAATCAATTAAGTTCAAGCCTGCAAAGCGCGATGGCCAACCGGTTGATTTTCCAGCGCGCGTGCGGATAGAGTTCCGCTTGGCCTACTGAGGGGGAGAGAGAAATGCGCATTCATGTGAGTAAAAGGTGCACGACCGCCCGGCGGTCGGTCATCCTCGGGCTCGCTCTGAGCGGGTTGGGAAGCATCGCCGTCGCAGCGGAACCCAGGCCGGCAGATCAGGCGCGCACGATGGAGGATGTCGTCGACCGCGTGATCGCCAGCGAGAATCGCATAAACCAACAGATGCGGCAGTATTCGCCGCTCGTGGAGACGTACATCCAGAACCTGAAACCGGATGCCACCCTGGGTTATGTTCCGGCGGGAGACAAATATTTTCTCGGGCGCGCTGATTTTTCCAAGGGTGTCGCGCTCGTGTCCTTAACGGAGAACGCCAACAAGGGAAAGAAAATCTTCGGATCGATCGGGAACTTCTTCTCCTTCGCGATGCAGTTTCTGCCGGATGGATTCCTGCAGATGATTTTCATAGACACAAACGGGTTCGATAAGCAGCACTACAAGTTCGACTACATACGGCGGGAATTCCTTGGCGAGGTGCGGTGCCTCGTGTTCGACGTGACACCGCGGGAAAAATCCGGCAAGGGGCGCTTTCTGGGACGCATTTGGGTCGAGGATCAGGATTACAACGTCGTGCGTTTCAACGGCGCGTACGGAGGCGGGGGCCACTCGAGCTGGTATTTCCATTTCGATAGCTGGCGCACCAATTTGCAGCCCGGATTGTGGATGCCGTCTTTTATATACAGCGAGGAGAAAGACCTGCATTACGCGCTGAGCAAGAAGCTGGACTTCAAGGCGCAGACCAGGCTCTGGGGCTACAACCTGGGCCACACTGCGCAGGAGCAGGAACTCAGCAAGATCCTTGTCGAGACACCGGTGCAGGACGACACTAAGACCTCCAACGACCTTACCCCCATCCAGGCTCAGCGGTCGTGGGACCGCCAGGCCGAGGAAAACGTTGCCGACCGCCTGGAGCGTATCGGACTGCTGTCGCCGAAGGGCGAAGTAGACAAGGTTCTCGAGACGGTGGTGAACAACCTGGAAGTGACAAACAACATCGACGTCGAACCCGAGGTGCACGGCCGGGTGATGATGACGACGACACTGGAGTCCTACACGTTGGGTCACACGATTGTGCTGAGCCGCGGCTTGATTGACGTGTTGCCAGATGAGGCCAGCCTGGCGACCATTGTGGCCCACGAGCTGAGTCACGTGATCCTTGCCCATCGCATGGATTCCACCTACGCGTTTTTCGACCAGTTGCTCGTCGAAGACAAGGAAACTTTCCGCCACTTTGGCTTTGCGCGGACGCCTGACGAAGAGAAGGCGGCCAATGCCAAAGCGATCGAGCTGCTGAAGAATTCTCCCTACAAGAACCAGTTGGCAAATGCGGGGCTTTTTCTGACGGCTCTGGAATCGCGCCAAAAGGAAATTCCAAACCTGATCAGCGCGCACCTGGGCAATCGAGTTCCGGTGATTGCTGACCTCAAGTCGACGGTCCCGGCTGACCCCAAGCAGAACCCCCAGATGATCGCGGCGCTGCCAATCGGCGGCCGCGTCAAGCTCGATCCCTGGAATGACAAGCTTGAGCTCATCAAGAGCAAGCCCGTGGGCACAGTCGCCGAACGCGAGAAGATGCCGTTCGAGGTGACGCCGTTCATGCCCTATCTCACGCGGTACGGCAGCGACGCGACGAAGCCGATCGCGGCGAGCCTCGCGACGCAACCCGACCAGAAACCCAGCGACCCGGCGGCAAGCAAGCCCTGAGAAATTAAGTCTCTATTCGGAACAATTTCGGCCCGGCGAAGATCCCTTCACCGGGCCTTTTGTTCGTGGAAAGATCTAATTCGGTAGCGAAAGGGCGCGGATCAGCCTGTAGTTGAACTCCACGCCGTCATAGAAGTCCTGGACGCGCACCCGTTCGTCCTGCCCATGCGCCCTCCGATTATCAAGATCGAGGAAGACGCCAGCGATTCCGTAAGTCGGAATTCCCGTCATGCGCAGATATTTGCCGTCCGATGCCCCGGTGTCCATAACCGGCAGAATGGGCAATTGGCCCCACAGGCTGCTTGCCGAAGCTTCTACTGCGTTCATGACCTCTGGACGCAGCGGGGAGGGCGGGACCCTGGAAGGAAGCACCGGGTTGCCATCGGCATCGTGCTGTTCCACAAAGTTGATTTTGATTTGAGGGTCGCTCACTACTCTGACGAGGGTTTGCTTGATCTCGCTGGGATCCTCTCCTGGCAATACTCTGCAATTCACGTTTGCCCGCGCGGTCTGCGGTAGCGCGTTGGGAGCGTGGCCGCCGGACAACATGGTGGCAACGCAGGTGGTGCGCAGAATCGCGTTGTAAAACGGGTTCTCCGAAAGCCGCGCGACGGCAAGAGAATCCGGCGGTGATTGAGCCGCGGCCCTCATATCGGGCGCCAGCGGGCCGCCCTCGATGGCCGCACTTTTCTCCAGCATGGAGCGTGTAATTTCGTTCAAATCGACGGGAAAGTTGAATTTCGCCAGCCGCTCCATTCCCTCAGCGAGATGATAGATGGCATTATCCCTAGTGGGCCGGGAGCTGTGCCCGCCCGGATTTCTTGTTTCGAACTGAAAGTCAACATAGACCTTTTCGCTCGCCTGTACGGCTCCGTAGATTTTCCTGCCGTTATCGCTCATGAAGTCTCCGCCATCCAGATTCACGCAATACTCCGAGTCGATCCAGTCACGATGATGTTTGAGCAGCCATTCGACTCCATTGTAGTCGCCGCCTTCTTCATCGGCGGTCAGCGCCAGGATCAGGTCGCGGTCAGGAACAAAACCCTCTTTCTTTAGTCGAAGGAAGTTTGTCACGAGGATGGCGTCGCCGTCCTTGATGTCCACGGCACCTCGGCCGTAGAAATAGCCGTCCTTCTCGACAAATTGAAATGGGTCGGTGGTCCAGTCCTCGCGCCGGGCTTCGACGACGTCCAGATGGGCGAGGAAGAGGATGGGTTTGCGCTGCCCGGTTCCGCGCAAGCGGGCGACGAGATTTTTTTTGCGCTCCGTGGGCCCGGCCACGATGACGTCTTTCTCGGGAAAGCCTGCCTCACGCAAACGCTTGGCCATTGCCTCGGCAGCCGCGGTCACATTGCCGACGGAGTTGGTTGTGTTTATCTCCACAAGCTGCTGGAAAATCTCACGCGATTGTTGCTTCACCTCTCCCTGACCTTGCCCGAATCCGGCAGGAGCGAAGCAGAGGAACATGACGGGAACAAGCAGCCAGCATTTGCGTTTAGACATCCTTATCTCCCTTAGAAAATCATTCCGCCGGAGGCGGCATACTGGCCATCGGCACAGGCGGTGCTGCGAACGCGCGGCGCAGGCACTCTGAAACATAGGAAGCCGCCACGAAGAGCAGGATTAGCCCAAACCCAGGATCGATCACAAACCGAACGATCAAGGCCGCGAAAACCGCGAGCCCAACCATTTGCGGCTTCATCAGCGGCTGTTGCAGCCGCCAGTTCACGAATCGGGCAATTTCTTGTGGCCACTTGAAAACCCAATAGAGATTGTAAAAGGGGATCAAATGGAATCCGGCGGCGCGAGCTGGGGTAATCTGGTGTTTCCAGCCCGGGACATGGGCCATCACCACGTGGTACCGGTACACGCACACCAGCCAATACACCCATCCGACAAATATGGCGAGAAACAAGTAAAGGGGCGGGATGGCGTCTTCGCCTTTAGCCAGCTCCGGATGGAGAGAGACGGCCACGAATTCCGCGGCTAGTGTCGCGATCCCAAGCAGGTAGCCAATCCAGATCTGCGGGAGATGCGGCAACTGCCCCGGTGGAATCTGGGCCACCGGCGATTCTTCGTTCGAATTCTCCATTCTTTCTCCAAACAAGCTGCTCTGGCAGAGTAACGGTCACGCAGCGGAGCCGTCAAACGCTTTGCGGGCGGGTTGCTCGACGAATTTGCGACGATTTGCCTCATCCGTCAGGCAATGCATAAACTGGTTCGGCTACAGGATTGGAGGGATGAATGATGACAGCGGGCATGAAACGCGGTGCCCAGATCGCCCTGGGCGTGAGCTTGTTCATCGCGGGAGTCGCGGCGGGTTCGCTTCACGCGCGGAGCGTGGCGACGCAAAACCGCTTTGGCCAGCCGAAAACCGTGCTCCACGTGGTCATTTATAAATTCAGGGACAACGTCTCAAACTACGACCGGGAGAAGGCCATCAACGGCATTAAGGACATGGCCGGAAAAATTCCCGGCATCAAGAACGTGTGGCTAAAGACCGAGCGCAACCAGATTAAAGATTACAGCGGCGTCTACGCCATTGAATTTACCAGCGCCGAGGCCGCCGCCGACTACTCTGAAAGTCCGGTGCACGAGGCGTGGTCGAAACAGTGGCAGCAACTGCGGGAGACGAGCGTCTCGCTCCAGGTTTCAAATCCCTAGCAAGCCTGGTACGCCAGCGAGTCCTTCGTGAAACACAGGAGGTTTATCTTTCTCGAGTGATTCCGTACCGGCGACGAAAAATGGCGTCGCAAGCCCTGTCGGAAAGCAGGCGCTTAAGCCATTTCGCGATTGTCGCCAGCCCGGTGACGCCGTAGCGCGGATTTGGCCGCCGAGCTTCGATCGCGCGCAAGATCACGCGTGCACAGTCTTCCGGCGTGGACTTCGATTTCTTGCGGCTCACCTGAACGCCGCTCAAGAACCGCTCATACAGAGAGGCGTAGGGGCTGGTTTTCATTTTGTCCCAGTAGGGCTTGGAGAGTTCCGCGGCGGCCTGCTGAATGCCGGTTACGATATAGCCGGGCTCGATGAGGATCACTTCAACACCGAAGGGGTACATTTCGAGGCGCAAGGCGTTGCTCAATCCCTCGAGGGCGTGCTTGCTGCTGCTGTAGGCGCCTTGCGTTGGCGGTGTCAAAAAGCCCGAAACGGAGCTCATCATGAGGATACGCCCGCGTCGCCGTTGGCGCATGTGCGGTAACAGCGCCTGCGTTACCCGCAAAACGCCAAAAAAATTGGTTTCGAATTGCCTCCGCCAATCTTCCATGCGCAGGTCTTCAACCGTCGCCGTGAAATTGACGCCGGCGTTGTTGATGAGCACATCGACGGCGCCGGTTTTCGCGAGCACATCGGCCACGGCGCGGTTCACGGAGGCGTCGATGTCTACATCCAGCTCCAAAGTTTCGAGCGGCAGTTTCTTCGCTCGGGCCAAGGCATCGAGCTGCGCGCGCTTGTCCGCTGAACGCCCCGCGGCGAAGACGCGGTAGCCGCGCTCGGCAAGCAACAAAGCGGCCGCTTTACCCAATCCGTCCGTCGCACCTGTGATAAACACAGTCTGTGCATTATGATCAGTGGCCATCGGGCCCCCTTATGGAGCTGCCATCGTATCGCGGTTTGGGGATGAGGGTTGAGGCGGGATGCGCGTCTCGTTTTCGGCACAAGCGGAGGTGGCCGTCTGCTGCCCTGCAAGACGGATTGCTAGAATCGTTCTATCAATAAGCCTTGTGACGGTGGACGCCAGGGTGCAACCAAATGCCTGTTGACGCGAGCCCTCCCATGCGAGAGCCCGGCCCGAAGTGGCGGCTAGGCTTTTGGAGCCTGATCGCCACGCAGTTCCAGGGCGCATTCAACGAAAACGGCCTGAAACAGCTCATCATCTTTCTAATCCTGGCCATGAATCTCGCGAAGGAAGATCGCGACCGGCTCGTGCCGATCGTAGGATTTCTGTTCTCCGCACCCTTTATCCTTTTTTCGATGATCGGCGGTTATTTCGCCGACCGCTTCAGCAAGCGCAACGTCACGATCTGGACCAAAGTATTCGAGATTCTCGTCATGATGCTGGCGCTGGCTGCACTGGCCACGCGGAATCTTCCTCTTGAGATGGCCGCAGTGTTTCTTGCGAGCACGCAGGCCGCCATTTTCGGTCCCTCGAAGTATGGGTTGCTCCCGGAACTGCTTCCGCAAGAGCGATTGTCTTGGGGAAATGGCGTCCTCGAGCTCGGCACATTCATTGCGATCATTGCAGGAAGCGTTGCGGCTGGATTCATGGCCGAAGGATTTAGCGGCCGCCAAGCATATTCCGGCGCAATCCTCGTTGGCTGTTCACTCGTGGGCCTGTTGTGCAGCCAGGGGATTTCCCGCGTGGGAGCCGCTGACCCCCTCAAGAAATTCCGCGCAAATATTTTCGGAGATTTGTGGTCCCAAGGAAAACTGATTCAAAGTGATCGGGTTTTGCGGCTGGCCGTGTTGGGAAACACTTACTTTTGGTTCCTGGGCGCGCTCCTACAGTTCGACATTATCGTCTACGGACAGGATGTGCTCAGGCTCAGCTCTTCGTCAAACTCCATTCTGCAGGCGGCGATTGCCATCGGCATCGGTCTCGGCAGCCTTGCGGCGGGTTATCTTTCTGCCGGCAAGATCGAATACGGTTTGGTTCCGCTCGGCTCGCTCGGTATGACGGTGCTTGGAATCCTGCTTTCCCTGCATGATCTGACCTTCACGGGAGTGTTGCTTCTCCTGGCTGGGCTGGGATTTGCCGGAGGATTCTTTATCGTTCCGATCAACGCTCTCATCCAGCACCGTCCTGAGGAAAGCAAGAAGGGCGGTATTATCGCCGCCGCCAACTTGCTGTCCTTCGCCGGAATTGGCGCTGCTTCCGGCGTGTATTACGTCCTGACGCGCTATGTCCATCTTGGACCGGGTGCGATTTTTCTTTGGGCATCGCTGGCCACACTGGCAGCGACCGGTTACATCCTCTATTTGCTGCCGGATTCACTGCTGCGTCTCCTTTTGTGGATGCTGACTCATACGCTCTATCGCTTGGACGTGGCAGGACGCGAGGGAGTGCCCGCGCGGGGTGGCGCCTTGCTGGTGCCGAACCATGTTTCCATGGCCGATGCCGTGTTCCTGATCGCTTCTCTCGACAGGCCAATCCGCTTTCTGATGTTCAAGGGCTCCTACGAACATCCACTAGTCAAGCCGTTTGCAAAGATATTGGGCGTGATCCCGATCTCTTCCGATCAAGGTCCGCGCGAGATGATTCACTCGCTCCGCGAAGCCACGCAAGCGCTGCAAAACGGCGAGCTGGTCTGCATCTTCCCGGAAGGACAGATGACGCGGATTGGCCAGATGCTTCCCTTCCGCCGCGGCATGGAACGCATCATGAAGGGCGTCGACGTTCCCATTATTCCGGTAAACCTGGATGGCGTGTGGGGCTCGATTTTCAGTTTCGCGGGCGGGCGCTTTCTTTGGAAACTTCCGCGGCATCTTCCCTACCCGGTGCGCGTCACGTTCGGCGCCCCGCTCGCGTCCACAGCCACTTCGCAGGAAGCGCGCCAGGCGGTGCAGGATTTGAGCGCGGAGGCTTTTGAACGGCGCAAGAGCCACATGCAAACGCTGCCGCGGTCGTTCCTGCATACCGCGCGCCGCCATGCATTTCGATTTGCCATGGCCGATGGGCAAACGCCGAAGCTGAATTATTTTGCAGTGCTGGCGAGGACGCTGTTTCTTGCGCGGCGTTTGCGAAAATACTGGCGGGGGCAGGAGATGGTCGGCGTTCTGCTCCCTCCCTCGATTCCCGGGGCCCTAGTGAACCTCGCGGCCATGCTAACCGGTAAGGTGCCGGTCAATCTGAACTACACGGCGTCGAACGAGACGCTCGAATCCTGCGCAAAGCAGTGTGACCTCAAAACGGTGATCACCGCGCGGGCGTTTCTTGAGCGCGTCCACGTGCAGCCGCCGGGCGAAGCAATTTTCATCGAAGACCTGGCGAAGAACCCGCGTCTGGGCGAGCGCGTCTGTGCCGCTCTGGCCGCGTGTCTGCCAGCTCGAATCCTCGAGAAGTTTGCTGGTGCCGAACGCCAGGTGCGGCTAGACGATGTCGCCACGATTATTTTTTCCAGCGGCTCGACGGGAGAGCCCAAGGGCGTGGTCCTCACCCATTACAACGTAGCTGCCAACGTTGAGCAGCTCAACCAGGTTTTCCTGCTGCATTCCAACGACCGCATCATGGGCATCCTTCCGTTCTTTCACTCTTTCGGCTTCACCGGAACGCTGTGCCTGCCCGCGGCAACTGGGATCGGCGTCGTTTTTCACCCGAATCCGCTCGACTCCCGCGTCATCGGCGCGCTCATTAACAAGTACGCCGTGACCATGCTTCTTGCTACACCAACCTTTCTCAATGCCTACACGCGCCGCTGCGAACCGGAAGAATTCGGCAGTCTGCGTTTCGTGATGGCCAGCGCTGAGAAGCTTCCGGAGCGCGTTGCTCAAGCCTTTGAAGACCACTTCGGTATCCGGCCGCTCGAGGGATACGGTTGCACGGAATGTTCGCCGGCGGTGACCGTCAACACGATCGATTTTCGCGCCGCATCGTTCCGCCAAGTGGGCGCGAAACGCGGCAGCATCGGGCATCCTCTGCCGGGAATGACTGTGAAGATTGTCGATCCGGATACCTTGCAAACACTATCCGTCAACCAGCCGGGCCTTCTCTTCGTGCGGGGACCGAACGTCATGAGGGGGTACTTGAATCGCCCCGAAAAAACCGCCGAAGTCTTGCGCGACGGCTGGTATAACACTGGGGACATCGCGATGCTGGACGAAGACGGCTTCCTGCGCGTCACCGACCGGCTGAGCCGCTTCAGCAAGATCGGCGGGGAAATGGTTCCGCACATCAAGGTTGAGGACAAATTGCACGAACTAGCCGGAGCCGCGGACCAGATGTTCTTAGTGACGGCGGTTCCTGACGAAAAGAAGGGCGAGCGCTTGATCGTTCTGCACACGCTCCCTGAAGAACAGCTGGGAGAATGTCTTGGCCGGCTTGCGAAGTGCGATCTGCCGGCTCTTTGGCGGCCACGGCCCGACCAATTCGTGCGCATTGAAAAGCTGCCCTATCTGGGAACCGGCAAGCTCGACTTGCGAAAGGCGCGTGAGATGGCCTTGGAGGTATCGCAAAGCGCTTGACCGCCAGAGTGTAAGCCCCAATCTGGAAAGCAGGAATTGAACCGATGACAAGAACAGAAGAACCGCGCAACTGGCGTGGCCTGTTCTTCCGCTTTATCATCGCGGCGATTGCCCTGGCTATTTGGTTCTGGACCCAGGCGCTCATCGGCGCGCGGACGCTGCCGGCTTCCGGCATACATGATGCAATTCACGAGCTTACCGCCGGACTCAATTCCTACTTCTACCATTCGCCGGCTGCCACGAACGCTCTTCTAATCCTCAGTTCTGCTCTCATCGATGCGCTGGGACTTTTCCTTCTGGGACGCTGGCTCTTCGGCGCCAGCGTGCGGCCGTTTCTTGGACTCGTGATCCTCTTGGGGCTCCGCCAAGTGATGCAAACCCTCTGTGCGCTTCCCGCGCCACCGAATATGATCTGGCACTATCCCGGGTTTCCTTCCCTGTTGGTTACCTATAATGTGTCGAACGATTTTTTCTTTTCCGGGCACACGGCGATCGCCGTTTTGGGCGGGCTCGAGCTGGCGCGCTTCGGCAAGCGATGGCTAACCGCCCTCGCTGTGGCGATCGTGCTCTTCGAAATTGCCACGGTGCTGATCCTGCGTGCGCACTACACCATGGACGTTTTCACCGGAATCATCGCCGCCCTCTGGGTGGCGCGCGTTTGTGATCGTCTTTCCGGGCGATTCGGCGCTCGATTGTTTCAGAAAACCTGAGCCTGTTTCCGCGGCTCTCAACACTGGTGACTGCCGCAGGGCATACGAGCTATACTTGCGCCAGGGTGTGAAGTTCACGGAGCCGCTCAAGGAAGTTCCCTGGGGTGTCCAGGCAGTTTTTAAAGATCTCTACGGCAATGGGTATGCCCTGGTCCAGGCTCGGTGAATTCCGCCCCATTTTGGATAACTCCCCTCTCCCGGTGGCGTCGAAGAAGGGGAGGAGTTGACGGGGTTGCGCGTGTTGGGTCCAGCCTTACTTCCGAGTGGCAAGTATGCTTCTCCAGCCATTCTCATTCGCCTGCTAATTCTGCTCGCAATGGGCTTGTTCCTGGCGCCCCGAGGATCTGCTCAAGGTCAATCGGGGCCGCCTGCCTCTGGATTGACGGGACAGGACGTGGGGGTCGTGGTCGTCTCGGTCAGGGAGGCATCGGGAGGCACGGTTGAAAACCTTGTGACCGTGCATCTCTACACGCAAAGACAGCAGCTTTATTCCTCAGCGACTATGAATGCCGGAAGCATCCGATTCGAAGGCGTTCCCCTCGGTACATACATTGTTGAAGCGACTTCGCCCGGGTATGCAAGTGCACGGGAGGAGATCGAGTTGATGTTGCGCAATGACCAGCGTCAGGTGCTGTTATCACTTCGCGCTGCGTCTGACTCCTCGGGAAAACCGGTTGCGCCGGGACCTCCTCTTCTGGTTCCGAAAATCCAGAAGGAGCTTGCCCGCGGGCTCGAAGAATTACGCGCAAACCATCTCGACGAGGCTCGCAAGCATCTGAGTTCCGCCGCGCGACTGGCGCCCCTGCATCCTGATGTCAACTACCTTTTGGGCTTATTGGCTACGAAATCGGGTGATCCGGTGGGCGCGCGCAAGTCTTTTGAAAAAGCGATCAGCGAGTACCCCAATCACGCGCACGCGCTTTTAGCCCTGGGGGAGCAACTCCTTCAGCAGGGCGATCTATCCGGCGCAAAGACGTATCTGGACCGTGCAGTCGCGGCGGCTCCTTCCATGTGGCGGAGCTACCTGATGCTTGCGCATCTCTTCTTGCGCGTAGGAGATTTCGGGGAAGCCCAGCGTAACGCCGAACGCGCCCTCGAACTCGGCAAGAGCGACGCAAACAGCGCGAGGTTGGTTCTGGCAAAAGCACTTGTCGGGCAAGAGAAAAAGGACCAGGCTGTCCTGACACTTCAAGCTTTTCTTGACGCCAAGCCGATTGATTCGGAAAGTACCGCGGCGCGTCGATTGCTCGATGGTCTCAGCAAAACGGCGCTCTCAAGCTCCCAGGCCGGGAGCGTGGAGATTGTTGCGGCCTCCGACCCGGCGCCTCTGCCGTCACCATTGCCGGCTCCGGCCGGATGGCTCCCGCCAAGTGTGGATGACGCAATTCCGCCGGTGGAAGCTGGCGTTGCCTGTGATCTCTCCACGGTGCTCTCCCGTGTGGGAAAGCGCGTCGTGGAATTCACCCGCGCGGTTGACCACTTCACCGCCACAGAACATTTCGAACATCAGATTTTGGACGCTCAGGGTATAGCCAAACTGAGCGAATCGCGCAAATTCAATTATCTCGTTTCTATTCAGGAGGTCCGGCCGGGCTACATCAATGTGGACGAGTACCGCAACGGGAGCACCGGTTACGAAATGTTTCCCGGGGGGATTGCCACCGTTAGATTGTCTTCAATCGTCCTGATGTTTCACCCCGTCAACGTCAATGACTACGAGTTCA